>ERZ773056.1078-NODE-1078-length-14146-cov-9.089419_pt1 | contig 14146 bp, 20 predicted proteins | sample MGYA00580857_ERZ773056 | MGnify/ENA primary metagenome ERZ773056 (study PRJEB29015, sample SAMEA2737996) | human oral metagenome | biome: human oral; feature: human-associated habitat; material: dental | place: China | collected 2114 ... | reverse complement strand
CTTCCCCTTCTCCAGACACGTTGATTAGGAAATAAGGCGTCACTTCAAGTGCAACTCCATTCTGCTCGATGGTGTCAAAAAGTTGCACATAGTTTTCAGCCCCTCCCCAACCAGTTCGTACATATTTTTTCTTAACCTTTAACCCAGGCAGGATTTCTTCAAATGTCATGTAATTCTCCTTTTATGTCTATAAACGTTGATTTAATAGGCTTTTTAGTCAGCCTATTGGTTCTAAAATATAAATTTGTTCACCTTTTTGTGGACTTACAAGCTATTCATGGCTTTTTCAAAATATGAAACCGCCTCTTTTTCTTTATCCGCAGATAGGTGGCTGTATATATCCATGGTCATAGCTAAAGTAGCATGACCTAAACGGTATTGTAATTCTTTATAGCTGATACCAGCATTTAGCAATAAACTAACGTGAGTATGGCGGAAAGCGTGAAAAGTAAAGCGAGGAATAGAAATCTCAGCACACCGTCGATCTAAAGCCTCCTGTCTGGTTGCCAGATTCTGGTACTCTCTCGTAGGTGTTGCAAACACCACAGACGAAGCACGCGCCCCAGACTGCAAATATAACTGGCGTTGCCTATTCTTGTATAGACGTAGCATGTTGACTGTTTTCTTGTCTATGCTGATTGTTCTAACTCCTGCTTTGCTTTTTGGTGTACCTATTAGCTTTAAAAATCTGTTGTAGTTCTTGCTTATGCTGATGGTTCCATTCTCTAAGTCAATATCAGACCATTCCAAGGCTACTACTTCACCGAAACGGCACCCAGTAGCAAGCAAGACACTATACAGAACATAATCAAGATAATAGCTGTATTTCTTAAACGCTAGTTTTTCCATGTGGAGCAACAGAGCCTTTAAGTCGTCTGAAGCTATGAACTTGATTGCTGTATTCTCACGTTTAGGCTGTTTAGGAAGAATAATGTCCCTAGCTGGATTGAATGGCAAGAGCTGGAGAGATACCCCATACTGTAAGACACGCCTATTTATTGAATGAACAACGGCATAATGGACTAGCTGAGTAGATAAATCGTTAATAAAGCTTTGTATATAGCTAACAGATAGCTTGGTCAGTTTGAGAGTACCAAAGACAGGTATAAGATGATTGTACAGCATTCTCTTAGTGTCTAAAAAAGTCTGAGGTTTTACTGTAAGCTGGTAGCTGTCTAGCCATAGATCAGCTAACTCTTTATAATTCTTTACAGGTACTACTTTAGTCACTGTACAACCGTTTGATATAAAATCATCTTGCGCGTGCTTTGCTTTCTGCTTGACCTCTTTTCTTGTCCTACCCGTTACACTTGTTTTAGCTTTCTTCCCTGTTACCTGGTCAACTCCTAAATATACATTAGCACGATATACCATTGTACCATTTTTCTTTTTGACTTCAGTTATTTGCATGTTTTAAACCTTTCTAAAATACATCAGCAGGCAAGCTATTATTAAAAAGGTTTTAGATTATTGTTTAAATCATGCTAGGACTTCACGGTTTGCCCTGTATTCGATTTTAAGGAGTTAGACGGTAAATAATACCAGAGTAGGAAATAAGGCGGATATGGGGCTTATATTGGGTTGAAGCTCGAACGAAGCTTGAGAAATCACGCGCAGAACGTAAAAAAACATGAATTTTTGAAGATTTCAAAAGCTAGAAAAACCAGTACTTACAAGTCTTTCAATGGTTTTAAGTTATTTGGGTTCATGTTGACAAAAGTTGACATTTTCAGAGTATAACATACCAAAAAACTAGGAAAACTTATATTTCAGTTTTTCAAGATAGTAACAAATGAAAATTTTTAAAAAGGTAACTCAAATTTGCAATCAACAATTTTTGAACTAACAATAATTTGAATATCTTCGCTTAAAAGCTGGTCAACATGTCCTGAAGAATTTTTTGCAAAAACAAACTCTTCTTTGAATTCTTGTATTAAATACTCTTTTATATTTTTACCAACTACTTGAAGTAAATCGTTTGTAAAAATATTTTGGAAATTGCTAGGTAATTTAGTGAATTTATCATAAGTTTCTTTGTTTTGTTTCTTCAAACAAACTTTCACTGTGACAATTTCTACTTGCTGATAGTTACGCTTAATTTCCTCAATACCAACAAGATTATCTGGCTTATTAGTGTTTATATGAAATTCAAGGTCCACTTTATACTCTAGTGTAGCAACCGGTCTATCTCTATCTAAGATTTTAATAAAAGTAAATATATCTCCACTATCTTCGTCGATAAAATATTTTATCTCATAATCTATTGGAGAATAATCAAAAAAATCGTCCGAAGTAACCCCTAAAGTGTTACAGATTTTATTAACAGTTTCATAATCAACTTGTTTTGATTTATTTGAAGTAATCTTAGAAATTGTTGATTGTGCAATTCCCGTATCACTTGCTAAACGCGCACCACTCATTGACCTTTCAGCCAATAGTATAGCCAATCTATTTATTAACATAATACCACCTCTTTTTATTTATTATAGCGCACACGCTAATAAAAGTAAAATATAAAATAATAATTTAAGTGTTGACAATATGTTTTATATGTTGTATCATATCATTAAATTAGTCATTACGCTATAATGATTAGTTAACAAAAAATAATAAGGAGCGCCTATGCTAAAAAATAACTTACTAATTGTTTTTGCTGAAAAAAAGACTAATGCTAGTAAAGTTTCCAACGAAACAGGTATAGCTGAGTCTACAATTTCAAACTTAACAAACAACAAAACTGACGTAAAGCTTTCTACCCTTATCAAGCTTTGTAACGCTTTAAAAGTTCGTTTGTCTGATTTAATTGAATTTTCACCAGAAAATTAGAAAGGAGCAAAAACATGGAATTAGTCTACATGGACGGAAAGAAAGAGCCGTATACTACGAGTGAGATCATCGCTGAATGTGCTGGAGTCACTCCTCACACAATACAAGAACTTTTAAGGAAGCATAAAGCTGATTTTGAAAGCTACGGAATTATCGCATTTGAAATGCGTAAATTAGACGGCCGAGGGAGACCAATGAAAATATATCGCCTAAATGAACAACAAGCGACCTTGCTGATTACTTATTTAAAGAATACTGAACCTGTACGGCGATTCAAAATGAACCTAGTCAAAGCATTCTTTGAAATGCGTGAGGAACTTTCTAAGTTTCGTGTGCAGAGGGCGCTAGAAAAGCCAAAAAGAAAAACTTTGCATGACAGTATTGAAACATGGGAGGCAAAACCCAAGCACGCGCATAGCACCATGAACAACCTGCTACTAAAAGCAGTAACCGACAGGAACGCTAAACAGTTAATGGCGGAACGTGGGGGCTACAATGGGATTGATAGCTTGACCAGTGAGGAGCTGGAGCAATACCAGGCATTTGAGGACATGGTAATAGCCATGATTGGCTTGAATATGAGTTACCAAGAAATCAAGGCTATGGTATTCAGAAATAAAAAAACACGCCAAAGAAGCGCGTGAGAGCAACAAAAAAAGGCTTAGCAATAACCACACCGCAGAGCCTTTCACACTAACACTAAAACGAATTTAACAAAAGCAGGCAAGCTATTATTAAAAAGGTTTTAGTAAAGATTTATACCTAGATTATAGCATATTTAGGGCAATTTGACCATACGGAGAGCGCCAACTCTTTAAACTGGTACTTTCTCACGCTTTCAATTTGGCGACTCTGAGCGTGGGCAATCGGTATAGTAAAAGACAAGAAAGACATTAAAAAGCCATCAGGGCAAGTACAAAAAGATAGAAAAAGAGGTAAAAAACATGACAACAAAAAAAGCAACATCAAGCCAACAAGTTCTATTATCGGCTAAGAAACTAGCAGAATTAGGGAACGAATTAACCGACATCATGAATGTTTTAGAAATGAATAACCTAGCTCTTGAAGGGCTTGAGTTTGCACTACAGAAAGATACAACCACGTTCTTATGGCTTGCTAAAAAATACACTGATACAGCATACGCCCAGAATGAAAAGCTATATGATCGTCTAAATGAAATAGCCTTTTTGCTTTTGAACAATGACAACGCTAAAGAGCTGGAGGCATAACATGGGTAAAGATATTAAAGAAATGGCACAAGCCGAAGACGACTTGCTGAATATGGAACAACCTGAACAAACGGAATTTATCAAACACTATAAGGCGAGGGCATAACATGAACGAACTAGATTTAACCAATGCACAGGCGCTTATCTTTTCCGTGGTATTGATTGGCTTGCTGCTTTATCTAAACCACCGAGACCGCCAAAAAAGCACCCAAATTGAGCGAGAAAACCAACAGACGATAGAATAAACACCTAGCACGGATTTAAACCCTGATTATGGTCGATATATCCAGCTTGCAGGGGTAGACGTATGGGGAGGAATTGAATGAGTCTGACAGAGAATGACAAACGAGTATTAAGACTAATCAAAGTGGGGGCTGAGAACTCCATAACAGGGGCAGAAATCAGCTTACTCACTAAGCTAGCAGAAAGAACCGTACAGGACATTATCAGTCGCCTGATCACGCGCTACGGTGTTCCTATCATCGGGGTACGTCACGGAGCTTTCAGAGGCTACTTTATCCCAGCTAACAAAGAGGAGCTGCTGGACGGCGCAAAGGCATTCTATAACCAGGTACAAGAGGAACAGAAGCGTCTGACTGTCCTTTTAAATGCTGATTTAGAGAGCTACAAGCAACTGCTGAAGGGAGCTGATGAACAATGTTCAGTTTAAGCAAAGAAAGTGAAAACAGTCTAAAACGTGGCATCTTAAAACTGGTAGAAAACTTTCTAAAAGACTATTTAAAGCCTAAACAACGTATAACAGGGCTAATGACACCTAAACAACTCAAGGAAGAGTTAGAGATAGACTACAATACCTTAAAACGTTGGGAACGTGCAGGGCTCAAAAGGTTCACTCCTCCTATCGAGGATACACGCAAAGTCTTTTATAGAATCGATGATATTCTAATATTTCTAGGAGCTGATAAAGAATCATAAGGAGTAAAACGTGGCAAGAACAAAAATATATTTTTGGCTAAAAATTGATAAGAAATTTTTTGATAATATTTTTATCAAGAGACTAAAGACGGTACCTGGTGGGTACACTATGACAGTCATTTATATTAGGCTAATGCTAGAGAGCTTGGAAAGTGACTGTATTTTATACTATGAGGGCTACTTTGATAATCTCAAGGAAGAACTAGCACTAAAATTAGATGTATCAGAAGATGATATAGATATGACCATGGCATACTTTACAAAATGCGGTTTAATACAGATTGACGAAGATAAAAACGCAGAACTACCCCAGGCTAAAGCCCTAGTACAGCAGGAAACCAACCAAGCAGCATACATGCGAGAATATCGGAAACAGCAACGAGAACAAAAGGAAAATCTTACAATGTTATCTAAAGGTTTAACATTGTCAACTACGTGTAAGACAGAGATAGAGAAAGAGATAGAGAAAGAGTTAGAAGAAGAGATAGAGAAAAAAACTTCTTCTGCTCCTACTGCTGAAATCTCTAACTATTATCAAAAGCGTATAGGGGTTATGGATGGGCAACAATATCAAATACTGACTGACTATCTCACTCTTGACGGTATAGAGCTAGAGGTTATCAAGACTGCCATAGGCAAGGCTGCAGATAGCGGCAAGCGATCTTTTAGCTATATCAATTCAATACTCAAGAACTGGCGACAGAATGGTATTAGAACCATGGTACAAGTCGAAGATGAACAGAGACTGTTTCAGCAAAAGAAACAAGGACAGTCTGATGACGATATTCAAGACCCGTTTATCTACTGACGGAGAGGAGAATCAATGGAATTACTGAATACAGACCAGCTCAATGAAAAAATAAAGGTGACTGATAAGCTTTGCCCAACTCATCAGATTAGCCTAGTACAATTCAAAAAGCCAGATGGTTATACATCACCCTACTGCATGGAATGTACTAGGGAGAACATTAAACAGACAGAGCTAGAGGGCGTAGAAAAAGCCCTAAGGCATGATCTGGACTCTTCAACCTATGACATGCTAGCGCGTGAAAGTACGGTGTCCAATGAGCTGATAGAGGCCTCTTTTAACACTTTCAAAGCCGATACAAAAGAGGAACACGAGGCCAAGGAGTTTGCTATCAAGCAAGCTAAGCAGTACCTAGATGGCATGACAGGAAACACGCTGATTATGGGCAAACCAGGCACTGGTAAAAGTCATTTATGCTATTCCATGGCCAAAGCCATCAACGAGGGCTATAAGGCTAAGAATGACCCTAAGAGCGTCCTCTTTGTCAGCATTGCTGAAATCGTCACGCGCATCCAGTCAGGCTGGCAGTATAGGCAGAGTGATTTTACAGAGTATGACGCCTTGAAGCTGCTGACTGGGGTTGACTATCTCTTTATTGACGATTTAGGTACAGAAAGCGTTATGAATAGCCGAAAAGATGAGGCTAATAACTGGGTACAGACCTTTCTTTTCAAGATTTTTGATAAGCGAGACACAACTATCATCAACACCAACCACAACGGGAAAGAGCTAGCCAGGATCTATAACGATAAGCTGGTCAGTCGAATTGGCAAACGGTCAGAGGGGAATGTATACAACATGACAGACATCAAAGACAAGAGGATGAAGCGTAATTTTTAACCAAATAAAGAAAGGAGGAATCCCATGATAGAACCAGCATACTTTGAACAGGCAGATCAGGAACTGGAGGAACTCAATCGCAAACGTGACGATTTTATGGCGGATGCAACACCAGTAGAACTTGCAGATACGCCTAAACTGATTGAACTAGGTGAGAAGCTTCGGACAGAAGACACCAGCATCAACTCCTATGAATTATACAGACACCCTGAAGCGCGTGCAAAGCTATTCGCCCAAATCACGGAAGCCTGCTTCTTGCTGATTGCAGATAGTTCACCAGTACCAGTGCAGCCAACACAAGCACAGCGAATACATTTTTGCGAGTACTTGGAAGGACAGTTCCAGAATATCATTAAGAAGTTGATTGCAGGCACTGACAAGCAAGTTCTGGAGTCTTTACTTGAAGCTTTGCAACTGCCCAAAGAAAAACAAGCTCAATTTGTCCGTGATGTGATAGTAAGCGGCTTACTCAGTGAAGAATAGTAACAAAGGGGCATTGCCTCTTTTTGTGGTTTTATTGCTACTGAACCCAATCAATTTGGGTTTTTCTATATAGGGGGATTTTTGAACGAATGGAAGTTATAAAATCAATAACCATAGAGACATTTATAAAGCCAATGAAAGACAAGAATATCAGTCATGGTATAGCTGAGTTGGACGGTAGAAAACTAGAGATAGACTTAGATAACCTGTATATCACCTTTGAACGTGATCATTTTGATTTAGCAAGTATACCAGGAACTAAGGGAGGCAATCGCTACTTCTTTGTCTGTCCTATTTGTGGTAATCGATGCAGAAAACTCTATAAGAGACTTTTGCTATATGGTTGTGGATCATGCCAGAAAATACACAAATCAACACTGAACCGAAGTAAGACAGATTGCCAATACTATTGGGAGAGAGCACTGAGGGAAGCTAGAAAGGTGGAACCAGGTTGGAATCCCAAACGTGGCGAATATATGTTCGATGGTTTTCCTGAAAGACCAAAGTATATGAAACGTAACAAGTATTATAAGCATTATCAAAAGTTTGTGAACTACACCAAGAAAGGAGATAGTTTTTGGCTGAATGGATTGAGCAATCTAAAGTAGTGTTTTGAAACACTTCCAAACAAATCTAAATAAAGATCACAGTTACAACAGTTCAATTATAAGATACTAAGCAGGCATGAAGGCAAGACAGGAGGCAGAGATACCCCCTTTATTTTTAGACGGGGGGATATTTTGCTAAAGCACAAGAACGCTGCCCTCTTCTGTACGAAAAATTCCCTTTTTGAAATGTTGAGAGGTATTAGGGGATGTAGTGCTATCAGGAAGTTAGCTTGATTTTTTCACCTCTAAAGCTACCCATTAACTAATTAGTTTAAGAGGCCTTAGATAATTTGTAGTAATGGAACAATTCTACCAAACGAACACCGTAGAAAGGTGCAATATGGAACGTGATAGCCGAGGGAGATTTTTGCCGGGCAACCAAGTAGCAAAAGGCAACAGGGGCAACAGAAAACCAAAATATGGCAATAGCAACGCTTTGAATCATGGACTACGCAGAGGATATACTGGACTGTTACCAAGCCAAAAAGGTGGGGTATCTATTTATAAAATGGGTGCATACCTTGGAACGCTACCAGATAAGTATTTCCACCACTCAGAAGATGGAGCGCTTTGGGTAGATTATAGTGCTTGTCAGTATTTGATTTCAGTTTGTGGTTTTCCTGAAAGTATGTTTAGCGAGCCAGAGGAATGGTGAGGTTTTGGTAAGATAACGAGGTTTTCCGAGGGTTAGAAAAGGTGAGGTTGTGGCAAAAAAGATATGCTTAAAATACAAGGGTACATGTACTTGAACTCCGAGCGAACGCCGAGAAAGTGGCCATATCCCCCTATCATTCATCAAGCAGATAAGCCAATAAATAACTTGCCTTAATTGCTTTCAAACATGGACAATTATGGACATATATCGCCAGCCGTTGAAAATACAAAAAACCAAGGCTTACCACCTCAGAATGGTTAGGGTTTAATTAGGGTTTAATTAGGTTTTGATTAGGTTTTACATTTTAAAATAGCAAGGCACAAGACCTTATTTTAGAGATAAAACACTAAGATTTCCTAAGATACAGATACTTTTAGAGACAAAGAACGTTAAGGGGGATATAATCGAACTCCTAGAAAACGTAAAAAAGCCAGCACAGGGCTGACTCCTTTGTGATATATCCGATAAAAATATTATATCATAGAGGAGGCCGAGGCATGACACCAGATCAGGTAAAAGAAAAACTAGAGGGCGTTAAGTGGATCAATAAAGAAATAGAGGGCTTATATTTAGAGCTTGCAGCTTTAGAAAATGGTATTATCCAAAAGCAAGAACTGAGCACTACCAGAGTACAAACAAGCAGGGTAAATACGGCCGAGAATAACCTTATAAGTGTTCTAAAACTAAAAGAGGACACTTTACAGAGAATTGAGCGACTTACTGAAGAGAGAATGGAAATATCTAGGCTGATCGATAAGCTGGCCAATCCGCTTGAGCGTTCTGTCCTAAGACTTTTTTACTTGAATGATCTTGTAGCTTTGGAAGTCGCTGAAGAAATAGGAAAATCTACCACCACGGTATATAAAATAAAACAGGAAGCTATAGAACACTTGGCAGGTATGGTAAATGGGAATTGATTTAACCTTACCACAGAGACTAGTGCGTATAGGGAGCCTAGGCTTCATATTTGCCCCTATTTCGCTTTGTTTTGGACTGGACGACTAAAACACCATGGATAAACTACAAGTTCTTAGAAACGAATCTGGGGGCTTTTGTGATTTGAGAGATAATAAGTATTATCCCTTTACAATACGTGTAGCACGTGTTATAATAATGCTGTCAGGAGGTAAAAGCGCTATGCCTATGACACAAAAAGAGATGGTCAAACTCCTTACGGCTCATGGTTGGATAAAAACCAAAGGCGGTAAAGGCTCCCACGTTAAAATGGAGAAGGAAGGGGAAAGACCTATCACAGTCCCTCATGGTGAACTGAATAAGTACACTGAAAGAGGGATAAGAAAGCAAGCAGGACTGTAATAAAGGCAGTCCCCAGCTTGTCTTTGATTTTGGAGGTAAACTATGCTTGTCACTTATCCAGCTTTATTTTATTACGACGATACAGACGGAGCTAACGCTCCTTACTTTGTAACTTTCCCAGATTTTGAACATTCAGCAACTCAAGGGGAGGATATGGCAGACGCTATGGCAATGGCCAGCGATTGGCTCGGTATTAACCTAGCTGATTATATCGAGAATGGGCGAGAAATTCCTACCCCTACTCCTATTAACGCTTTATCTTTGGCTTCTAACAACCCTTTCCAGGATGATGAGGACATAGATCTAGTCTATGATCCTAGTAAATCTTTTATCTCTATGGTTATGGTCGACGTTACAGAATATCTAGGCAGTCAAGAGCCTGTTAAAAAAACCCTAACCATTCCACGTTGGGCGGATACATTAGGGCGTGACCTAGGGTTGAACTTCTCACAGACCCTAACAGATGCTATTGCTGACAAAAAAATCCATGCTTAATAATTAACTATGATATAATTGACTTATAGACAGAGCTTTTCCATCTCCCCTTGAAACAGTTCGTTCTGCAGTAGGAGGTGGGACGGTTCTGTTTTTACCATAAAGGAGTATTTAACATGGCAAAAGTTAAAGAAAAATGGAATCCAACAATATCCCATATTGTCCCTAAAGGTACCAAACTAGCAGACGGTACAATATTAGACAAAGAAACAACCTTAACACAAGAAGAATTTACTAAAAATCCCCCTGTTATTCCAGCGGGACACCCTTATTATAATCTTTTAGCTAGAATAAGCAGAGAGGAAATAGAAAAGGAAGAGCTATAGCACCAAGAAGCAGTAAAATATAGTAGTTTTGCGCGTGATATTCGCTTGAAAATGACTTGTTAAGGTCAACAAAATTGATAACCACGCACTTTTATCTATCTCACCTTTTCGCTAGATAAAACAACCAATGCGCGTGATAAACATGGTATAATATATTCACAGCTTGAGGCTTGCATAGTCTAGCCGATTAGGGAGAGTTAGACCGTGAGGTCACACACTCCCTTTTTTGGTATAATAAACCTATCAGATAAGCAAAAACAACTAAAAAAGCGTAGCTGATGACTACGCTAGTTCTTGCCTGCTGAACTCGTAAATTATTGACCTATTTTAGGTCTTTTTTTACTCCCCTTTTTGTGGACTTTGGGAGAATATTAAAGGTCATTTGTGACTATATTTTTTCAAAAAGTCCACAAAAATAAAGCCTATAAACTCCTATTTAAAGCCATTCCTAGACACTTTTCAGGATTTCTTCAAATGTCATGATGCTCTCCTTCAATTCTACATTCTTCATTTAATTATAACAAAAAACCGTTTTTCAACGGCTTTTTGACTGTGTCTTAGTTCAATAAAACAAATAGCTATCCAATTTTTTTATTATTTCAGTTCAATCAATTTATTGTAGATTTTCTCAGTCAGTTCTTTCTGTTGCGTTCCTGTTAAATGGTGCGAAGTGCGAATTAATATGGTTCCATAAACATAGTGTGATCCCGGATTCAAAGCAGTTCCATCAAAAGCACTAATATAAGTATTGCGTTTCTCTGCATCTTCTTTTGTCTTATAAACTTCTATATTTCCACCAGCATCATTACCTTTTTGAACAATATCTGAGCCTTCTACAGATTCATTCACTTGCTTGTCAACAAAATATACAGACGCTGTATACCCTCCTTGTTTATTTAATTTTTTATTAGGGTCATTATCCTCCGTAACAGATTGTACTCCAGTAATTGATTCAATTTCTTTAAGTCTTTCTTCGATAAAAGAACTTGAAGGATTTGTAATTTGTTTTAATTGAAGAATGCTATTTTGATAGTGAGTCAATTTTTCAGATAAATTCTTTTTTATTTCACTATAATCTAATGGTTGACTTAATTCTTCAATTTGCTTTTCAATTTGCTCAGTTTGTTTTTCAATATCTGGTATTTTACGAAGTGAATCTTTGCTATCCTTTATAGTTGATTTCAATTTTTCCAATGCCTTAGAATCAAGAGGTTCTTCATCATTATCAATAACTTTTTCAGCCTCAGCTATCTGATCTTCAACTTCTTTATTTTTTTCATTTAAATCCTTTACTACATCTTCAAACTTAGTTACAGCAGCTTGATGTGGTGCATAGGATAAGAAATAGTATCCCAGACCAGAAATTCCTATGATGAGACACATTGACAATATCATTATTTTTTTCTTCATTTTAATCTCCAAAAAGTATTTAATATCTTCACAATTTTACTATAATACACCAAAACAAGCAACAAAAAACCGTTTCCCAACGGCTTTTTGACTGTATATCTACTAAATTTCTTCCTACCACTGCAATCCGGCTTCTCTAATTTCTTTCTTGGAAGCAAATTTACCATTTGGTCTGTGCCATCTTCCGTTTTTATCTCTAAAGTAGCCACCTGAATTTGTAGATGGCGAGTTTGATTCCTGGCTTTCTTCCTTTTCTTGTGCGGCTTGGCGAGCTTTTTCCTGTTCTTCTTCTTTTGCTTTCTTTTCAGCGGCTTCTTTTTCTTCAGCCTCTTTCTTGGCTTTTTCCTCAGCTTCCTTCTTAGCTTTTTCTTCTTTGTTTTCGACTGTATTTTTAGCCGTACCATCTAAGTAATTGATTTCCGCATTAGCTGAAACATTGTCTAAAACGACATGCGTCACCGAATACTGATCAACCTTTTCCTTACTACCACCCAACTTGATTTCCAAGAGTTTACCATTTTCATCTATTCCCACATACTGCAATTCAATCTGTCTCGGAATCAGTTCATCTTTTTGATAGATTGGGGTCACCTTATAATCAAGATAGTAGTTTGGGTGATTGGCCAACCATGAGTCCAATCGATTTTCATAATAAAGCATACTTTCTTGATTTGTATTATCTGTACCATAATATGTACCAGCATTGAGCCAGTTAGTCATCGGAACCAAGTTTTTCTTTTCATCGTTCAATCCGCTAAACTGGTAACCAATTAAGTGGCCTCGATTCATCAACCAAGCCTTTTTAGAGCCATCTCCATAATAAAAATTATAGTTGTGCCAACCAACCGGGTTATAACTTATCTTAGGCTCTCTCTTCTCAGTTGGCTCATCGCTGTCCTTAAGTTGAATATGAGCACCCGTTGCGCGTGATTTAGAATCCAATTCCCCAAGTTCTAGTTGCTTCTCATTTTTAAAAGGCAAGAGTCCGGCTTCTTTAAACAACTTCTCATCAAACTTGATTTGCTTCTGTTCAATTTTTTCTTCTGGGACCTTTGATTCCGCCTTATGTCCAGAACAAGCAACTAGTGTTGTGATCGAAAGCAAGGCGATTGAGAAGGATAGTAGCTTTTTCATAAAAGTCTCCTTTGTTTTCATATAGTAATTAGATTAACATCTTCTCTTACATTTTACTATCATTTTGTTAATTGTTCAAGAATAAAGAAGCTGTTATTATACTATTTTCACTTCAATGCCCAAAACAAAACGATAACCACTTTTCAGTAGTTACCGTTGATTTCTTTTGATTAGTCTTTCCAACCAAGTTTGCTATTGATGGTCATCATGATGCTGGCAATTTTCTCTCCCCAGTATGGGTCAGAAGCATAGCGTACATTCATACCAGAAGCCTTGTTTCCAAGATGGTCTCGTCCATAGTCAATGTAGTTCTCACGAATCCACTTAGCCGCGCCGAGGATCCCCTTATCCACATCATCAAATTTTTTGGCCGAGGTATATGGGCTCGAATCATAAGCTGCAATTCCAAAGAAGTTATTCTTATCCTTGGCAATCTGGCTCCGACCCCAAGCACTCTCGAGTGCACTATGCGCCATCAAGTAAAGAGCATTTACACCATAGCGTTTCTCAGCTTCCTTAAAAATAGCACCCTTACCAGCGAGACGACTATCCCTAATATTCATCAAAGAATAAACTTTATCCAATTCAGCTGCGCTGTAATTACTTGGTTTAGTCAAATTTCTAAAGAGGAAGGGGTTTTCAATGGTAAAGCCATCAAAATGAATTCCATCAGTTGAATAATATTTCTTGCCAATAGTCATAGCTGAGCTATGTGGCGCAACACGGAGACTTACATAAGGTGATAACTCATGGTAAAAATACTTGCCATCACTTGTATAATGAGGGACAAATTCACTATCTTTATCAATAGCTACTAAATCACTTTTATTCATGAAGCCGGATAAACCAGAAATATTGACTGGTATTTGACTATCTTTTTTAGATTTGTCATCTCCAAGCGAGACTATGGTTCCCTGTGATACATAACTCAATCTTTCACCAGAAGCGCTATAAACATAAGCAGTAATTGGCTTCACTTTATAATATTTTGCCTCTGAGATCCATTTCCCATTATTCTGAAAATAATACTCTTTACCTTTGATCGTGAAAGTACCTGTTACATATCGACCATCATCTTT
>ERZ773056.1069-NODE-1069-length-14185-cov-2.844161_pt1 | contig 14185 bp, 11 predicted proteins | sample MGYA00580857_ERZ773056 | MGnify/ENA primary metagenome ERZ773056 (study PRJEB29015, sample SAMEA2737996) | human oral metagenome | biome: human oral; feature: human-associated habitat; material: dental | place: China | collected 2114 ... | reverse complement strand
AGGCCATAGGTCTTTAAGTATATCCTTGCTCACCTCGCCGTGTAGCCAGCTCACGCCATTCACTTCTTGCGATAGGTTAGCCGCTAAGTTACTCATCGAGAATTTCTCATACGGATCTTCTAACCTTATCTTACCAAGTGCTAAAATTTGCTCCCAGTTAACGTGTAGCTTATCAGCGTATTTTGCTAAATAAGCGTGCAATAGACCCTCTTCAAAAGCATCGTGTCCTGCAGGTACTGGTGTGTGAGTAGTAAAGAGCGATGAGGCACGTACTACCTCTAACGCTTCTGAGAAAGCAAGATTGTCATTCTGAATGTACTCACTTAGTCGCTCAAGACCTATAAAGGCTGCGTGCCCTTCGTTGCAGTGGTAAATATCGCTGTCTATACCGAGTTTGCGCAACATCTTAATACCTCCTAAACCGAGTAGCATCTCTTGTTTCAGACGGTTTTCCCAGTCGCCACCATATAAGTGGTGAGTGATTGAACGGTCGTCTTCGCGGTTGTTTTCAAAGTCAGTATCAAGTAGGTAAAGCTCTATGCGCCCTACATCTACACGCCATACGCGGGCGTAAAGAGTACGACCAGGTAGGTCTATTGATACAATTACCCATTTACCCGTTTCGTCAGTTACGGGGGTTACCGGTATTTTCGAAAAGTCTTGTGCCTCATAATCAGCTTCTTGATTACCTGCTGATGATAGTTTTTGGGTGAAATAACCATAGCGGTACAAAAGTCCCACCCCTGTTATTTTGGTAGCTTTGTCACTCGCTTCTTTCAGATAGTCACCAGCCAAAATACCCAAACCGCCTGAATAGATTTTAAGCGATGAGTGCAAGCCGTATTCCATACTGAAGTAAGAAACTGATGGCGAAATCATTTCAGCTTTTTTAGCCATATAGGCTTGGAAATCAGCATATACTTTTGATAGATTGCGCATAAACACATTGTCTTGCTCTAACTCTTTATAGCGTTTTAGCGAGATACTGTCTAACAGTGCAATAGGGTTTTTGCGTACCTCTATCCATTTTTCTTTGTCTACGTATTTAAACACTTCGTAAGCCTCATCATTCCAGCACCACCATAGGTTTTTAGATAACTCTTCTAATGGTTGAAGAGCTTCGGGTATAGCACGGTGTATAATTACACTGCGCCAATTAGGGGGCGTTACTACTTTTGATTTTTCTAAATAGGCCACTCCTTCTGTTTCTACAGGTGGCAGTTTTTCTACTCTATCTTCTATATGTTCCAAGGTCAATTCGTAACATTTAATATAATACTTCACTAAATTCTTCCACAAAGCTATCTCCGATACTTTTGCAGCAGTATCGCGGCGGGCTTGTAGGTCTTCTTCTTTGCTATCTAATAGGGTAACAAAGTTTTTCACTATAGAAGCTACTACATCGCCATAATTGCTATCAGTGCGCGTTACTACTTCTATAGCTTTTTGTTTTTCAGGGTAAAAATCATTCACCCACTTGCCAAACCCTGCCAAAGTAGTGGTAATGGTAGGCACTTTAAACGCTAAACTTTCAAGCGGTGTATAGCCCCAAGGCTCGTAGTACGATGGGAAAGCAGTGCCGTCAAGCCCTATGAGCAGGTCGTAATAGCTAAGGTTAAACACACCGTCGTTACCATTAAGATAGCTCGGGCAGAAAATAACCTTCACTTTATCTTCTTTGCGGTTGAAAAGCTCTTGCTCATAAATGCGCTTCATTATCACATCGTGGTACACATCGGGCAAGATGTGGGTAAGATGCTTCTGCTCATTATCAGCCGATTGTTTTGGATTTTTTAGATTGTTTAGCAGCCCCTGATTAGGCGCATCGTGGGCGGTAGGGATTAGTATATAAGCTACTAATTCTTTCTTGTTTTTAGCATTTCGGTTTAGTGCCCCAAGTGCATCGATAAAGGCATCGATACCTTTGTTGCGAAACTCATATCGCCCGCTGATAGCTACTATTTTCGTTTCTTCGCTAATAGGCTGATTGGTAAGCGCTTGTGCTACGTTTATCAGCGTTTTTCTCGCGTCAGTGCGTTTTTTAGCAAAAGTTTTTTCAGCAGGTATAATCTTATCTTCAAAACCGTTAGGAGTGATGATGTCGGTTTGGCGCGCTAAGAAGTGTAGCGCTTCTTGTGCAGTGATTTCACTAACGGTAGTAAAACAGTCAGCTACTTTGGCGGTTTCTTTTTCGAGGAAATGTTTGTGTTGCACCCCGAATTTGTATGCCATTTCTTCAGGATTGTAGTCCTTCATAGTATTGTAGAGCGGCAGTCCGTTGCCAGCAATAGCGCGCCCTACTACGGTAGCGTGGGTAGTAAATACTGAGCCTATTTTAGGCATTCTCTCTTCTATATATAGCAGACCGCTACCTGTCATCCACTCGTGGAAATGGCAAATTACATTTTCGCGCGAAGCGGTGTTAAACTTGGTAAAGCTCTCGATTACCTTCCCTACGGCATAACCGAAAAGCACCGACTCTACATAGTCCCAAGGGCTATTGAAAGAATCTAAGTGATAGGTATCCCAATAAAAACGCAGCACATCATTTTTGCTGCTAACATAGTGAGAGAAATCTACAAGTATAACGATAGGGTTCCCCTCTATTTTCCAATTCCCCACACGTACTCTCAAGCCTTCAGAAGCGGCTTTAGCTCGCCAAGATTTAAAAAGTTCAGGATTTTCTACAAATTCCTTGTTTTCATTATGCTGCCAAATATCAGGACCTATAAGTATATATTTACTCCTGAATTGCTTTACAATGCTGGCTGCTTTGGTGGCAATGACTGTATGAATGCCCCCCACTTTATTACAAACTTCCCAACTGGTTTCAAATACATAGTCAGGATTTAGTTTCTTTGTGATGCTCATATTATATTACCGTTTATTACGTTAGTTTCTCTGTGGTAGGATAATAATTGTTGTAATTTTGCGACAAAGGTACAAAATAATTAATAATTAACAAACGATAAAGAATATTTTTTATTTTTTTTAAAATTAGCGGTCGTTTATACTAAGATATAGCAACGTTTTCTCCCTATAAAAAAGGCGAGAGATGATTTTTGTATTTCATCTCTCGCCTTTTTTTATTTAGAGTATTAATGTCCTAATCTTATTCCTACAGAGAAAGGATATTCGTTTATAGGGTTGTTAGTGAATAGGGGTACCAGACTGTAGCGGGCGTAAAAGGAAAACCAGCCGTAGCCTATATTGGCTGATACACCATATGTCCATTCGTTTACATTATAGTACTTGCGGTTCATATCTTTGTGGGTACTGCCGTTTTCGGTATATTTTACTTTCTGTTTGGTAGCGAGCAGTGCTCCTACATAAGCACCCACTCCTGCGTGAAAGCCCATCTGAGCTGGATAGTAGGTCTTGCCTTTGTATTGAATAGGCTCAGTAAAATCAAATTCAAGGCTGATAGGCAAGATAAGGTACATCGTTTTAAACTTTGATTTGATGGTCTCCTTAGGGTAAGGCACTATCTCGGTGATATTACCGTTTTTCACGAAGTGCTCATCTTCTTTCATCTTGAGTTTGTCCATCATCCACGACAGTCCGTAGTTAAGGTGCAACAGATTGTTGTTCTTAAGCAGACGGGTATTGCGAATATAGCCTATCTCTACTGATTTTGACCCCCATAGCCTAAAGTGATTATTGCTAAAATGCTCGCTACTATTAAGGTTATGAAAGGCGAGAGCAAAGTAGCCTCCTCCTTGAGTACGCTTGTAGTCGGACTCGTAATAGTCCTCTTCCCTATAGGGCACCTGACCTATATAAATACCGTTATGGTCAATATGAACATAGTTCCTATCAACATATACCTCCGTTCTTTCAGTTTTTGTAGGACGGCTTTCTATATCAACAGAGTCAATAACCTTTTGCATCTCTTTTTTATAGATGATGCTGTCGCTCAAGTGTTTTTCGGCTATACGCTGATGCAATAAAGCTGAGAGTTTTTCTGACTGCTCACGGGTCTTAATTCTAATAGCTTCAGCAGCCTCTTTTGAAGCCTCTCTCTTTAGGTCTCGGCTTTCAATTTCGGTTATTTCTTTGCGGTCTAACCGATACTCAATAGTACGTAGCCGCTCTTTTAGCTGGGCTTTTTCAGCAGTAACAATAGAGTCAATACTGCGTTTAGTTTGGGCAATTTTGTCCTTAAAATCTTGTGCGGTGATGCCCTCAAAAGCTACAATGAGGAACATACATAGAAGTTGTAAGGGTTTCATAGTTTTGACAATTTATTTAAAGTGAATTATTCAGTTACTGTAGCGCGTATCTCATTTCGTTCCACTGTGCTACTATTTTGTTTAGGAATCTTTGTACTTTTTCTTTCATAAGGTCGCGTTCTACCTCAGAAAGCAGTTTGTCAGTAGGGTAATTGGCTGCTACGTAGTTATCGAGCATCTCTTCGGTGGTAGCCATCAGCAAAAGCTCTTGGGGCGATAGGTTTTTAAGCCCTTGTAAGGCGCGTTGCTCTTCACGAGTTTTAAACAAGTGTTGCTCTTTTTCAACCTGCTGCATCACTTCTGCCAAAAGGGCTTCGGTAGAAACATCAGCTAAGAGAGCCTCTACCTCTTCGTCTAACGCTTTATCACTTTTTTTCTGAGGGACAATAGTAGTATTAGCTACCTTATCGGCTACTGTAGGGGGTAGTACTACCGCTGGAGCAGGTGCTACTACATTAGGGGTTGTATCAAGGGTTGCATTGGGCGTCTTATCTTCAGTGGCTACAGTTGTTATAGGGGGTTGCTGAGCTGTTGGCAGGCCTATGCGTTTGTAAAACACTCCTATCGCTACAGCCAATAGTACACTGGCAGCTACGGCATAGTGCCAAATGCGAAAATAAGTCTTAGGGCGAACCGCTTTTGCCTCTCTTTGGTCTAATTGCGCCTCTAAGGCAGCCCAAAGGTCGCGTTCTGGCGGTATCTCGCGGGTTTGAAACAGGTTTTTTATTTTATTTTTCCACATAATCTCTATTTTTTATTATTCATTCACCATTTGTTTTAGTCTTTTCTTAGCATAAGCTAATTGCGATTTTGAAGTACCTTCACTGATACCTAATTCAGCTGCTATTTGCTTATGCGAATAGTCTTCAAACACGTAAAGGTTAAAAACAGCACGACTGGCAGCGGGCAACTGGTCTATAAATTGTTGTATTTGGCTTTCTTCAAAAGCGTACGAGTCTAAATCGGTGTCGTCTATACTGTCATAGGTGTCGTTCCAATCGGCAAGGGCTACTTTTTGGGTTTTGCTGCGCAAAAAGTCAATACATTCATTTACAGTGATGCGGCGCATCCAAGCGTAAAAATGCTCTTGCTCTTGATAGCTATCAATATGGGTGAGTATCTTAAAAAAAGCTCTTAGCAACACATCTTCAGCAAAATGGGCATCGCTGATATACAGTCTGCATACGCTGAGCAGCGAAGCAGCGTACTGGTCGTACAACTGCTTCTGTGCCAAGCGATCTTGTTGTTTTGCTTTTTGTATTAGAAGATGCATAAATTGATTCGCTAATTCACTCTTATAAACGAAGAAAAAATAAAAAGGTTGTAATTGGGGCAAAAAAAATTAGCAAATGACTCATTTGCTAATTGGTTGATTGGCTAACCGACTCATTTGCTAATCACTTCGTAGTCGTAACCTTTGATGGTAAAAGGCATACCAGCACCAAGATTAACTTCTTCAACTTTGTTATCAGCAAAGCGTATGTAGCATTTGTCCGAAGTAGCATTAAAATAGATTTCAGCATCGTCTTTACCGCGTACTTCTACAAACTGATAACCTACCCATATATCGCCTTTGGGGGCAAATACCGATAGCTTTTCAGTAAACGTCTGTTTCTTTTCCGAAGGATATATTTCTATATAAATAGGTTTTTCAAGCAAGGGGGTGAAAATGTGTTTGTCTTTCTCTTTTTTATACTGATAGACCACTACCCGCACCGTTACTAAGTAGAAAGACGATTTGCTAACTTCAAGGTTAAACTCTGTCAGTTGGGCATCTTTCTTTAGCGAAACAAAGTCTCCTACTTCGCTATTAAGTCCGTTATGACCAGAAGGCGAAAAATACTCTTTCATACCCCCATAAAGGTGTATAGGCATCGATATACCTTTATCCTTTACATTGCGAATACGCGGTTTTTTCACCTTTAGGGTGGTGGTTGGCAGCTGTATGTTAGCTTCTTTCAGCTCCACCCGTTGCTTGATATCCTTATAGGCTATCACCTTGTGTTTATAACTGATATGCGAAAAATAGATGCTATCAGTAGGGGCAGCCTGTAGCTTATCTAAAGAGAAGTAGCCGTGCTCATCGCTAATGATGCCTTTGTTAGTGCCTACAACCCCGATATTAACGTATTCTATAGGGGTTTGATGCTCCGATACCACGCGCTGCTGCGCCACTACCGGCAGGGCGCAGCTTATAAAAAGGGTAATAAGAAAATGCTTCATACTACTGATTATTTTACTATTTGTATTCCTACTGTGAAGGCTCTCTCGTTTCCGCTTTTAAAGAGAGGCGAAAGCTGGTAGCGGAAGTAAAACGAGTAGATTTTATTATAACCTACAGAAGCTGAAAGACCATAAATCCAAGGGTTGATATTCAGGTCGGTGCGCATTACGCTGCGATAGCGAATATCATTAGCTTTATACAGCATTTTCTGATTGCTATCAAGCAAGTAACCTGCGTATAGCCCTATACTACCTCTAAAAAATCGCTCTTTCGAGAAATGAAACCCTTTCTTATTAGCAGTCTTAGGTTCGCTATCCCAGTACAAGTCTAATGGCAACATAAGGTATTGAGTGCGCAACAACAGCTTAGAGGTTTCACTGGGGAAAGGCGTAAGGGTAGGCTTCCCCTCATTAAGCACGTAGTACTGATTGTCTTTCATCCGCAACTTATGGTGCACCCACGAAAGCCCATAGCGCAACCTTAGGTGTTCATTATTTTTTTGCAAGTACATTGTGTTATAGATACCGAACTCTATCGTACGAGAGCCTAAAAAAGAATAGGGTTTATTATCCGAAGGAATATAAAAACCCATAGCGCCATAAAGACTAATTTTAGGAGCGTTTTTATCCTCTTTAGAGTCTTTTTTAGGCTTATGGGTAACGGTGTCGAGGGTGCTCATCTTCTGTAGCATCTCTTGAGAGAGGTGTTTAACTGCAAAAGTATCCGTAGGGATAGCCGCAATGCTATCAATATTGATAGTTGGGGCTTTCTGACGGATAAGCTCGGCTAAACGTTGCCCTTCAGCATAAGTTTTAAGCTTGATATTCCTATCACGAGTGGCAGAGAGCTCACCGTAGAGCTTGCTATGGGTCACTCTGTCTATCTTCTTCTCTTTCAGCAGACTGTCTATTACATTGCTCTTAGTTCTAAAGAGAGCTCTTTCACTCATCACTATCGAGTCAATAGCGTACTTCGATTGCAAAATTTCCTTTTCAAAAGGATTCTGAGCGCACAGCGCACCGCCCCACAATAGGGCAATTAAGAGGATTACTTTTTTCATATTATTTAATTGTTAATTACTTAAAAATAGATTATTTTCTCTCCCACTGAAAAGGGAAAAGATCAGAACGAGTATGCGCCTCACTCATTATTTTCTTCATTTTCTTCACTATCTTAGGGTATTGCTCTGCAAGGTTGTGCTGCTCAGCAGGGTCAGTGCGCAGGTCATATAGTTCTATAGGGGCATCAGGGTTCTTGCTAGCTTGTAGTCGCACGCCTTTCCAGTGCTTATAGCGCACCGCTTGCTTACCCCCTTCTTCGTGAAACTCCCAATAAAGATATTTATGGGCTTTCTGTTTTTTACCCAAAAGCGCAGGCAAAAAAGACACTTGATGCTTATTAGGTGCGTACTTCTGATTAGTAATTTCTGCAAAGGTAGGCATCATATCCCAAAAAGCCCCTGCGTGGTCAGACACGCTACCGGCTTTCACCTTATCTTTCCAATACACTATGTAAGGAGTGCGAATACCACCCTCGTATAGGTCGCGCTTAATACCGCGCAAGCCTGCCGATGAGTTGAAGAACTTAGGGTCAGCACCTCCCTCGCGATGCGCCCCATTATCGCTGGCAAAGATGATGATAGTATCGTCTTCCAATCCTTTAGCTTTTAGCGTCTTGCGTATTTGCCCCACATACCAATCCAAACGGCTTACCATTGCCGCATAAGTACCATAGGTATCGGGTTGCGACATATAGCCTGCCCATCCAAAAGGCTTATCTGTGATACCGCTATAATCTTGCCCTTTATAGGGGCGTTTAGGCAAATGTTGATACTGCTGATAGATACTATCATTAGGCACTACCAGCTCGGCGTGCGGCAGCGTGTAGGTCAGCCACATAAAGAAAGGGGTATCAGTAGTTTGGGCGCCTATGTATTGCAGTATATGCTGTTGTATAAGGTCTTCAGCATAAACCTCTTGGCGCTCGTAATTGCCATTTTCGGGTATCATCACCTTCTCATTATCGTGCCACAGATAAGCAGGATAACGGCGGTGAGCGCGGAACTGCGAGTTGTAGCCAAAGAAAGTATCAAACCCTTGTTTTAGCGGATTGCCTTCAGAGTCGGGCGTTCCTAAGCCCCACTTACCAAAACAACCCGTGCGATAACCTGCTTGTTTAAAGAGTTGAGCAACAGAGGGCGCACCAGCCAAGATAGGTGCTTGCCCATCTATAGGCTCTCTTACCTCTCTGTTACCTCTGATGTGGGTTTCACCGGTTGTTTCACCGGTCATAAACGAAGCGCGCGAAGGGGCACACACAGCCGTACCGGTATAAAACTGAGTAAACTTCATTCCCTCATTAGCCAACTGACTAAGATGAGGGGTTTTGATAATCTGCTGCCCGTAGGGTTCTATATCGCCATAGCCCAAATCATCAGCAAGCACAAATATCACATTAGGGTGCTTGGTCTGTGCCATTAGCGGAACAGCAAGCAGCAGCGCAAGTGCGGTAATAATTCTTTTCATATAAGGTTGATATTATTTGTTTTTCTCTTTGTCTAGCAAGGCTTTAAGGGTTGCTACTACATCTGGGTAGTCTTTAGCCACATTAGCGAGCTCCATAGGGTCTTCTTGTAGGTCGTACAGACGCTCTTCAGGGTAGTTGCCCAAATCAGTGCGAGTCAGCGGTTGATAAGCATTGTAGTTATTAGGCGCTACATATTTCCAACGCGCTACTGTGATAGAAAGAGAACCTGCTGATGCTATTATGTAAGGGCGTCCTTTTTTGTCTTTGCCTAATAAGGTATTGAGGTAGTCAGCGCTGTCCGTTGCGGCTCCTGCCGGCACAGGCTTGCCTATAAAAGCAGCCAGCGAAGCAAAGAGGTCTATTTGCGAGAAAGCTGCATCGCTAACCCCACGCTTCACTTTTTTAGGATAACTAACGATAAAAGGCACTCGCGTACCCGCTTCGTAATTGCTATACTTACCCCCGTGATTGTGAAACTTTCCCCAAGGGCGATGCTTGCCCAAAAGCGCTTCTGCTTGGTCTTGATAGCCATCATCTATCACTGGGCCATTATCGCTGCAAACGATAAGGAGCGTATTGTCAAAAATCTTATTATCTTTAAGGGCTTTCACTATCTCGCCTATTGTCCAATCGAATTGCAAAATCACATCGCCTCTATAGCCCATACCACTTTTGCCTGCAAAACGCCGATTAGGGTAGCGCGGCACGTGTACATCGTTAGTACCTACGTACAAAAAGAAAGGTTCTTTCTTGTGTTTGTTTATGTATTGCACTGTTTTAGCTACGATAGTATCTGCGATAAACTCATCAGTCCAGAGGGCTTTACCGCCTCCTTTCATATAGCCTATGCGCGAAATTCCATTTACAATAGCCTGATTGTGTCCGTGATTGGGCGATGGTTTCAGTTTAGTGAGTAGTTCAGGGTTGTTCTTACCAGTAGGTTCTCCCTCAAAAGGCGCCCGATAGCTCACGCTAATAGGGGCTGAAGGGTCGTAATTCGCTACCCGCTGATTTTCTATCCACACACAAGGCACGCGGTCAGCCGTAGCCGCCATCAGGTAAGAGTAGTCAAAACCTATATCCGATGCCCCTGGGCTGATAAACCCATTCCAGTCTTGCCCTCCTTTTTCAGCACCTAAACCTAAGTGCCATTTACCGATAGCCCCCGTGGTGTAGCCCGCTGTTTTAAAAAGGTCAGCTATAGTAGTCTGCTCAGGGCGTATCACCATAGCAGCATCGCCATCGGCTATACCCGTATCGTTACGTCGCCAGTTATAAAGCCCTGTCAGCAACGAATAGCGCGAGGGCGTACAAGTAGCCGCTGTGGTATGAGCATTCGTAAAGCGCAACCCTTGCTTAGCGAGCGCATCTACCGCAGGGGTATGAATGGTCTTCTCGCCATAGCAACTCAGGTCACCATAACCCAAATCATCAGCAATAACTATAATTACGTTGGGTTTCTCTGGCGTTGCCACTGGTTTCTGAGCTTGAGCGACAAGCCATAACGGACATAAGAGTGTCAATACGTATTTTTTCATAAAAATGAATGTTTGGTTTTCTCGGCAAAAGTAAAAAATATTTTCTTAGTTGCAAGCATTCATAAGTGATAATTATTCTTTTATAGATAAAAACAATGATAAAATGCTACTACATAAGAAAATATAGAGTATCTTTGCACCATATTAAAATAAAATCTAATAAAATTATGGCATTCACATTACCTAAATTACCGTATGCTTATGAGGCGCTTGAGCCTTATATCGATGCTCGTACTATGGAAATACACCATACTAAGCACCATAATGCTTATACTACTAACCTCAACGCAGCCCTTGCGCCTGCTGGGGTTGAAGGAAAATCTATAGAAGAAATACTACAAAACCTCGATATGAATAACGCAGCCCTACGCAACAACGCTGGCGGATTCTACAACCACAACCTTTTCTGGGAAGTAATGAGTCCTAATGGAGGTGGCAAACCTACAGGCGAGTTAGCAAAGGCTATCGACGAGGCTTTTGGTAGTTTCGAAGGCTTCAAAGAGGCTTTCAGCAAGGCTGCTGCTACTCGTTTCGGTTCTGGCTGGGCTTGGCTATGCGTGCATAAAGGCGGCAAAGTAGAGATTTGCTCAACTCCTAACCAAGACAACCCTCTAATGCCTGGTACAGGCTGCAACGGACAGCCAATATTAGGCTTAGACGTATGGGAACACGCCTACTACCTACACTATCAAAACCGCCGTCCCGACTATATCGAAGCGTTTTTCAACGTTATCAACTGGGAAAAAGTAGCAGCCCTATACGCTGCTGGCAAATAATGATTTTTAAAAAGGGTTAATAAGAAAAAAGTCCGAAAAGCTTTAAATGGCTTTTCGGACTTTTTTTTAATATCATTACGGAGACTATGATTCAATCGAAAAACTAGTAATTTTTCCCTCTCTATCTAGTCCTACTGCAAGTATTTCATCTGTAAGATCTTCTCCTATTGTATAATCTAAAACAGCAAAAACTGTAGCATCTGTCAATATACATACATTGGTAAGTTTAATCAAAGAAAGTAATGCTTCTCCTTGTTCTTCTGCTACATCCTCTACTAAATCAACATAATCTTTCACGTGAGAAGCAGTATTCGAATGATATTCTTCTACAATAGTTTTATGCACTTGCTTATCTATTTCAGGCAAGGAAGCTAATACCTTTTGAATATCAGCAACTTCAGCCTTAGTAGGGGTTTCCCCCATACAATCAATATTAATTGACACCTGACAATCATTGATAACCACATCTTCTATTTCGTGGTAATCATCATCTTCTGAAAGAGTAATCTTTCCAAAATAAGGTAATTCGTATTTAGCCATAAAAGTTCTTTTTTAAGCTGCGAAAATACAAAATTAATATGTAATAAGCAAAAGTTTTTCTAAGAAAACATCAGAAATTCATTGTTAATAAATATGTTAATAAATATTTTGAAAAACTAACAAAATGCCATTTTTATTAGATAACTTTGCAACCTAAAATAAAATCAACCATAAGTGATTTTGTAAAATTTACAGTAACATAGTCAAAAACTAAACTTAGCTTTATGAAAAAGAAAGTAAAAACTATTGAGGAACAGATTGAGATTCTAAAAACAAGAGGAATGATATTTGAAGACGAGAAAAAAGCTAAAGAAATACTAAGAGACATAGGGTATTACCGCTTAGGATTCTATTGGTTTTATTTTCAAAAGAGCAGAAAAAAACATACTTTTAGAGAAAATACTCAGTTTTCAACAATTGTTAAACTATATTATTTAGATAGTGATTTAAGATTTTTACTCACAAAAGCATTGAGTAGGATAGAAATTAACTTACGAACTCAATTAGTTTATATAGTTTCAACCAATTATAGTGATAATCCTACTTGGTTTGCTGACAATAACATAATGGAAGATTACTTTATACGTGATTTCCGTAAAATTTATAGAGGCATTAAAGATAACAATTCTGTCATTTCAAAACATCATAAAAATCACAATGATAACTATGCTCCTGCTTGGAAAACTTTAGAATTTGTAACATTAGGAAGTCTCAAAAAGATTTTTGATGCTCTTAAAGATGAAAGTGTAAAAGATAAGATAGCAAAAGAATATGGTATTAAAAGATTGGATATATTTAACAACTATCTAAAAGCAATTGTAGACATTCGTAATGTTTGTTCTCACACCAGAGTATTATATGACTTTAACTATGAAGACACTATAAAATCAACCTCAATCTGTAAAATTTTACCAGAAGAAAGAAACTCTTTAAATGCTATTATAAAAGTAATACTTTACTTTCTAGCTACTATTTCAATTAATAGATCGAACGAGTTAAAGAATGAGATAGAAAAGCTAATTCAAAACAACGTTGATAATCAAGAAATTGCAAATATAATAAAAGAAAAAATGAAAATATCTTTGTAGTTTTAATTTTTATTTATACTTTTGCATCAAGAAAATGAAAGTGTCCTTGCAGACAAGAACTGTTATCGGCACAGTAGTATACAAGCCTCCTTTTATAAGGAGGCTTTTTTTTGTAATCTAATAACAACTCTACTAACCCATACACTAATCACCCCTCATAAAAAACAAAAAAAACCGAACAAGTCTCCTCGTTCGGTTTTGTCTTTCTTTCAATTCTTAGAAGATATAACTCATCATCAATTAACAAAAGTTTTAAATTGCTTTTCGGAATTTTTTTGATTATTAAAACAAAATATATTTTACTCTAAGATCTATCAGAGGAGAATAAAAATGTTCTTTATCTTTCCTATAATAGTGCGCACCTCCTATATGAAAGGTTAGCAGCATATTTTTAGCAATTTCAGTCTGTACTCCCCAATATATTTCATTTAAGGCAAAAGTAGTTTCTGTGGTAATATCTCCATACATTAACTTATTTTGTATTCCTATAAAGTTACCTCTATTGTTATTAATTTCCTTACCTTTTCTGGCTCTTTTATCCCTATTATAATAATACTTTACAGCAATACGCGTATAAGGTTTAAACCGACTATCATCTATTGCTACACTTCCCCAACCTTTTAACAGAGGCGTAGCCAAACCAGCTGTAAAATCAGATAAAAATCTTTTAGACAGAGGAAGTTCATAAGAAGCTCCAACTCCTGGTGACACTAAATTTGCTTCCAAACCAAATTGCTTTATCAAAGAAGTATCTTCTGTTATAAATAACCAATCTTTCTCTTTCTGAAGCCTTAGTAAATTATCATTCAAATAACCAAAATCTCCTTTTCTTCCTATAGTTGCCATAATTATTTTATTTTGTAAAATCTTTCAATATTATTTTCTTCTATAAAAGAGATATTGAAACATACCCAGTAGGGCAATAAAAATACACTTGTAAGATATTAAAAATAAAATAGTTACAAACGAAAAAGCCGAAAAAGCGGACAAAACGAAAGGTACAAAATACCGTAATTTACCGTATATATGGCGTAATGGAAAGGGGTGTTTTTAAGGCTAAAAATAGCTATACCGTAATTTACCTTTAGGAATATACCCCAAAACCTACCAAACCCACTAAAATAGCCCCTTTGAGGGCTTTTTTTATACCCTTAAACTACCCTTTAAAGCCCATTGAAAAGCCCTATAAAGCACCCCGAAAATGAGGGTGAGAAGTATCCCCGAAATACCCTCCCAAAAAAGTTGGGTATGCAGTTGGGTA
>ERZ773056.1066-NODE-1066-length-14210-cov-6.831932_pt1 | contig 14210 bp, 12 predicted proteins | sample MGYA00580857_ERZ773056 | MGnify/ENA primary metagenome ERZ773056 (study PRJEB29015, sample SAMEA2737996) | human oral metagenome | biome: human oral; feature: human-associated habitat; material: dental | place: China | collected 2114 ... | reverse complement strand
GGGCGCCGCCTTCCTGGCCCCCAGCACCAGCCGCCGCCGTCACGGGCTTGTTGGGCGGCGCCGGCAGTACCTGCCGCAGCGTGCTCTCCCAGCGGCGTGGCTGACCCTGCGCGTCCATCAGGCCCATCGTCGTGAAATACACCGGCATGTCCACCTTCACGCGACCAATATCGGCCTCCGACACCTCCGCCCACACCGTCATGCGGGAAAGGTCCGCAATGCGCATCACCACCGGTGTCTGGTAGGCCGCATTCAGCGTCTGCCCTTCCCGGGCATCCAGTGTCACCACCGTGCCGGACATCGGCGCATAGATGCGCGTATGCCCCAGCTTCGCCTCGCTGCCCTTCAGGCGCGAGGCCGCGCCTTCGATCTGCGCCGTCAGGCTCTGCACCCGCGCCTGCGCAATTTTCAGGTTGGCCTCGGCCGTCTGGAAATCCTCCATGCGGGTCGAGCCATCCGCGGCCATGCGCCGCTGGCGGTTGACCTTCTGCTGGGCCAGCGTCAGTTCGGCCTGCCGCTCGGCCAGCTGCGCACGCAGACTCTGCAGGTTGGCGCGGTCTGTATCCACCTCGGCCTGCTGGATCGACGGATCGAATTCCACCAGCAGGTCGCCCTTTTCCACGTTGTCACCGGGCTGCACCAGAATCCGGCTGATCTGGCCGGACACCTGGGCCCCCACGTCCACGTAGCGCTGCGGCTGCAGCGTACCCAGCGCCGACACCGTACTCTCGATGTCCGTGCGATGCACCGTCATCGTCTCGAGCGTATCGGTGTTGCGGAAAAAGGCCCACCACACCGCCACGGCCTGCAGCAGCAGCACCAGCACCAATGGCAAGGTTTCTCATCCTTCTGCGTTTCCGAGCCCTACGGGCAGCCTCTTCCTCATCTTCGGCAGAGTAGTATGCATCATAGTATTCAGGGTAAACAGCAGAAAAACTCCTCGTATACGGATCAAATCTATATTCCATGATATTTATTTTCTTATTTAATTAGGTTATTTTACTTTTTACTTACTTTTTAGCTGCTACTTTCTCAGCCTTTTTCTTGAATAGATTTCCCAAACTCTTTGCAATCTTAGAGTTCTTTGCTAGTCTGTACAGGTGTCTGCCCATAGCGATCTCCTTACCAGTAGCCTTATCTTTATGTTTAGCTAGCGTTAAATATGCACCGCCAGCTAGACCTACTCCAGCCGCAGCAAGTGCAGCTCTCTTCAGTCTCTTCTTTCTCCGAGCTCTCTTCTCAGCTTCAGTAAGCTCGTGATCCGAAAACGATCTAGTCTCCGGGATATAAGTGTAATATGACATAACGTTATGTAAATTATATTCCTTGTTGATATCTTTCCATTCTCTCTCGCTCTCTGGCCTTTCTTTCAGCGTCCTTTCTTAACCTGTCCTCGTGTTGATACCTATCATCCATATTTCTTCTATATGATCCATGCATAATCGTACCAATTTTTCCTCCGGCAAAGGTCGTTCCAAGTGCCATACCAGCAAGTCCAAGTCCTCCCCATTTTCCGTAGGTCTTCCACTTGCCGTTCTTTAGGTGATTGTGAAGGAGTGCGGCTCCAGCAGCGGCTCCGGCACCCATACCAAGAAGTCTAGCTTCCTTTCGTGACATGGTTCCCTGAGGGCCTCCTTCATAATTATACCTGTATTCGTCTATTTTGTCCTTAGCATTCTCTTTGAAGACCCTGTCTCCATACTTCCCTGCTAAGTGCCCTACTGCTCCGCCGAATGCAGCCCCAGAGGCAGCTCCCCATAGTTGTCCAGCCTTGCTCTTTCCATTGGAGTTTGCAACAATACCTCCAATAATGGCTCCGGCTCCTATTCCAGCTCGCCTAAGACCTTTTATCCTCTTATTCTTATATTGAGGTGCATAGGGATCCTTTTCTACTCTACTTTTAAACAAAAAACCCATAATCTATTTTGTATTTTATAGGGATTTCCGTCCTGAATCCCTTCTACCATCACTCTTTTCTCTGCTAAGAGCCTCTCTTAAGTACCTTTCGTCCTTTATTTTATTGTGCCTATCATATGCATAAATAGCTCCAGCTCCAGCAGCTAATCCTCCACCTAACCCTAGAAGAAGGGCAGCGCTGTTGGACAAACCCTGATTACGATTTGCACTAGAGGCTCCTTCTCCAGAAAGTACAGCCTTCTTATAATTATGCTTAGCTATCTGATTAGACAGGTGAAGACCGAGATTAGCAGATGCTCCAAGCATTATAGCCTTAACGGAATTTCTCGCAAAATTCTCCTTCTCAATGGCTCTTAGTCTATCCCCATCTTTACTGGAAAGTCCCTCTTTGAATTCCCTATCCTGAATCCTCATTCGATTCCTGATAGTGCTTCCTAAGATATATGAGCTAGCAGCTGCCCTACCTAGATCAGATGCAAAATCAGAGTTAATATAATGGTCGGCTAATGGCTTTACTTTTGGATGTCCAGCAGCATCATAGTCTCCTTGAGTCCCCTTCAATCCGAGAGCCCCTCTGTATGACCCATGCAATCCACTAACAGCACTAAGACCTGCTCCTGCAAGTCTTATCTTATCACCGATATCGACTCCGTTCTTATGATACCTATCACCAAGAATTCGTTCTCTATCGGATAACTTACTTTTTTGTTCAAATGGAGGAGGAATCATAATACCTTATAATCTATTAGATTCATTTGAAACTCTTTCAAGGACTCTCCGAATACATGCTGAAGCATTGCCTTGTAGAACTTTTGCATATCTACTAGCCATACTCCATAAAGAGTTTTTGGTATAAATCCCATGACGGATTCGGCAACAAGAACTTTCCTATAGGTTGTGGACAAATCTTCAGATGTATTCTTGACATCGTCCCCAAACCTTGATAGGAAGTAGATTGTATTAAATGACCTACCTTTCTTTACTTCAGGAAGTACATCCTTTATTAGTAAGTTAATATCTTGGATAAATAGAAGTTTCAATCTAAGAAGTTGACTGTCTCTAAGTTCTCTTGACCTTATCAGAGTCTTATATCCATTTATTAGCCTAACTATTTTCGAATACCTAGGCTGATCTGCTGTTATTAGTCTATCTCCTATTGAAGTTGATTCACTGAAATAACCTACATCTTCCCTATCGTCACCAATAGATTGGTCTACCTCTCTATCTACTATTTCTTTCTTAGTAGGTTCGTTGTCTGGAACTGATTCTATTATGTCTGAGATCGGTCTTTGATTATCTCCTCCACTTATTAATCCCCTAATGTCATGTGAGTCATCCTCATCTGAATGTTCATTAAGCCTATCGTGGATGTCAAGTACGATGTTTCCATCAGAACTATCTTCGTCAGCTACTCTCTCTTTTAGCTTTCTCTCAAGATCTTCCTTCTCTATCCTTTGTCCTTCCTCAGCAGAGATTATTTTTACCTCCTTACTCCCTATTCCATAAATTTTTACGGCAGAGTAAAGATCTATTACGTCAGGAATACTAGATTTTCTACTGTATTCCCTACTTACGACATTGTTTGACTGATCAAAGGAGATTACTTCTCCTGTACAACTGAAGATCTTAGTCTGAAACTCTAAGTCACCGCCATATTGGGAATTATAATCGCTGAATTGCTTTATCTGATCGTCTGTTGGCTTCAGATCCTCTGCAACTTCCGAGTATAGTTCGACATCACCTGCACCCTTAAAGGACGGATTCAGTGTAAAGTCAAAACCCTTTATTCTAACTATCCTCTCAGCAGTTCCTCTCTTAGACCACATGGCCTGTATAACTACAGAAACTGGGAGTCTTACTCCTGAGGATAGCATTCCTATCTCATTTATTATCCTATCCTTTCTCTCTCCAGCAAAAAGATCTGGATCAAAGGTAGTTGCATCGGCATATAGAAATTCGTCAAATGGCTTGAAATATAATTTCGTATAATAGTGGAGGGCATTATTGTGAATTAGGACCTGATCATCCATCCCTACAAGTCCCTTGAGTTCAGGTTTCAACCTCCTATCTTTGTGTGATTCTCCTCCAATACCTAATTTATTCTCTATGACTGTTCTATAGTCATCAGATTTAAGGTATTCTTCACAAGATCTTCTTGGTATATTACTTCCGTCAGCCGCAAATGATGTAGTATCAAATAATTTGACAGAAAATTCCAATTGTCTTCCCATGTAAATAAAAATTTTAGTGATATGTAGGGAGATTAGTCCCTACATACCTTAGAAAAATGGAAACTGAAAAGGTTTTGCCACCAGTTGCGTATGAAAAATAGAAAACAAAATTGTGAAAGTATCTATGGGAAGACACTTTAACTTCCCATAGACAAAATAGTAATTAGTGAGCTTGCTTAACCGTGAACTTTTGGATGAGTTCAGGGAAGATACACTTATTACTCTCCCAATAGTACGCACCAACGGCGAACTGAGTTGGGTTATTATAGTTAGACGTAGGTGGAGTCCATACCAGGGGCATGTAGATACCACGGATAACAGGAGCCATCTCACCACCAGAGGTTTTGTGGATAGCATAACCTTCATTATCAGGAATATCCGTATGACGAAGTACAGGACGACCATTGAAGAAACCTACAAGGTCTGATACATAGTGAGAGTCTCCGAGAGTGCTCGTCCACTTTCCAATTGCACTAAGATCCTTGAAGTTGTTAGCTACATTCTTACCTACCACATATGCAGTGGCCTCTACAGCCTTAGTCGTATTGTAGGCAAGGTCAGAGTCAACCTGGTTGAACTGGTTCGAGAAGTACATCAACCTTGAATCCAAGTCATTGAACGTGCTGATGAGCGGGTTCGTGCTTGACATATCGATCTGATACGTATTTCCACGATAACCACGAATGATCTCTCCAACCTGCTTCTTATTGATCAGCTTCGTATAGAGCTCAGTCAGCTTCTGGCTGATTACCTGCCTAGGATCGTAGTTGTAAGACTTCTTCGCAGAAGCATACGACATAAGATCGCCTTCAGCAACCAGCATGTCCGGCTCAGCATATACTTCAATATCCCGATGGTTCAGCTTGAACCTGTTGTTTCCAGGGTTGTTCAGTGTACCATACTCAGGATTTCCAGATACATCCTCACTAGCAGTTAGCACGTAAGTATCACCAGTTACAGGAACGAATCCAGTTCCAAGCGTAAACTTGATAGCGCCAGTTCCATACTTAACGTTAACAGATCCATCAGCGTTAGCTGCAAGTACACCAGCAGGTGCAAGAAGCGTTCCCTGACCGTCATCCTTGATAACCACAGGGTTATTAGGAGCAGTGGCATGGATCAAATGAAGCTCAACAGAGCCCATGATCAATTTCTTGTTCGTAGCTACGCTGTACTCCTGAACACCGCCAGGGTTAAGAGAGCTAGTCGTAGTGAACTTAGCTATAATTCCATCAAGGTTTTCTTTACCGATATTCGGAGAAACTACTCGATTATCACTTACACCAAGAATATCGTCAACACCAATCAATGAGTGTGGATGCTCGCAAGATCTTTCAATTGAAAGGTATCCAGAGAATGATCTTACGTTACTTACCATAGATGCTTCGAAGTACTGGTTAGCGTTAACAAGGATGTTGTTTACACCAGAGAAGTTCTTCGAATAATCATTAAAGTCTTCACACCTTCTGAATACATCAGAATATGTTTGTAGTCTGCTCATAGCATCATCAACGCTGGACGAAGAGTCTACCAAGTTCTTTTTCCAAGACTTGCTATTAGCCCATTCGCTGAATGCTCTAGTTTCAGAGAATTTATTAATTCTAGCCATGTTAATATGTTTTAAGGTTCCCCTACTACTTCACAGTAGAAATAGTAGGGGATTTGTGTTTTTCTATAGTATGATTATATTGTTAGTCCAACCTAACCGTGTTCAGGTACTCAATGTTGCTAGAGGGGCTGCTAAATGATCTCGTGTCAACGTCAGAGTACAGCTGTTCGCCTTCGCTCTCGTCGTCATCATCGTCCCCACCTCTACCATAAGTTTCTACAGCCGTAGGATTACCGTTCGTGAACTCTACTGATCCCATTGGAGTCGTGATAGAGTTCTTCACCATAGACTCTTCGTGAGAAACCGTAACTGAATCGTCGTCATCGTCATCATCGTCGTCCTCATCATCGTCATCGTCATCGTCATCGTCGTCGTCATCTGAATCTCCACCAAGGACGCTGTTAGCTACACTATTTGCATAGTCTACCTTACTATCACCTTCCGTAGTGTCAAATCCAGCTGCATTTGCGACTCCGAGTTCGTCAGACGTATGGTCAGCGAGAACCTTAACCTTCTTAGCAAGTTCCTCATCCGGATTCTCTTCCAAATCCTGAGCAGCCTTAGCTACTTCATCGGCATTGTTCTCAGCCTCGTCCAACTCATCTTCCGAGTACATAAGGACAGCCATAGCGTCAGAGTAGTTTACAGTGTCGCCATTAGCCTCTGCTTCCATGATTGCATCACGAAGCTCCTTCTGGTTAGGGGTAGCGTTCTCTTCCCAATCTTCCTTCTCCTCATCGGTCATATCATCCGAGAAAGTCCTCGTAACAGTGGCCGTATTGGCATAGAAGATAGCATCGTTTACATCTGAGAATGAGGCATCGTAGTAACCAGCATTAGCCATATCGACTGCATTCTGGATGATTTCAGTCTCAACGTCGCTAAACTGAGACATCATCTCCGTAAGCTCACCCTCATCCAAGCCAGCAAGATAGTCCGTAAACGAACGATCATAAGGAGATTCTGGAGTGTTCAGATAAGCAATAACATCCGAGAACGTAGCCGTCTCACCGGTCTCTTCCTCATCCTCAAGAGCCTTCTGCATAGCCTCTTTCGTATCGTCATCAAGCTCTTCAATCTCTTCCGGATCAGCTACCTCCAAGTAATCTCTTACAGGAGTCTCTGACAACTCTTGATCCTCAATAGCTTCCTTCACAGAATCTGCCTCGTCAGAATAGATCTGGCACATCTCAATGAGATCAGACATGTCATGTCCACCGTGAACCTCAGCAAGGTGAGAATATGATTTCAAGTACTCAGCTGTACTCTTAACCTGATCAGCAAGATCCACAGAAGGATTGTTGATCATCTTATTATAGTCTCCCTCCAATTCGTTAGCCTTATCTTCGATAGAAGCTACCTCCTCGTCAGAGAACGTATACTGTCCGAATTGAAGGCTATTATCGTATGCGGCGGCCTCCTCAGGAGAATCGAAAGGACCGTACTTAAGTGAGAAGGTTTCGTTACCATCTTCATCTTCACCTTCGTCCTCTACAGCTGCATCCGGTTCGTCATCGTAGTTGGTAAGGATATTATTTCCACTTCCATCAGGATCAGCAATAGTAACCTCACCATCATTGTTAATATCCTCAATAGCGACCTTTCCGTCACCAGCATGTGCAAGTACTAGATGATTGTCGCCGTCATTTATTTCGCTCTGACCGTTCTCTCTAGCTTCTTCAATGGCATCCATCAGCTCTTTTCTTTCGCTGTCTGAAGTCTCATCACTAAATATGCGGGTCATCAACAGAGTATCATTCATATTTTAGATATTTTATGTTAATTTACAATTTTAAACTTACTTCTTTGTACTTTGGGTTCAGCTTGATTCTTCTCCCCATACTCTACAGCCTTTGTCATAGAATAGTCTGGATTTTCATCTGTCATATTCTTGGCCATAAATTTATTGAAGTATCCCAGAAACTTTCCTGATCCGTCAGATACAGCGTATTTCCTATGGAATTTTGAAAATACCTTTAAATCTCCAGAATTTCCTTCACTATTAAGGAATTTGCTATTGAAATCTTCTCTGGATAGCATTGTCCAGTTTGGATTGATCTTCAATAGTGGTCTTATCATTCGGATAGAGTTTATAGCACGAACTTTTCCTTCGTCATCTATGAGGTAGAACTTCTTATTGCTTACATAAACATTTCCATCACCCTCATATTTGTCTAACTTTATCCGAGATCCAGCGTCCTCAGCAAGCGTCTTTTCCCCATTCCCGGAATCAGTTATAACCACTTTCCCATTCCCGAGATTGTCTATCCTATACTGAGAAGTTTCGATTGAACCTTTCTCTCTTGCTTCCTGTATATCATTTGCTATTTGATCAAGGACAGGAGTCTCCTGATTTTCCATAGCAGAGAATATCCTCTGAATTAGTCTATTCATTAGTATATCTATTTTATTTTTAATCAGTATCTTAAACCAGAGGAATTATCTCTTAGTATCTTCTTTTTCTATCTTCTGAGAGAGTTCGTAGAGCTTAGTAGTAAGATTCTCTATTGTTTTAATCTTATCAGATAGATCTTTTCTAAGAGATGCAAGCTCCTCACGGTATCCTTGAATCTGAAGCTCATACTCCTTCTTCTGATTGGCGAGCTCAGCCTTATACTGACTTATCTGATCTTCATAGCTCTTTTTCTGCTCATCATGTATTCTCTTCTGCTCTTCCAGTTCTTCCCTGTACTGACTTAGTCTTGCATCGTACTCCTCGATCTTTGCCATGAAATCCTCTTCTTTTTTCTTAAAGAATCTCTCATGTTCCTCAGTGTACATTCCATACAATTGAGATACTTTTTGAGCAATGTCAGCGTCAACAGAATTAGCAGTAGACTCTTCCCTTCTGGCCTCCGCCTTTAGCTTTTGATTTACATATCTTTGGCCTAATATACCTACTATACCTCCACCAACTACGAAAGAGATGATGGACTGTATTAGAATTGGAACTACATCCATACTTTATTACCCTCCATTATAACCTTCAGATTCACCAGACCCTTGTCCAGACAAGAAACTGTTTATGGTCTCATCGGTGATGAGGTCCCTCAAGTCTGGATCAATTGTCTTTATCTGATCCCTAGTATATTCTAGTAGCTTCTTAGCATCTATGAATCTGACTTCAGTTGCAGATTGCTGAGCTATCATAAGAGCTTGCTGAATCCCATTCATCAGCTGGGTTAGGATGTCAAGGTTGACCAAAGAGACGTTATAGTCAATGTCAGTCTTAGTAAATAGATTTACTTTGATCTCGTCGAGGTCAATGTCTCTATTATAAGTTTGGCGAATTATTTTCTTTGCTTCATATTTAAGGCTTTCAGTAATATTCATCTTTATACTATGAATCTTACTATTAAGCCTTTGACTTGACTTAATGGCTTCCCACTTAGTTGTATCACCATTATACAATGCTCTAGGGATTCCATTATAAGTAAAGATATTCTCTCTCTTCAAGTCTTGCATGTTCTCAGCTTCGATTATCTTTTGAGATATTCTGCTGAGATCTATGTCAGACATATTTCCGACTCCCCCATGATAATCCGGAATAACTTTTATGTTATTAGAGATTGAGTTCATTATGGAGTTTATGTCGAAATTAGCTCCGAGCACCATCGAGAGATCAGTGCTCTTATTTATCATGTTCTCGACGTTTATTGCAAACTTAATACCTTCATCTTTAGGGGTATTATTGTCGAGACTTATGGACATGATATATGGCTGAATGAGATCTTTTATAGAAATAAGAGATATAAGTTGTTCCTTTAAAAGATACTCCTTAATCTTAGCCATTATATTGTAGTATAGGGGGGTTCCTGCGTATAAGGAGCTTGTCTTAACCAATGAATAATCTTTATCAGATCCAAAGATGTTATCGTTCTTCTTAGATACGTCATCTATAAGCGGCAAGTCTGCCTGACCTATCCTGAAGATTGAATCTGGATTAACTACATAAGGTTTTCCGTTAGTTCCTATTACAATGTGGGATTCTTCATCCCTTCCCCTAAACTTAGTGACTACACTGTTTGGATTCTCAAGATCATACTTCTTGAAAGTACCATCTGATTCATTCCTTACTATCTTAATGCAATAAGATCCATTATATATTATGGAACTTAAGTTTGCCTTTACTTCAGAAATTATGTCAAGGTACCTAAATATTTCATTTACGCCGGTCTGCAAGAGTTCCCTGTCAGCAACAGACTCCTCTATAGCTATCAAGTCATCAGTCGTATTGAAATATCCTACGAGATAGTCACTATAGATACTAATTATTGACTTAGTAATCTCGTTGTTTTCATACATGGTCAACTCCCCGATCTTACCATAATACGCACTCAGGGTTTTAGAATTACCGTCTATAGAGTTTATTGACTTATCTCCTCCTGGTAATCCTGGCTGACCAAAAGAGCCACTCATTCCACTGTTATAGGTTGGAAAGAGTCCTCCACCTATAACCCCTCCGGATACTGAAGACTGAAATGAGAATGATTTTAGTGATTCGATTAGTGAATTGAACATGATTATATATTAGAATAACTTTATTCTACCGTCCTCGCAATAGCTATAAGAAAAGACAGTATTTACTCTAGTTTGAGTAAGATTTTCTATTTTATCTTCTTTTGTTAATTTGAACTCAGAAGTAGATCCTCCGGACTTTACTATAACCTTAACATCATCCTCTCTTCCAAGATTCTCTCTTATAGAGTTAAGAATACTAACGAGAATGTCACTCGATCCAGATGGTTGTTCAAACTGAATAAGTCTAGCCCCCGATTCTGTATCTGAATGAGTCTTTGTTTCAGAGATAGCCTCTACGAGTCCAGGAAACACTTGTGGAATCAAGGTATCCATGAACTGATTGTAGTACTTCTGTAGGTTCTGTATGTTTACCCTTGAGATCTGTCCACCACTCCCAAGTTGTGATAGGGATCTCTTATAGGCCAAAGAAAGATCTTTTGATACAGTAGACATATCCTTAGATACAGTTCCCAGTCCGGTAAGTGCAATAAGTTGCTTACCGCTCTTCAGCTCAGGCATAATATCGTTGAATACTGCCATGAGATCGTTCAGGAACATATTTCTTAGATTAATAGCCTGAGTACGATTAGATAGTATCTTTCTTCTGTTTTGAGTATAAAATCTCCTATAATCAAGGATAATATATCTGAATCTTTGTTTTATAGGCATTCCGCTTATCCGGACACGCTCTTTTATAGATGCAGCACTGAATCCTTTGTCTTCAATAACTACTGGATCGTCAGGTATGTTATCATCGTATGAGTATCCTGCTCCAACAGAAGTGAGATAAGATGTGTCAAGAAGAGCATCTCTGTCTATAGTTGCAGTAGCATATCCAGAACTAGGATCTACCTGATAATTGTAGATGAATTCATCTGGATCTCCTTTAAGTCCGCCAAGAGAAACGAGTCTTCTAATTCCCTTTATCATCTGAAGAACTGCACCTTCTTCATCCGTCTTATTAACATCCTTTAGTTTAAAGGTTATGTCTATAGTATCTGTCATATATTCTTATATAGAAGAAGGGCAGCCAGTAAAGACAAGCTGCCTTTCAATGAATTAATAATATTCGTCAAATTTAAGGGAAATCATTCCAAATCAGAACAGTTTATTGTACATCTCCTGTATGGTGTTCTGTGGATTATACGCTGCTCCAGACAAACTTCCCATATCTGAGTACAACTTTGATATATTTTTGGTAGATAACTGTCCTGCTTTATCTATATTCTGATATAGGTGGAATACTGCTCCAGATACGGCATCAGCTATGTCCTTAGAGTTATGTACTACTATATTAGTTCCAGATACGCAGAAATTATGATTATCCGATTCTACCTCAATATCATACACAGGGACTTTGAATCTTAGGGAGAACACATCTCTACCAGTAACTTCCGTATCAAAAGCCTTTTCTCCGAATCCCCTGCATATAGCTGTAGATCTCAGTTTGAACTTATCTGCATTAAGATACCCATCACTTGTTAGTATCTGATGGTCACGAGTACAGGTAACTTCGAACCCGCTCCCAAACCTAAGAGTTATTAGTTCAGATTCTTCTTTAGTCTTCCATACTTTTTTGATCTTAGATCTCTCAAACTCTTTTGTATACTCATTGTAGGTCATTATCTCGTAGTCGGAGTATGAGTCTACCAAGTCTTTTATCTTGACAAGTCTTTCCTTGTTGTACTTATCTATTACGAGTACTAAGGTGTTCCCTACAAAGCATCCATTCTTTGGGTGATCTACCTTATTATTTTGTCTTTTCAATTCCTTAAGTTCTTTTAGTAGTAGTTTATTGTTAGGTAGAGATATTAGCCCATTATTAGCTAACATCTTGAAGTATATATATGCCTCATCTGTTTTATCAACAGAGATTTTTTTGGCAGTAATTCCTTCTCTTTTTAGATCCTGAATGAGTTGTGCAGATCCGAATTGGTCAGCCGAGAATCCCCCAATCTGAAATCTCTCGTTGAGATCCATTACAAACTCATACAGATGATAGATTGGGGTCTCTGATCCCTCGTATCTGTTTATTCCAACTGCAAGGGGTATGATCAGTCTTGGCTGTTTCAGGTTCTTGCTAAAATTGTAAGTTTTCCAAGAATCAAAGTAAGCTATGGCCAACCCAGTATTATCTCCAGTTATACCAACGTCATACCTAATGTAGATTATCTTATCTTCTGGAATAGAGTCTATCGTCCTACTGAACCTATAGATAAGTTTATCCATCTTATCGTAGAAGTCAAACTTAACTACATCTGGGCTATTTTGAGGAAGATTGAAACATCTCTCCAAATTCGTTGTATTGAGGAATAGTTTGTCTGAAGAAGTTGTACTTATGCCAGCTAGATCTTGGAGGGCCTTCTCTAAACCGAACCTAAAGTTACTCTCGAGTTCCTTAGGTACGTCTATAACCCTGTCAGGATCCATTTCATCAGTTAAGACATTGTAGCTGTCTATAATAAACGGGGAGTGTATACTATCTCCAGTATATACTTTGAACCACCCTTCACGTCCATACTGATTAAGTCCCTCTCTTACTTTCCACTGATTAGTGCTTATTGTAATGACTTGATCACCGAACGGATTATTCTCTATGAATTCCTCAGCTATACTATCATCCTCTCTTGAAGAAGTATCTAGAATTATGTTTCCGAAGTAAGGTCTTACGAATCTGAATCGAGAGTCCCATCTTTTGAATCCACTATCCAGTTTTTCATAAGCTGCTTTCTTCTCTACGAAGTTAATCTCAGAAAAGTTATAGAACAGTACGTCAGATCCAATAGTTGCATTTGTTCTAGTACTGTCAGCAACCTGCTCTATCCATTTCATCCTCCCAGACTCCTTACATTCACGAAAGAAGGGCGATAGTTCAGATTCCCACTCTCTCAAGGTGAGGAGGAAGTCAGTTTCTGCTAGATCTGCTTTCTTATGAAAGAATGCGAACTTAATGTTCTTACCTGGAGTTCTACCAAACGTTTTGTCAATGTCATCTAGAAATAGGATCCTACACTTCATATACTCTGCCATTACTTTGGCTATGGTAGATTTTCCAGTTCCCACACCACCCTTGAATACTACGATGGGGTATCTGGTATGAATGGCTGTAGGATATATTAACCTAAGTTTTTCTCTCCAGAATGGAAACAGAGTCTTTCCGATCTTACCAAGATAGTAGTCGTCGTCTAGGAACTGATCTATCGTTGGAGGAATACTCTTGTATCCAATAAATTTCGCAAGTATTTCTATTTTCGAATCATCAGACATGTTTTCAATTTCGTTCATCGCCTGAACTCTCTTGAACTCTTCTATGTCTGACAATGGTTTGTTTTCAGTATCAGTTTCGGTCATTTTTCTAATTGATTTTTTTTCTAAAGTAAAGATTTATTATATATCTTAAGGTACTCCATATATCCGGACCTACGACCAATGTACCCTGATCCACTATGGGCTGTCTGTTCTCCAATGAGTACTTCGTACTCTCTTATTTCACCGTGATTTGAATAATTATCTACATTCTTATTGGAATTTGTACCGTCCAAAAAAGTATTTATGCTAAAATCAGACATGTCAATTACTATTTCATGGAACTTATTGTCATTAGGTATGACTCCAAGTATAGAATAAGTTGTCCAAGTGTTATTTGTAGTAAAACATACTTGACCATTGTCGGAGAAAAGTGTTGCCGGAACGTTATGGTCAGACGCCCTACAAGATCCAAAGAAAAATGATTGCCCGGTAACATTATTTAGATTGACCTTAGTTTCTATTCTAAGGTTTCCATCTATCCATGCCTTCCTTATTCTATGTGGCCTCTCTATCTTGAAAGCTCCGGAATTCAGATCTACACACTTAACTCCAAACTTTTCTACAACTTGTGGATTTCTTATCTTAGTCAGATTATGGTTTCCAGTAAGATCTTTTATTTCATT
>ERZ773056.1065-NODE-1065-length-14211-cov-3.940944_pt1 | contig 14211 bp, 5 predicted proteins | sample MGYA00580857_ERZ773056 | MGnify/ENA primary metagenome ERZ773056 (study PRJEB29015, sample SAMEA2737996) | human oral metagenome | biome: human oral; feature: human-associated habitat; material: dental | place: China | collected 2114 ... | reverse complement strand
CGCCGGGCGACGGCGTATCCGCCGCAGCCCGCTCAGGCGCTGCCCCATCAGGCGCCACCCCGCCGAATGCCGGCGCCTGGCATGAGGGGATTTCAAAGGCCGCAGCCTTTTCGGGAAAGGCGACCTGAAGATATTTGCTGGCTGCCTGCATGGCCTCACGGACGGCAACCAGGGGATGCAGGGCAATCAGCTCCCGTGCGAATGTCATGATCGCTGCAGCACCGCCAGATACCGCTTGGCACGGGTGGCCGCCACCAGCAGCAGGCAGCGTTCGGCCTGTTCGAAATCTTCGGTCACGCCAGCATCCTCCTCCCTGCTGAACGCGGCCGCATAGGCCGATGCGCCCCTGTAACCGGCCACGATCACGACATCGAACTCCAGCCCCTTCACCCGGTGCATGGTGGCCAGGCGTATGCCGCGGGCCTGCGCATCGTCCGGTGTATCGGCATCCAGCCGCAGGTGCGCGATGCCCTGACGGCCCAGTTCGCCAGCCAGCTCATCCAGCACCCGCTTGGTGCGCGACACCACACAGACACGGCGAGCCAGCTGCACCACCCCGGCATCTTGTGAGGCACCGGCATCTTGTGAGGCACCGGCATCTTGCAAGGTACCGGCATCGCGCGAGGCACCGGCACAGGGGAAAGCGCCGGCAACAGCGGAGGCGCCGGCTGCAAGAACGTCATCGACGCTGGAGGATGCACGTCCCGCCGGAGACATGCCGCCGTCCAGATGCGCGCGAATGATGGCCTGAATGTGCTGCACATCCTCCTGCACGGAGGCGGACCGGATCACGTCAGGCTTTTCGCCGTGTGTGAGCGAGTGGTAACCCTTCAGGCTGTCATCGTTGCCCCCATCCAGGTCATCGGTGGCCCGACCTTCCAGCTGGGCCACCGCCCAGCGTCGAATCTCATCCGTGGTGCGATAGTTGATCTTCAGCGTGCGGCTGCGGCCCCGGGCGTGGATACCCACCGCACTCAGCGTAACCTTGTGGCGGTAAATGCGCTGGTTGGGGTCGCCCACGATGAACAGGTCATTGGCATCCTGCGGCACGGCAGCACGGATCAGCGCCCAGGCAGCGGGACTGATATCCTGCGCCTCGTCCACCACCATGGCCCGGATGCCCAGTGGCTGTGGCTGACGCGCCAGCAGCTGGCGGGCATCACGGAAGGCATCTTCGGGTTCGATCAGTCCGCGGCTGCGCAGCTGGTTTCGGTACTCGGCAAAAATGGGCCAGATGCTCTTGCGCTGAGCACGCCCCAGCTGACCGCCCCGCCCCACGCGCCGGGCACGCATGTATTCGTCAGCCGTGGTGCAGCCCTGCGCCATCACCACACGCTCGAACTCGGCGCGCAGGAACTTATGGGTGAGCAGCGGGTTGTCTAGCAGCGCCTGTGATGCCGATGCCGACCAGACCCGCCAGGCCAGAGCCCAGCACTCATCACGGTCCCGCAAACGATAGAGCGGCCGGTATCCATAGTCATCGAAACGCTTCAGCAGCCCCAGTGCCCAGCTGTCGAGATGAATCACGTCGATCTTGTCCAGCTCGGCCGGTGTGCACAGCGCCGCCAGGTTCTGGCGAATGTCCTCAGCCAGGGTTCTGGTGAACGTCGTGAACAGCACCGGTTTACCGGGCAGATCCCGGTACTGCCGGGCCAGCCAGCGGGCACGGTGCATGGCGGCCACGGTCTTGCCGGTGCCCGGGCCACCATTGACCTTTACCGGCCCGCTCCAGTTGCGCTCCACCAGCCGGCGCTGGGCCGGATGCAGAAACACCCGCCAGCGTTCGAGCGAGGCGCTGAGGAGTGCCTCCAGGTCGGTGTCATCGGTCATCACCACGAAGTGGCGACGCGTGGTGTCGCGCTCGAGTGCGGCCCCGAAATCTTCCGTATCGAAGGCCGGCAGCTCAAGCTGAGCCACCGCCCCACCCGCGGACGGTGCAGATGCCTCGGCCGTACCGGGCGTAGCCGGAGCAATCACGGAGGCCTCCGCACCCGCAGCCTGCCCGTCGCCCGTCACTGCAGAATCCGCTGCAGGAGCCCCCATGGCAGCAGCCCGCGACCCATACAGGGATTCATACACTGCTTCGAGCGACTCACCAGCCGCCACCATGAAGATGGCCTCGAAACCTTCACGCGGCAGCTGCGATTCCAGCGCCTCCAGCTCTTCATCGCTGCGGATGGCCCGCACTGCCGAAATGTAGTCTTCCGGAATGCCCAGGCGACGGATTTCCAGGTCCGACATGTCGCGAAAATAACGCTTCGGGAACAGTGCCGACACCGCCGTGGCAACCGGCGCTGGTGCCGAGGGCGGTGGTGCCGGCTGGCCAGCCTGACCCACCACAGAAGCCGGGGCCGGCGGGATGGTCCGCCCCATGACAGACGCTGGTGCCGGCGGGGTGGCCTGATCCACTACCTGCGGCAACGCCGGCTGGCTGACCTGACCCGCAGCCTGTGCCTGGGGCGCTGGCTGCCCCATCACTTCGCTGTCTGCGACCGGCGCCTCCACATGGCGCACCGCGTAAATCTGGATGCTGCCCACATCCGGGTGCACACTCACCTTGTGGCAACTGGCCCACTGATAGGCTGCGTCGTGCTGGCCCACCCACAGCAGGGTGTATACATCCCCCTTTTCCGGCTTGAGCACGATGGCCCGGATTTCCTGGGTGATGCGCACGGAACGCATGCCCGGATGGGCCGCGCCATGAATCAGCTCGTAGTTGATCGCCGAGGAACGCGGGTTGGCACGAAACTTGCTGAGAAAGGCCCTGAGCGCCTTTTTCTGCTGCGCCGGCAACGCGCCGAATGCACCGAGGGATGCGTCTGCCATGGCAACCTTTGGATTCACGGGCGCCGTCATGCCACTTCTCCTGTCAAAGCTTCCACCAGACCGGCCGGCAGATCCGTGCCGGCCCCATCCGTCGGGGAATCGATCTCCGCACTGCCATAAGGCGGTGCATCCGGTTCACAAACCACATGCTCCTGTGCTGCATGGTCCTGCGCAGGCACCACGAACACGCGCCAGTCCGCAGCCGTGAATGTCCTGGCATCGGCCTCACGGCCCGGCAGCAGTACCGCCACACGCGGCTCCTCCCAGGCCAGCTCGGCCTCGGCCAGCACACACCCACGCGCATCGGCCAGCTCGTAGCCCACCGCAGGCGGGGGCAGCACACGGGCAGACGCACCGGAAAAAGCCGTACCCGGATTTGCCACCGCAGCCGCCCCGGCAGCGCCTGCATGCACACGGACGTGTGCAGCGCTCCGCCCGGAAAGTGCCATCAGCGTACGCAGCCAGCCATGCACGACGGGGTCGGACATCCCGAAGGCTTCGGACCACGCTTCATCGGGTAGCAGCTGCTGCCCGGCCGCCATGGCCTGCCGCTGTGCCCAAAGCCCCTCGAAGCGCTCCAGGCCGTCCATGCCAGCGTTGCCCGCCCACATCCGCTGCAACGGCAGCAGCAGGTTCAGCACCCGCCACAGCTGGCGCCAAAGGGATTTTTCTACCCCGACAGCGTGCCCTTCCGACGGTTCGTCCGATGCGTCACTTTTCCACTGCACCACGACCAGCGGTTCCAGGGCGGGCACGGGCGCCTGCCCGGACGGCCGCATCCAGGCCCGCAACGTGTCGTCATCGCACCCCACCAGCGCCTGGAGCACGCCACCGATGGTGCGATACGACAAACGGGAGGGACGCCTCATGTACATGTCTTTGCAAGTGTCGGCAGTTCCTGCAGACGCTGGACCTGCCGGGTGCCCCACACGCACACTTCCGGACACACCAGGAACCGACAGCAGGCCATGCTGCTGCAGCCGCTGCCAGAATGGTCCGTTCAGCACACCTTCGGCCGCCGTGAGGTTGCCGGGTTCGCCCACCGAAGCGATGGCATGCACGGCTGCCAGACGGCGCAGCGCTTCGGCGCCCCCGAATCCCTGGGCATTCACCGGTCGGCGCAGCAGCCGGTGCAACTGCACGAACGATGACGCCGCATGAAAATCCACCATGTCTGCGACACGCTGCGTGGCAGCCAGCCGCCCGAAAGCCGGTTGCGTGACCTCCGTATGGCCAGGCCACTGCGTACTGCCCGCCAGCGGCGCAAGACCGTTGAGGGCCTCGTCCAGATCGTCCCACCCCAGACTCCACACCACGAAGCGCCCGCTGCGGGCAATGGCCATGCGCTTGGCGATGTCGTCCAGCACGATGTGCCGATGATCCTTCCAGCCATCCATGAACACCACGATGGGCAGATCATCCGGATCGTCATCGGGCCACAGCACGAAATCGGGTTTGCTGGTGATGCACACGCCGTGGCGCTCGTCCAGCAGCACCTGCGGCTCCAGCCGCCAGCGCCGGTCTGCCGCAAACAGCCACCAGACCGGCTTGCCCTCGAACAGCCCTTCACGCAGCGCAAACGCCACCCCCTCGGTTTCACGGCGCAGCACTTCCACGAAGCGCTTCTCCAGCACACTCTCCAGCAGGGTATTGCTGGGGGCAGCTCGCAGCTGCGCCACCGGCTTCAGGTAACCCCGGTGTTCCAGCACCTGGCTCAGCAGACCCAGTGCGGTGCGACGCGAGATCAGTTTCCGGTCTTGGCTGTTGCTGTAGCGGTAGACGCAGCGATAGCAGCCATCGGCTTCGCTGTTCCGGGTGCAGGCACAGGTGCGCAGCGCATGATGGGCACGCTCGAACACTTCGTAAAGCGGTTCGGTGTCGCGCATCAGCTCCTTCAGGTAGCCGGTACCGCCGGGCACGCTGTCGTAGATCACCAGAAAGCTCTGCGCGCCCTGCCCCCCGTCCACCATCCCGGCCGTGGTGGCCTGCTCCGGTGCTTCCGCATTGGCCATGCGAATGTCCGTCGCAATGCGCAGGTGTGCCACGGCACCATGAAAGCGCTGACTCAGCCCCAGCTGCAGCGCGGCAATGAAACTCAGCAGGGCACCCTGCTCCTCGGCAAACCCCACCTCCGGCAGAAAAAGGCGAATGCCCTCACTGGCAAACTCCCGGTACAGGAAAATGCACTGCAACGCCTGCACGGCTGTATCCTTGCGGTGTGAGCACCAGGGTGCATGGTTGCGCCACATGTCCTCCGCCTTGCGGGCACGGTGCAGCGTGCCACACTCCGGGCAGATGCCAAAGCCCGGGCGGGACAGCTCCTGCCCCGCGATTTTCATCGGTGATGCATCGCTGCCCTGCTCGCCGCAATTGATTTCCCGGAAATTCACCCGGTCCAGAAATTCGAAGCCGAACGGAAAGCCCCCACCCTGCACGGCCCATGCCTGCCGAACCGCCTCGGGCGGTGCATCGACCAGCGCCTGGCGCACGTAGAAGCCCCGCTGGCGCTCGTCGGTGTCGTCCGAAATGCGGCTCTCCCGGTCCATGGTACGCGCAAACACGGTTTCCAGCCGCAGCATCTCCCGCAACCGCCCCGCATCACGCCACATGCCATCACCGCAGCGTGGGCAGACCGGATCGGTATCTCCCTGCCCTTCGGGGCGCGCAAAGGCACACTGCTGGCAGAAGCGCCACCACTGCGGCTTCGTGCGCGAGATGTCCACCTGGTCGATCTGCACCTTGCGCCCACCGGCATAGAAGGTGTTGTTGAGCGCCAGTTCGCTGATGGCGGTTGAACCGGGGCGCTCGTACTCGAAAACGTCCTCTTTCCAGAGAGGCGCTTCCTTCTTCTTGCCGGATTTTTTGCGAGACTTTTTATCAGCCCCTTTTACGGCGCCCTGTCCATGCTGCACAGATCCGGAATTCCCCGCAACCAAAGGGTTCTGCACATCTCCCGCCACAGAAGACGCGCCCATGGAACCACCGGAACTGGCGCCCTCTCTGGCCCCCTCGCTGTCTGCATCACCCCCTTCACTGCCGGTTTCGTCTCCCTCCCTGCGCGTGATGACCGAGCGCAGGGTCACACCCTGCTCGGGAAATGCATAGTTGGGCAGCAGCCCCTCATCGGTCAGGACGTTCAGCGTGAGCCGGCTCTCAATGCTGGCGATCATCCGGTCGAGCGCCTTCATCTCGCCCTTCAGACGTTCGGCTTCGGCTTCCAGCGCCTCGCCCTTCACCGGTTCAGCCTCGATACGCGCCAGCTCGCGCTGTGCGCGTTCATGCAGCTTGCCGAACTGCGCGACATCACTGGCAATCTGGCTGAGTCGCGTGATGACCTTCAGCGCCAGCGACTGCTGCTCCGGCGCACCGGACGCCCTCACTCCCGGGGCCGCAAAACCCGTCGCAACCCCATGCGCCCCCGCTGGAATCACGACAGATGAAGCAGCAGACGCAGATTCCGGGCCGGCAGCCAGGGCGGCGTCCCTACCGATGAAGGCGCGCAGCCACTGGCAGGTTTCTGCCGACAGCACAGACGTGGGCGCGTCTGCCGGCACACCGTGCGGTGCCTCCCGAACGGCACCATCTGCGTCCGGAGACGGCGTGGGCAGCGACTGCGCACCGTTGCCCTCGAACAGCGCCATGAACCCCCCGAGCAGTTCATCGGCATGCGCCTCCACAAACTTCAGCCACGGATAGGGAAAGCGCGTCAGCGACTGGTTGCGCACGGCACTCAGCACGTCCCGTACCGTGACGGGAATCGTAGCTGCCAGCCCCCGGGCACGAACCCAGGCATCGATCGTCCAGGCGGTGAGCTGGCGCTCCAGCACCGCAGAAGCGTTGAGAAAGACTCCCGGTGTCTGCACATGGCCGGTCATCATCTGGGTGGTATCTTCCCAGAAATACAGGTCGTGCGGCCGGGCATTGGCCATGGTCACCAGCAACGCATTGCCCGTGCTGCGGCCGGCTCGGCCGGCACGCTGGATATAATTGGCCTGCGCAGGCGGTACCGAACACTGCAGCACGGCGGACAGGTCACCGATATCGATCCCCATCTCCAGCGTGGGCGTGGCCGACAGCACGTTGATGTTGCCCGGCGCATCGTCGTGGGCACGGAAGTTCTTTTCCACCCGCTCACGTGTCTTGCGGTCGAGCAGGCCGGTGTGCTCATGGGCCACCACGCGCTCGATATCGGCCGTCAGGTACAGCTGGCGCTCGGCGGCATAACGGCCCTGTCCTGCAGCACTTGCCGCATGCAGGGCACGCCGGGAAACGGCCATGCGCAGGCCAAAGGCCTCCGGCTGCAGCCCCCAGATGCTGGCAGCAGGCTGCCCTGGCCCGGCCGCGGCGCGGGGCAGAACACCATCATTCAGGCACTCGGCACGTGCGATGCCTGCCGCTTCCAGTGCCTGCATGGCCAGTCCCACCAGCGGCTTGACCACCAGCACATCGTCACCCAGCACCAGGGTGTTGTGCAGCGAGGGAAAGCACGCATAGACCAGCTCGCGCTGCCGGCGCAGGTCGCCGCCCAGCAGGGCCGTGCCGTTGCCCCAGTCCAGGTCGTGATGAAGCGGCGCAAAGCGCGGGCGACGGCTTGCCCTGAGCAGCTCCCACTGGGTCACATTCTTGCGGTACCCATAGGCGCTGTTGCCCGAGCGGGCATAGTGCAGCAGGTCGCTGTGCCACCAGGCGCCACGACGGCGCAGCGTGTCGATCAGCCCCTGCAGCAGTCTTTCCAGTGCCACCGCACCCGCATACCGTTCGGATTGCGACGTGCCGTGCACCTGGCCGTGGCGCACCACGTCGCGCAGGGCTGCAATCTGCTCGGGGGCGCGTTCAGCCAGCCAGTCCACCGCCTGACCCAGCAGGTCTTCATCAGGCTCGACCCAGGCGGTACGCGTGGTTTCGAGGCTGCGGCCGATGCGGGCCTCCTGGCCAAATTCCGAGCAGATGAGCCAGGGCAAAATCCGGCGGAAATCGCCATCCAGCCGGCTGTCCGGCGGCAATGTCCCTTCGCCGAGCAGTCGGGTGAAATCGTGCAGCCAGTGCAGCTTCGGTGGCAGGAAACTGGCCAGGTAACGCCCCTGCGTCAGCGTGCGGCGAGCCACCGGAAAAAGCAGCTGCGGACGCAACTGGCGCGATGCCGGCGTATCGGGCAGGCTGCGGATCAGCGCAGACTTTTCCATCGCCCCGGCCACCGCCTCCTGTGCCGGCAGGGCCTCCTCCCCGCGGACAGCGCGGAACGCGGAAGCAAACGGGACGGCATCCTGCAGCCAATAGGCCTCGAACGCACCGGGCAGGTCGGCCAGCGTCTGGCCAACACCAGTCTTCACGCCATGTTCCAGCCAGGCATCGATGACCTGCGCCAGCGCCGGACGAAAATTGAGCCGCCAGGTGCGCGCAGCCAGAAAGCCGGCCCGGTGGGCCGCATCCTGCACAGAATCGGAAAAGGCAATCAGCTTCTTGTCGGCGTTGAAGCGCGAACCAAACAGCTGCTGCAACACCACGGCAGACAGGCTGGCCGCCTGCGAGCCCACGATGGAGAGCGTGTTGCTGCCATCGCAGAACGGGCAGTCATGGCTGGAATACGTGAGCCTTGCGCCGTTGCGCGTGCGCTGGCGCAGATTGGCAGTCATCAGCACATCCACCAGCGTGGACGACAGACTGGCGGTATTGTCCTGGCAGGTGCAGTACGGTACGGCCTGTGCGTGCTCGGCGCCGCACAACGTGCACCCCCGCCGCTGCTGAAAATCCGCCCGAAGCTGGCTGTGCTCCAGATCGGGCAACGCCGACGGCAGAAACAGAAAACGTGTGGTCGTGTTCTGGGCAAAGAATGCCTGATAGAAAGTCTGCAGGTCGGTATCGAGCGTGCTGGCGTTGCGCGGGCGGGTAGCCCCCCACCCCATGACCCGGCAGTCACGGCAATGCACGACCGGCAGCCACAGGCGGGCGCGCTCCTCGCGGCCGAGGTCATCCGAATGCCGCAGCACGATGGACGGGTCTGCGGGCAACCCGGCGTGCGCAGCACCGGCTAGCTGCACGTCGTCATCCGCCCCATCGTCCTCTGATGCACCGTTTCCGGGTGTCTCATCGACCCCGGGCTTTCCGCCCTCTGAATCGAGCCCGGATGTTCTGCGCCCTGCAACACCCCTGAATGCGCCGTTTCCGGATGTCTCCCGCTCTCCTGCCACTCCACTGCCCGCAACAGACGGCAACACCCCCGGCAGGCAGGCCACCATCCGGCGCAACTCGCGCAGCCAGATTTCCACCTTCACCTGCAGGAAAAAGCGCAGATCCGCTTCGGTGATGCGTACTGCGGGATTACTGCTGCGCAGCACCCGGGCATGCGCAACCAGCCCGAGCAGGCTGTTGAGGCTCAGCCAGACAAACTGCGGCTGTCCGGGCAACGCATCCGGCTGCGGCCGCAGCGCAGCCCCATATCTGCGAGACATCAGGTGCAGCAGACTGGCCACGGGGACCGATTTGCCCCCCTGCTGCTGCACATCGTCGAGCAGCTGGCGAAAGGCAGCGTGCCGCTTCAATGCCTGCCCCAACCGTACACGCAGTACTGGCTGCTGTACCAGCATGGCCGCATTTGCCTGACCCCGATTTGCCTGGCCCCGGCCAGGCTGCAAAGTTACATGTGTCCCGGCCGGATCGGCTGGCCGTTCGGCAGGCACATCCGCACCGACGCCCGCCAAACCCGCACCACCGTCTGCTGCCTCCGTCTGCTCCGGCAGCCATGCCTCCAGCGACTCTCCAAACCAGAGTGGCACCTGGGCGGCCAGCCAGTCTGCCGGGTCGTCGTAGCCATCGGGATCGAGCGCCTCCAGATCCTGCAGGCTGGGCAGGTTCTGGTACACGACATCTTCTCCCGCCAGGTATTCGGCCACTGACAGGCGGTCTTCGGCAATGACCGCCGAGGCATCGAGCAGTTCACCAAAGATGTCACTGGCAAAGGCCACCAGGTCGGAGGCGCCAGCCTCGCCAGATGAGCCTCCACCCAGCGTGGCCGAGGTACCCACACACACCAGCTGCCCCGGCGGCGTCTGCAACCGGCCCTTCAGGCGGCGAATCAGGCAGGCCAGGTCCGTGCCCTGGGCACCATCGAAGGTATGCAGCTCGTCCACCACCAGATAGCGCAGCGTGTCGGGCTGCTGACGGGACCACAGCTGGGCATCCTGGGCGCGCAGCAGCAGGAAGTCCAGCATCTTGTAATTGGTCAGCAGAATGTCGGGCGGATTTCCGCACAGCGCATGACGGTCGGTGATGACCGTGAAGCGGCCGTCAGGCAGCTGCTGAACCGTTTTCGAGAGCTGGTCGGGGGTATCACCCACGTACAGGCCCGCACGGATATCCTGCAACGCAGGCGTTTTGACGATTTCCCGCGCCAGCCGGGTAGCCTGATCCGTGGCCAGCGCATTCATCGGGTAGAGGATGATGGCCTTGATCCCCGGACGGCCGAGGGCACGTTGCAAGCGGCAGTGTTCCAGAACGGGATAAAGAAAACACTCGGTCTTGCCCGAACCGGTGCCCGTGGCCACCAGAGTGGAGCGGGCATCATTGCCACTGAGCCGTTCAAAGGCCCGGCCCTGATGAGCATGCGGCACAAAACCGGCAGGCAGCCACGGAAAGGCGGGCTGGCCATCGGCCGGCGCGTGCTGGGGCCGGAACGGCAGCGGCAGCGTCAGATAGGGGCCACGAAACAGGTTGCCGTCGGTATCGATGAAGCGGTCGATGAGGCCGTCGAAGGAGGCTTCTGGATGCGGCTGATGCCCTGCATGGGAAGCGGACTCCCCCACCGCCTGCGACAGGGGCAGGCCGGCGGACTGATGACCATTGAAGACCCCGGCAGCCGTGTCTGCCCCGGCCATCCCCCCCACAGGCATGTCCGACCCTGAAAAAGCCGCCCGCAGGAAATCCTTCACCCCCTGTACGACCTGACGGGAAACGATCAGGGGCTGCATCGGTGCGGTCTCCTTGGGGTGACGGACAGGAAGACCCCAATTATCGGCACGGGTATGCCAACGTCAACCGGAACGCGGTGATTACCCCGTCAGGAGCCCGACTGCGCCGTTTGTGTCGCAGGCGAGACACAGACGCATGGGGGCGGCCCCCTCACTGCAGCCGGAACACGTCCTCCGGCGTGTTGGCAGTGAGCACCGCCAGCGTCCAGCGCGCAAGCTGCTCCTGGCTGCCTGCTTCCACCCGGTCCAGTACCGCAGTGGCCGAGGCGCCAAACTTGGCGGTCAGCAGGCTGATCAGGGTCTGGCGGGCGTTCTCCAGCTTGCCACGCCCCTCACCGATCTGGATTCCTTCCTCACGCCCGACCCTGCGCCCCCGAAGCTCACCCCGACGTTCGCTCTTGCGCTCCAGCTCTTCCCGTACGCTCATCATGTGTGCGTCCTCCTGTGCATAGATCTCTTTGTACCGGCGCTCTTCTTCCGCGTCAAGCTGTGCATAGGCGCGGATGAACTTCTCGAAATTCAATACGTTGTCGATGTCCTTCTCCAGCCGGATCAGGTTGCGGATGGCCCTGCCGACGATGTCGACTCTGTCCAGCCCCTTGCCGGACATGGTGGTCAGCAGCACCTGCTCGACCACGTTGTCGGTGCCCAGGTGATCGATGGCCTTCCAGCGTGGCAGGATCACGGGGATGTAGTCGAAGAACGCGTGGCGTCTGTCCAGCGGCCCCATGTCGAGCCGGACGGGAATGTCCCGCCCATCGCGCAGGAAGATGACGATCGGCGTGATGATGTCGGTATGCAAAACCTCCGACAGGTTCACGTAATACGTCAGCAGCTTCTTGATGCGAAACCGGCTGGGGATGGTCTGATGCTCGATCAGTATCACCATCGTCTCGCGTGAGCCATCCGGCCAGCGAACCTCCAGTGGGATGTCCAGCTCGAAGAAGCGCTCGCCCAGCCGGTCCGGCGGCAGCTCCTGCCGCAGCGGGGTGATGACGACGCTGTCATCCAGCGATGCAAAGCGCGCCGGGTCGAACAGGGCCAGCGCCTGCCGGGGGTACTGGGTGATCAGCGACTTGAAATACTGGTCGTGGCTGATGCGCCTCGTGCGGGAGCCGCTGCCGGCCGGCACGACACTGAACCCGGCGCCGGGTACACCCTCGCCTGACCCCTCATCCGGTGAGGGTGGCGGGCAAGCCTTTGGCTCATCGTTGTCGGTTGTCATGATGAATGCCTCGTGGGTTGAAGGGAAACAACCCGGACATTGCAGCAGGGACGGCGATGGGTAGCGAGGAACCTGTCACGCCGGTGGCCAAGCGGATTAGGTCGAACGAATTAGGCCATCTGGATACACCTGCACCTCACGGCCACTCTCACGCAATTCTGTAGGCCACGAAAGAAATTGCAAGGAAACGAACTGTCATCAGGGCTCCGGCAAAATAAGTACAGACAGCCATTCTCGTTACAATGTGTACCGACAAAGCAACAATAGACACAAATAGCCGCTCGTTGATACCATTCATCCGCTGATTTTGACCGACCGTCATGTCCTGGTCCCAAATCTCCTGCGCAGCCTGACCGGTTCGCGCACCCCCGCCATGGGGCATGGAGTGCCTCCACCATCACCCCGGACCTGCCAAGGTTCCATTCGTGGCCACCATGCCCAGCTCTTTCGAGGGAGTCCCTTTCACCGTGCAACCTGCGCTTGTCGTCGATCTGGACGGAACACTCATCCACACCGACATGCTGCACGAGTCGGCCCTGCAGCTGCTGCGGGAACATCCACTACAGACCCTGCAGATTCCGGGCTGGTTGCGCCGGGGCAAGGCCACGCTGAAGGAACGGCTGGCCGAACGCACCCGTCTCGATCCCAGAACCCTGCCCTACAACCAGCCCCTCATCGAGTGGCTGAAGACACAGCGTGCCGAAGGACGCACGCTGGTGCTGTGTACGGCCTCTGACCAGCGTATTGCCCGGCAGGTTGCCGACCATCTGGGCATTTTCGATGACGTGATTGCCAGCGACGGCCATGACAATCTGGCCGGTACCCGCAAGGCGGCCGCACTGGTGGAACGCTACGGCGACCGTGGTTTCGACTACGCCGGCAATTCCAGCGCCGACCTCTACGTCTGGCGCCACGCGCGGCAGGCCATCGTGGTCAATGGCAGCCCGAAGCTGGCCGACCAGGCTGCCGCCGTGACGGAGGTGGCCAGGGTGTTTCCGGCCCGCCCGCAGGGCTTCAATGCCTGGCGGCGCGTGCTGCGCGTGCACCAGTGGATGAAGAACATCCTGCTGTTCGTGCCGCTGCTGGCAGCGCATGATCTCACCAACCTGCATGCCTGGGGGCTACTGGTAGTGGCCTTTGTGTCGTTCAGCCTGTGTGCATCGTCCGTCTACATTGCCAACGACCTGCTGGACCTGGAAAGCGACCGGTTGCACCCACGCAAGCGCAAGCGTCCCTTTGCCTCCGGGCTGGTGCCGGCCTGGAAGGGGGTATTGCTGGCCCCGGTGCTGCTGGGCGTAAGCCTGACGCTGGCCTGGCAGGTGGGTACGCCCTTCCTGTCATGGCTGCTGCTGTATTTTTCGCTGACCTGCGTGTATTCGTGGCGGCTCAAGCGGCTGCTGCTGATAGATTGCCTTACACTGGCCATGCTGTACACGCTGCGCATCGTGTCCGGTGCAGCAGCCATTGGCATGATGCTGTCGTTCTGGCTGCTGGCCTTCTCGATTTTCCTGTTCCTGTCGCTGGCGTTCGTGAAGCGCTATGCCGAACTGCGCCTGCACAAAAAAGGCGCCGGTTCGCTGCACGGCCGCGGCTACCACAGTGACGATGCCCCCATCATCCAGATGATGGGCATTGTGGCCGGTTATGCCGCCGTACTGGTGCTGGCCCTGTACGTGAACAGTGATGCCATCATGGCCATGTACGAACATCCGAAGCTGGTGTGGGGCGCCGTGCCGGTGGTGCTGTTCTGGGTGAGCTGGGTATGGATGCGCGCCCACCGTGGCGAGATGCACGATGACCCGGTGGTATTTGCCATCAAGGACCGGGCGAGGCTGCAGCTGGTGGTGCCCGCCGTCTCGTGCAGCACCCCCGCGCCCAGCTCGACGACCCGGGCGGCGTAGACGTCGGTTCCGCTGGTCAGGGTCAGGATCTGGCCCGGGTGGAGCGAGCCGGGGTCGAGCTGCTCGACGAAGCGCAGCGGCTCGTAGAGGTAGACGCGCCCGTCGTAGTGGTCGAGCTCGACCCAGGTGTCGTAGTCGTCCATCCCCGACAGCTGCCACTCCTCCCAGAAGTAGTACTTGCGGTCCTCGGGGTCCCACTCCTTGAACAGCAGGCACCCCGTGACGCTCAGCGGCCTGCCCTCGCCCCGCAGCTGCTCGCCGGGGCTCAGCCGGGCGCTCATGCCGGCGCTCACAC
>ERZ773056.1061-NODE-1061-length-14237-cov-10.916796_pt1 | contig 14237 bp, 10 predicted proteins | sample MGYA00580857_ERZ773056 | MGnify/ENA primary metagenome ERZ773056 (study PRJEB29015, sample SAMEA2737996) | human oral metagenome | biome: human oral; feature: human-associated habitat; material: dental | place: China | collected 2114 ... | reverse complement strand
CCCACCGGGGCCGGGGAAGTTTGCCGCCCGCGGCTACTTTTGGCGCCCGAATCATGTGTGTACACATAGTTCCTATCTATCTACGTCTTTTATAGGTTCTCAAAATGAATATATCCACTCCTCTCTATGTAAATCCTATGCCGAACAACTGTCGGATTTTCGATTCCGACTATCGGCAATTATATCCTCATTTTATAGATGCAGCCGTGCCATTCTCGCCTCCAATCTGTTCACACTTCACTTTCATAGATCTCTTTGCGGGCATCGGTGGCTTTCGTTTGGCCATGCAGGCCATCGGTGGTAGATGCGTGTTTACCAGCGAATGGGACAAATGGGCACAGCAAACCTATAAGGCCAATTTTGGCGATCTTCCCTTTGGCGACATACGACAGGAGGACGTCAAGGCACAAATACCAAGCGAGTTTGATGTGCTCTGTGCCGGTTTCCCTTGTCAACCATTCTCTATTGCCGGGGTATCAAAAAAAAACAGTTTGGGGCGGGATACCGGTTTCTTAGACAAAACACAAGGGACGCTCTTCTTCGATGTGGCAGAGATCATTCGCCGGCATCGCCCGAAAGCTGTATTCCTTGAGAACGTGAAGAATCTTCTCAGCCATGATCGCGGCCGAACTTTTAAGGTGATCAAGACAACGTTGGAGGATTTGAATTATGTGGTGCACTTTAAGGTGATGGATGGCGGGGCTTACACACCACAGCATCGGGAGCGTATCATGATCGTATGCTTCGATTCGTCACGCTATCCGAAAGCTCAGCGTTTCACGTTCCCCGAGTTGCCTGAGCAGAAGCCTCGGCTGAGACAGATCTTACAGGACGACGTCGACGATAAATACACCATCAGCGACAAACTGTGGGCTTACTTACAATGCTATGCTGAAAAGCATCGGCAGAAAGGGAATGGATTTGGCTATGGACTGGCCGACTTAGACGGAATTACGCGCACCCTAAGTGCACGCTATTACAAGGATGGATCGGAGATTCTTATCCCGCAGACAGGGAAGAACCCGCGCAGACTCACCCCGCGGGAATGCGCTCGCCTGATGGGTTATCCTGAAAACTATCGTATCGACGCGGTCAGCGACACGCAGATGTATCGCCAGTTGGGCAACTCTGTCGTGGTACCTCTGATCGCAGCCGTGAGCAAGCAAATGGATGATTACTTGACGCAATGGGAAACGACCTGCTGACAAAGGCCGTCGCCACTGTTTACAGGGCGAAAGCAGCCCTTTATAAATACATCTCAGCCAATGATGCCGGTGTAACGGGAGCACATCAAGCAGGCTTTTATATTCCTAAATCGGCCTACTCGATAGCTTTTGACCAGCCTGGATTGAAGGGCGAAAACAAGGATCGTACGGTACATATCCGCTGGCAGGATGGAGCCGCAAAAGACACTGAGAGCAGATTCATCTACTATGGTAGTGGAACGAGAAACGAATATCGCCTCACTCGTTTCGGACGCGATTTTCCCTTCCTTACAGATGAATATGTGGGTGCGTTGGTCATCATTGCCCGTGAGGGTGAGGATACGTATTCAGGCTACGTCTTGAATACTGATGAGGAGATAGAAGACGCGCTCGAAATACTCGGTATTCCACCCAATGCCACTATTGGGCTGATCGATAAAGACCGAATAAAACTGGAGGAAAAGATGCGAATCTGTGTAGAGGAGTGTTTGGCCAGTTCAAACGAGTTCCCCGATACGCAAACAATGGCAGACTTGGCGCGGAAGCTCACTTTACTTCGCAAGGGAGCCTCTTATGATGACCGGCTGGGAAAATGGATAGAGAGCGAATATGCACTGTTTCGCTGTTTTGAGAACGAACTCTGCAAAGACATGCTCATTGACGGATTCTCTTCAGTAGACGAATTGGTGGTTGCAGCCAACACCCTTCTGAACAGACGCAAAAGCCGGGCGGGTAAATCATTGGAGCATCACCTCGCCCAAATCTTCACTGATGCCTCTCTGCATTATGAGGCGCAGGTGGTGACGGAAGGGTACAAGAAACCAGACTTTATTTTTCCAAGTGGTGCCGCATACCACAACCAGAAGTTTGATGCTGGCGATCTCGTTTTTCTTGCTGCAAAAACAACCTGCAAAGACCGTTGGAGGCAGATTTTGAGCGAAGCAGATCGCATACCCGTCAAGCACCTTTTTACATTACAGAAAGGTATTTCCGCCAAACAGCTGGATGAGATGTTCGGACAGCAGGTCAAGTTGGTCATACCTGAATACAACTGGGATTTCTTTCCGACAACCCATCTACCCCGACTTCAAACACTCTCAGGCTTCGTCGATTTTGTCAGAGAGAAACAAAAAACATTGTAGGGCGACTGGATGATCCCCACCGGGGCCGGGGAAGTTTGCCGCCCGCGGCTACTTTTGGCGCCCGAATCATACATTTATATATACAGCAATGAGAAATAACCTGAGCTCACAGATTACCCTGACACGCGTCCCGGAGAAGTATTACAAACCGGAGAACGCCTATGAATACAGCCTCCTGACCCGATTTGAGAAGGTCCGGACGCATATCTACGCCACCATGGAGGAGGGCGCCGGAGAGTTGGCCCGCGAGCTGGCCACAAGTATCCGCGAACGCCAACGTGAGGGCAAACAGTTTGTCCTAGCCGTGCCTGGCGGACGGTCGCCGTACCCCATCTTCCGACAGCTGATCCGCATGCATCGCGAGGAGGGCCTCAGCCTGCGCAACGTGGTCGTCTTCCTCATCTACGAGTTTTACCCGCTCACGAACGAGGCATACAGCAACATGCACCTCCTGCGCGAGGTCTTTCTTGATCATGTCGACATCCCCAAGGGCAACGTCTACAGCCCCGACGGATTCATCGATAAGAACGACATCTACGACTTCTGCCGGCGCTACGAACAGCGCATCCGCGAGTGTGGCGGCATCGACTGCATGCTGCTCGGCGTGGGGCAGGCGGGGACGATCGGCGTGAATAGCGCCGGAACGTCCGTTAGCTCGCGTACACACCTCGTGCTCATGGACGACACCTCACGCAAGGAGTCAGCGCAGCTCTTCCGGTCGATCGACAATGTGCCTGCGGGCGTGATCACGATGGGTCTTGGCACGCTCATGGAGGCGGCCAAAGTGGTGCTTGTGGCATGGGGAGAAAACAAATCGCGGATCATCCGTGAGACGATCGAGGCCCCCGCGAGCGATGCCGTGCCGTCCACCTGTCTACAACACCACCCGAACGCCAAGGTCGTGATCGACCTCTCGGCTGCGGGTCAACTGACACGCATCAGTCACCCGTGGCTCGTCACGCCGTGCGTGTGGGATAATAAGCTGATTCGCCGCGCCATCGTTTGGCTTTGTGCGCAGACCGATAAGCCGATCCTGAAGCTCACCAACAAGGATTACAGCGAGCACGGACTGGGCGAACTGCTGGCCCTCTACGGCTCGGCCTACAACGTGAACATTCGCATCTTCAACGACATTCAGCACACCATCACGGGTTGGCCGGGCGGCAAACCCAACGCCGACGACTCGAACCGTCCGGAGCGCGCCAAGCCCTATCCGAAGCGTGTCATCGTCTTCAGTCCGCACCCGGACGACGACGTGATCTCGATGGGCGGCACACTGCGCCGACTCTGCGACCAGCAGCATGAGGTGCACGTGGCTTACGAGACGTCGGGCAACATTGCCGTGGGCGACGACGAGGTGATCCGCTATTGCGAGTATCTGCGCGACGTCAGCGAGCGTTACGCACCGGGCGAGACCCCCATCCGCGAGAAGGCTGAGGAGATTATCCGCTATCTGCGTTACGAAAAGAAGGAGGACGGACAGCCCGAGCGCCCCGATGTGCTCTTCATGAAGGGCACGATCCGCCGCGAGGAGGCACGCCACGGCTGCCGTTATTCGGGCGTGAAGGACGAGCATGTGCACTTCCTCGACCTGCCCTTCTACGAGACCGGGCTCGTGAAGAAGAATCCGCTCGGGCAGCGCGACGTGGACATCGTTAAGCAACTGCTGACGGAGGTCAAGCCGCACCAGATGTTCGTGGCCGGTGACCTGGCCGATCCGCACGGTACGCACAAGGTCTGCCTCGACGCCGTCCTGGCTGCTGTGGACGAGATGAAGGGCGAGGAATGGCTGAAGGATTGCCGCATTTGGATGTACCGCGGTGCGTGGGCCGAGTGGGAGATGGACCATATCGAGATGGCTGTGCCCATCAGTCCCGAGGAGCTGCGCTACAAGCGTAACGCCATCCTCAAGCACCAGTCGCAGGCTGAGAGCGCGCCGTACCTCGGTGACGACGAGCGACTCTTCTGGCAGCGCGCCGAGGATCGCAACCGCGCCACGGCCGAGATGTACAAGCACCTCGGGCTGGCGGCTTACGAGGCCATCGAGGCCTTCGTGCAATACATCCCCATCGACTGAAAGGGCGCGGAGGGATGCTGAAGTTTTTCAAAGACTGGATGCTGCCGATCGCCATGTTGGCCGGTGCGCTGACCTATCCGTGGGTCAGCCGCCTAGCCTTCCTGACGCCGTACTTGATCTTCGCCATGCTGCTCTTCACCTTCAGCAAGATCGAGCCGGGCGACATCCGTCTGCGTCGTGAGCACGTGTGGCTGCTGCTTGTCCAGCTCGTGGGCAGCGGCGGCCTCTACCTGCTGTTGCGCCCCGTCGACCGGGTTATCGCCAGCGGCGCCCTGCTCTGCCTGCTGACACCTACGGCCGCCTCCGCGCCTGTCGTCACGGGTATGTTGGGCGGCGACGTGGGCTTCCTCACTTCCTACGTCATCCTCTGCAACGTCACCGTGGCGCCCGTCGCTCCCGTTTACTTCTCCCTGATTGGCATTTACGGCAGCGAAAACCTGCCCTTCATTCAGGCGCTCCTGTACGTCTGCAAACGCGTCTTCACCCTCCTCCTTTTGCCTCTGCTCACGGCCTTCGCCATCCGTCGGTTTGCGCCCGGATTGCGGCGTGTCATGCTCCGTGCGCCCCGCATGTCGTTTTACCTGTGGGCCTTTTCGCTGTTCATCGTCACGTCGGTCACCGTTCGCTTCCTCATCGAGCACGGCGGCGAGAATCCGAGGACCGTAGTGGGGCTGCTCCTCGTCTCGCTCGTGCTGTGCGTGGCGCAATTCCTCATCGGACGGTGCATCGGCCGTCGTTACGGTGATCCGATCTCATCCGGCCAAGGCCTCGGGCAGAAGAATACGATCCTTGCCATTTGGATGGCCCAGACGTACCTCCACCCGCTGACGGCTGTGGCACCGTCGGGCTACATCCTCTGGCAGAACATCATCAACAGCTACCAGCTGTGGCGATACGGGAAGAGGAAGAACTAACGACGGAAAACTAAAAACGAACGAGTCCTGCCGGTGGGAAGAGAGGCGCAAAAGCATACGCCATTTCTCCCGCCGGCAGGACTTGTTTTTGTGGGGAAGATCCACGTCTTGCGCTCACTGGATGCCTATTCGCGAGCGGTCGGCCTCGCGGCGCTGCTTCTCCTTGTAACGGCTGAAGCGGTAGGTGAGGCGGAGCATGACGGAGCGACTGATCCCGCCAGTGTAGTCGTAGTCACTCCATTGAGACTGATATCGAGTACGGGCTATTGGCGTGGTGCTCTCGAATAGATCGTTTACGTTGAGAGCGATCAACAGCGACTCCTCCTTGAGCAGTGCTAATTGTAGACCCGCATTGACGCCCCAGCTCTCGCTGGATTTCTGTAAGCCTTGTCGGCCGCCGGAGTAGTAATAGCCGTCGGTGGTGAAGGTTAGGCGGGGGCGGGAGAGGAGGCTGAGCTGGCTGCTGACGTTCATGCCGCCTGCCCAACCTGCGACGTCGAAGGAAAGATCGTGCCAGTGCTCCGTCCGGTAGTGCTCATGGAAGGCCGTGGGGGCGAAGGTCAGGAACCAGCGGCTGCCGATGGTGACCGGAACGGAGGCTGACAACACCCAGACATGCGACAAATCCGTGTTGGTGATTTGGTTGATCAGCTCGAGGCGGTCGGGCGACTGGTAGAGCTGCGTGAAGAAGGCGTCGCGGACGTGGTAGTAGTAGACGTTGAAGGCGTAGCGCGAGCGGTAGATGTAGTTCAGGCTTGCGATGTTGTATCGGGCCACGCGCAGGTCGGGGTTGCCGAGGTTGACTTCGTAGCCGTCCACCTCGCGGCGGTACGTCTGGCGATACCAGTAAGCGGGGTAGTTGTGGAAGGCCTGCCAGCCGAGAGTGAGGGCGTGGTCGTCCGTCGGGGTATAGCTAATGGAAACGTCGGGGAGGATCGACTGCCGACGGTAGTCCCGGATGCGGTAGCCTTCACCGGCGAGGGAGGCGGAGAGGTTCGCGCGGTCGCCTGCAAAGGTGATGTCCGTGCCCACGTAGGCGTTGGCGATGTCTTCGTCAGACGTAACGGGCGCGGCGCCGGTCTGTTCGCTGTGGTTGCGGGTGCGGGTGTAGTCGGCGCCATAGCGCAGGCTGATCCGTTCGGAGAGTGCGTGGCGTCCGCGGAGGTAGCCATGCAGTCGGTCGATGCGTTGGAAGCGATCGTAGGCGATGGGGCGACCGGCGACGGTACCCGTGTAGTCCCTCCGGCTGTCGGAGTAGAGATATTCCGCCCCCGCGCGCCATCCGCTGAGGGTGTATTCGGCTGCGATGCTTTGGAGGTGGTCACGGAGGGTGCCGTGCTGATCGCTGCGGCCGGTGAGGGTGCTGACGGAGCGGTCGTCAAACGTTTCGTTGGGCGTCACCCGTGCGTTGTAGTAGACGCTGAGGCGGTGGCGGTCGGCCAGGGCGTAATCGAGGTTCAGGTAGAGGTCATGGGTGGCGGGGGTGTGCGAGCGGTAGTCGGTGTGGTTGCGGATTTCGGTCGTGTCGCTGCCGACGGCGTGCCGCACGTACATATTTGTCCGACTGATCTCGTGCCCGGAGCTTAGACGGTAGAGTAGGTCGGCGGAGAACTTGCCCGAGGTATACATGACGGAAGCCGTTTGGGTGAAGCGGTTCGCGTGTTTGTTGTCCCACTGCGTCTGGACTTGCGCCGTGAGGCGGTCGGAGAGGCCCTCCTTGAGGATGATGTTGACGGCTGCGCCCTTGACGTTCCATTCCGGCGGCGCGGTGTGGGCCACCTCGATGCGGAGGACGCGATCGGCGGGCAGCGATTTGACGTAAAGCAGCGTAGCGGCCGCATCGCGGGTGGATGGGCGACCGTTGATGAGCAGGGTGGGCGTCTGGTCCATGGCGATGAGTCGGATCGACTCGCCGTCGGTCGATTTCAGACCTGGGGTCTCGGCCAGGAGGTCGAAGGCGGTGGCGAGGATCTTCGATTTAGTCAGGCCTTGCGGTGTAAAGCTCAGGCGGCCGTTCTGCACGCGGACGATGGGGCGTTCGGCGCGCACGACGACCTCATCGAGCGTCTGCGCCTTGAGCTCCAGCACGATCGTGCCGAGGTCGCTCCGAGAGTCCGCGATGGTGCGTGTCTCGTAAGCCAAATGCTGCACGCTGAGCAGGTAGGGACGGGTCGTGGAAAGCAGGCGGAAGGTGCCATCGTCCTCGCTCACGGCCGACTCCAAGTAGGTGGAATCGGGGGCGGAGAGGATCAGGGCTGCCTGTGCCACGGGCTGGCCGGCGGCGTTGGTCAGTCGGCCGGTGATGCCCTGTTGTGCACGGGCGGCGACGGTGAGCAGCAGGCTTGCTGCAAGGATCGGCAGGAGAGCTGTCTGCCGAAAAAAGCGATTCGTTTTCATCACGTGAAGGGGGTTAATGGTGTTTGGATCTATAGAAATAACAGGAGATGGCCCCGCCCCTTCGATTGGAGGGCGGCGGCTAATGGGCGGCGGCCAACTGATAGAGGAAGTCCCACTCTTTGCGCAGCTGGTCGAGGACGAACTGCTGGTGGATGACGGCGCCGTGAAACGCTATGCCGACATAGACGGAGTGGAAGGCGTTGTACAGCGTCTCGGTGTCGACCTCTTTCCGGATCTCGCCGCGCTCCTGACCTTGGTGGATGGCCTCCAACCAGCACTGCGCTTGCGCCTCTTCGTACGTCTGGAGCTTCTGCTTGATACCGGCTACGTACTTGTTGATGAAAAGCAAGAAACTCATGAAATCGGCCGACGTAATGTCACTATCTGGGCCCACTTGTTCAAGGAAGAGCTGCACCCGCTGTTCTATTTGGCAGATCTGTGCGTCCAAGAAGCTCTTCAAGGGCGTCTGGTCGTCTATGACCTCGTCCGCCGAGGGGCTGCTCTGCAAAAAGTCGATGACGAATTTCTCTGCTACGCCCCTGAGCAGATCTTCTTTGTTCCTGAAGTGATAAAAGATGGCCCCTCTGGTGACTTGGGATACTTGTTCGATGCTCATAAAGCTGACGGCATGGTATCCGTGTGCCAGGAACAGTTTGAATGCGGCCCAGAGAATGCGGCCTTTTGTCTCTGTCTTTCTCAGTTCGTTTTTGTTCGTTTTCTGGATCATAAGCGGGAATGGTTGAATGGGGGTTAAAGGGTTGTAGATGGATAGCCTCGTTCGGCTTGTCGGCCCCAAAAATAAGCAGGGCGAGAGTAACCTGCATACTATTCGGTCTATTTTTCTTCATGGCTGGAGCTTCTTTCGCTCCGCAGCTCCCACCGACCCCCTCCGACGGCGGCCGCCGTCGTCCATCGGCGGGTAGGGGTAGGGACGAAAATGAACATGCCCCCAGACGTTTCCGCAGGGGGCATATAGGTTCGGGGGCCGTGTGCAATCGTCGGCCCACGTCGTGCACGTTGTCGCCGGCGCACGGGCCGAGGCGGGGCAGGCGCTACGCCTCGATGGTAGTCTGGTAGAAGTTGTCCCACTCGTCTTGGAGCTGGTCGAGGGGGATCTCTTTGTGGCAGACGGCGCTCTGGAAGATGATGCCGGAAAGGATGTGGACGAAGGTGTCGACCAGGGTGACGGTGCTGAGCGCCTGGCGGATTTCGCCGCACGCCTTGGCCCGGTTGATGACCTCCGACCAGTAGCCCAGTTGCGTCGTGTGGAACGCTTGCAGCGCCCGTTTGAAGGAGGCACTCAGGGTGCAGAGGTGAATCATGAAGTTGATCGACGAGGCCGACGTGACCTTCGTGTCTTTGACTATGTTCTCCTTGAAATGCCTGACCTGCGCTTCTACTATCTGGACGAAGGCCTTCAGATAGTCCTTCAGCGGCGTCCGGCTGTTTATCACCTCCTCGTCGGGGCAGGTGTCGCGGAAAAAGTCGGCGATGAACCTCTCCGAGGTGAGTAGGAGCAGGGTCTCTTTGCTTCGGTAATGGTAGATGAGGCTCCCGCGGGTCGCTCCTGCGCCCTGCTCAATGTCTGCCAGACAGACCTTTTCGTATCCGTGTGTCAGGAACAGCTCGTAGGCCACGTTCAGGATAGTCTGCTTCAAGGCCTCAGCTTTCTCTTGCTTCATTTTCATTCTTTCACCCATAAGTGTATCGTGTATTGTTGCGAGTAAATAAATCCGTTTTAGCTGCTTGTTTCCAGCTTTTCCATTGCAAAGATAGTTTGAATCTTTCTGTTATTCATTCAGTTGGAGGAAAAATAAATTACAAATTGAGCTTTCGCCTCCAGTAGCCCGTCGCTGGATGTTGTTTCGTAAGCCCTCAGTATTCATTTGCTTATGAATTGGAATCTAATAGGCGCCTAAAATGCTGATTCGCTTCCGTCGGAAACCTTTTTACGGGCCACCGCGTCCCATTCGCCGGTAGGGTAGGGGCGTATTGCATACGCCCCATCAAATGGCCCCGCAGGGGACAAATCCGACGGCGGCGCCTGACGTTCATTCGCCCCCAAAATGTTTTCCGATTGCGGCGGATACCTGTCGGGCGCTACTGTTCCCTACCGGGAACATGGGGGGCGTATGCTTTTGCGCCCCTACACGGGCGTCCAACAATGGCCGCTGACGTTCATTCGCCCCCGTCGGAAACCATTTTATAGGCCATCGCGTCCCATCCGCCGGTAGGGTAGGGGCGTATTGCATACGCCCTATCAAATGGCCCCGCAGGGGACAAATCCGACGGCGGCGGTCGACGCCCATCCGCCTATAAAATGGAATCCAATGACGGCGGATGCCTGTCTGGTGCTATTGTTCCCTACCCGGAACATGGGGGGCGTATGCAATACGCCCCTACACGGACGTCCGACAATGGCCGCTGTCGTTCATCCGCCCCCGAAATGTTTTCCGATACGTGCGCCCGACGCCCATTCGCCTCTGTCGAAAACCATTTTATGGGCGGATGTCGTTCATCCGCCCTCGGAATGTTTTCCGATACGTACGCCTGACGCTCATTCGCCCCCGTCGGAAACCATTTTATGGGCCGATGACACCCATTCGCCTCTAAAATGTTTTCCAATGGGAGCGGCTGACGTTCGGGCACCCTTGTTGGAGTGTCCGACAGGAGCGGCTGGCATTTGGGCGCCCTTGTCGGAATGTCCAACAGGAGCGGCTGACGTTCGGGTACCCTTGTCGGAATGTCCAACGGGAGCGGCTGGCGGTCAGACACCCTCAAAATGGTTTCCAACGGGGCGTCTTTTTGCTCAGACGCCCTCAAAATGGTTTCCAATGGGGCGTCTTTTTGCTCAGACGCCCTCAAAATGGTTTCCAACGAGGTGTCTTTTTGCTCAGACACCCCAAATGGACACTCCAATGGGGCGTCTTTTTGCTCAGACGCCCCATCTGTGCATTTTTTTGACGGATTCGGGGGCTTGGTGGCTGCCGGTGGATCGCGCTCGGAAGGCACGGACGGACCCGCGGCCGGCGATGGGAAAGAGGAAATGAAGGACGGCGTACTTTTGCGCCCATGAATTTTAATACGGATAAGATGAATAAGACGAGTTGGTTAGTGTGCGCTTTGATTTTGATGCAAAGCGGCGGAATGTTGCTGGCGCAGAAGGCGCCGAAGTGGGCCGAACGGGCGCGGCGGTCGGTCTTTACGATTGAGGCCACGGACAAGAGTGGCAATGTCACGCGCGGCACGGGATTTTTTGTGGGCGACCAGGGCGAGGCCGTCTCTAACTATACCTTATTTATAGGCGCCGATCGGGCCACGGTGATCGATGCCGACGGCGGGCGCCTGCCGGTGGTCTGCATCCTCGGCGCGGATGATCTGTACGACGTGATCCGGTTCAAGGTCAGCTCGCAGAAGAAACTGCCCGGCCTGACCCCGGCCGCGAGTCAGCCTGCCGTCGGAGATCGGGCTTACCTCATCCCCGCCTCGTCGGCCAAGGGCGCGGCGCCGGCCGTGGGCGCTATCTCGGAGGTGACCCGCATCAAGGAACAGTATGGCTACTACCGCGTCGACATGCCCCTCACGCGCGAACAGGTCAGTGCGCCGCTGCTGAACGAGGGCGGCCAGGCGTTTGCCCTGGCGCAGGCCGACGCCTCGGGCAAGGGCAAGACGTACGGCATTGACCTGGCTTACATCATGAGTCTGCGGCCGGCGGCAACTGATGTCCTGAACAAAGTCTACTCCTCCATCGGCATCCGGACGGCCTGGGCCAGCTCGGCCGACGAGGCGCTCGTGGCCCTCATGCTCTACGCCGCCCAGCAGGACGCGCACGCCTATCTCGCCACCCTGGACGACTTCATCGCCACCTTTCCCAGCTCCCCGGATGGTTACCTGACGCGGGCTTCGCACTACGTCTACCAGCGGAAAAAGCTCTCCGACGTGGGCACCGAGCAGCAGCTGCTCAGCCGGGCTGAGGCGGACTTAGCGTCGGCGCAGAAGCTGTTCGGAGACAATGTCGCCGAGGGCTACTACAACCACGCGAAGCTCATCTATGGCGTCTCCGCCGCCGACTCCACCCTCACGGCTCCCGGCTGGACAATGGACCGCGCCGCCGACTGGATCGCTAAGGCTATCGCCGCAGACGACCGCCCCCTCTACCGACAGCTCGAGGCCGACATCGCCTTCTTCCGCGGCGACTACGCCAAGGCGGCCGCCGATTACGCACTCGTCAACCAGAGCCCCGGTGCCTCGGCCTCTTCGTTTTACATGGCCGCCAAGACCGAGGAGCAGCTCGAGGCCCCCGACACCACCCGCATGTTTATCCTCATGGATAGCGCCATCACGCGCGCCACGGGTGTCAACCCGACCGACGCGGCTACGTACATCATGGACGCCGTCGATATGCGCATGCGCCGCGGCCAGTTCGCCGAAGCCGTAAAGCTGTACGACCGCTACTATGCCCTCACGGGTGGCGAAGTCTTGCCCCGCTTCTACTACTATCGCGAGCAGGCTAAGTTCCGGGCGAACGACATGGACGGCGCCCTCTCTGACATTCGCCTCGCACTCGAGGGCGACCCCAACAACGCACTCTACCTGGCCGAAGAGGGTTCCATCTACCTCCGCAAGCAAGACTTCGCCAAGGCCCGACAGAGCCTGGAGCGCTGCATCGCGCAGGCCCCCGACTTCTCGGCGGGCCACCGCCTGCTCGGGCTCTGCCTCGTCCGCAGCGGAAAGAAGGCCGAGGGCTGTCGGGCCTTCGAACGCGCCAAAGAGCTGGGCGATCCCGTGGTCGAACGTCTCATGAAGCAGCATTGCCAGTAACCATCGGCGGCATCGATCGGTGGGCGGCCGCCTGCCGATCGCTCGTTTGTAGCTTTTCGTTTTTCGTGTCACCCCATGGATAGTGTAGCCTTTCAGTATCTCCCCCAGGCGGAGATCAGAGCCTATCAAGAGCAGTGCCTTGTCGAGACACTGGCTTACGTCAATGAACGGTCGCCCTTCTACCGCCGCCGATTTGCCGAAGCCGGCATCGACGTCAGCAGCATCCGGCGTCTCGAAGACCTCGTGCGACTTCCCGTCACGACCAAGGAAGACCTCCAACGCCACAACGAGGATTTCCTCTGCGTCCCCCGCACCGAGATTCTCGACTACGTCACCACCTCCGGCACCCTCGGCGAGCCGGTCACCTTCGCCGACACCCGCCGCGACCTCGACCGCCTTGCGCTCAGCGAATACCTCTCGTACGAGATCTGCGGATGTCGCCCGGACGATGTCATCCAACTCATGGCCACCAACGACCGCTGCTTCATGGCCGGTCAAGCGTGCCTCTTGGGCAGCTTCCGCCTTGGGTCGGCCATCGTCCGCGTGGGCAACGGCATCCCCGAACTGCAATGGAACATGATCCGGCGCCTCCGCCCGACCGTCTGTGTGTGCGTCCCCTCCTTCATCCTCAAGCTGATCGACTACGCCCGCACGTTTTAGGATATCAAGCGCGTTTTGGCTAAATTCTTTGCTACTGTATTCTTTTCTCGTGGACTTTGAGAACAGGCACGGCAACGAGACCGCAGTAGCCGTTCCGCACGAGCGAGCGTCGCTAAAATAGACTAAATTCGGCTCCTTTTTCGTGTAAAAATTCGTGTCGTTTTTGGCATATCCGCCGAGCGAATAGTTTTTCGCGCGTGCCGTTTCGCCGACGATTAGCACCATTAACCGTCGTTCGCTGCTTGGTTTCATCGTAGCGTCTAGACCGATTTGCTTAAATTCGGGCTTAAAAAACTCGAGTTTTATATACTTTTGCGTCGCGTAAATCGGATAAAACGGCAGGTTGTAGGCTCTGATGAAGCTATTTTCGCGAAAAAACGGGATAATGGACTTAGTCTGCGAAAAAAATAGCGCCGCCGCTAGCGCAAAAAAGCCTATAAACGTTAAAAATTTGATCTTTATATGCCGCTTGGCGTCGCCGTACTCGATCCTGGTAAACGCGACTAAAAGGCAGGGCAAAACGCCCAAAAATAGCATATAGCAAACGAGTTTTGGATTTAAAAAGCTCAATACCTCGCCCGCGTCCGTTTGCGCGACGTTTCTTATCATTTCGCTATCGATTATGATACCGTAGCTTTGCATGAAGTAGCTACTAGCGCACGTAACCCCGATCGCCGCTATGCTAACCGGCTTAGCTAGATAGGGCAAAAAAACGAGCGAAAATAGCGCGCAAAGCAGCGAAAAATATATAACCGGCAGGCTTGCGGCCGTGAGCGGATGAGCTTCAAAGCTAAGCCTTGAATAAATAAAATTAAACAGCCCGAAATTTAACGCGGCGATAAAAACGGCGTTTAAAAGCGTAAATTTAAACCAAGAAATACGTAGCTTCATAGTTTTCCTAAACTGATAATAAGAGTGAAACTTTATCCAAAAAAAGCTTAAAGCTTTAGTCATTCGGCGCGATTTTGGCGCAAGACGGGTGAAATTTTCGCGGCTTGTCCTTTTGCTGGTTTTGCAAACG
>ERZ773056.1057-NODE-1057-length-14253-cov-3.487181_pt1 | contig 14253 bp, 15 predicted proteins | sample MGYA00580857_ERZ773056 | MGnify/ENA primary metagenome ERZ773056 (study PRJEB29015, sample SAMEA2737996) | human oral metagenome | biome: human oral; feature: human-associated habitat; material: dental | place: China | collected 2114 ... | reverse complement strand
TATCGCAACGGCTTGTCCGTTTTGCAATACGATGATGACCGATGGGGTAAAGACAAAAGAGAAAGAAACACAAGTGAAAATATATGATATCGCCGAACTAATGGCAAATGAAAATCCTATTCTGTAGAACCTATAAATTATTATTTGAAAAATGAAAAAGAATATTTTTTTGCTCCTTTTAGCAGCTACAACCCTGTCTTTTGCGCAGAAAACTACAGCCGTAAGAGACACTATTGCTAAGGACACGACCAAAACAAAGGTGACTGAAAAGACACCCGAACAAAAACGCGCTGAAGAGTACGCCAAACTCATTAAAAAAGGAGGCGTAGAGCGCAACGGACTTTTTACTGTACGAAAAATAGAGGAAAAATGGTATTTCGAAATACCCGATACCCTCTTAAATCGCTATTTGCTATGTGTTACCCGCCTGAAAACCGCTCCTGATAACTTCGGAATGTATGCCGGCGAAAAGGTAAACGAGCAGACCATTTACTTCGAACAACGCACCGATAAAACCCTTTCGTTGCGCGCTTTTGTAAACGTGCAACAGGCTGATAGCACCCACAATATCTACACGGCGGTAGCCAACTCGAGTGCTAACCCTATCATCGCGTCTTTCAATGTGATAGGTCGCAATCCTAAGACTAAAAGTCAGCTCATTGATGTTACTGATTTCTTCAAGCAAGATAATAACATTACCAGTTTTTCATCTAGTTTCAAGACCTCGCAGAAGTTAGGCAATGCTGCCCTCGACCGTTCGTATGTAGAAGATATGCGTACTTATCCTATCAATGTAGAAATCAATGCGATGCGAACCTTTTTGGCATCGCCTAGCAATATACCGGCTGCCAATCGTGTAGGAGCCGTAAGCGTGGGGCTAAACGTTTCGATAGTATTACTGCCCAAAGAGCCAATGGCTAAACGCCTTTTCGACCCTCGTGTAGGCTTTTTTGCTAGCAGATTTGTGAAGTTTGGCGATGACCAGCAGCGTACCGAAACCGAGGCCTACATACACCGTTTCCGTTTAGAGCCTCGCAAAGAGGATATGAAAAAATACCTAAAAGGACAATTGGTAGAACCTAAAAAGCAAATCGTTTTCTATATAGACCCTGCCACGCCTAAGCAATGGCAAAAATACCTTATTTTAGGGGTAAACGATTGGAATGTAGCTTTTGAGCAAGCAGGTTTCAAAAACGCTATTGTAGCCAAACCTTGGCCTAACGACCCTTCTATGAGTATGGAAGATGCGCGCTTCTGCGTTATCAGATATTTGCCTTCTGAAATAAGCAATGCTTACGGACCTAACATAGCCGACCCTCGCAGTGGTGAGATTATAGAGTGCCACGTAGGTTGGTATCACAACGTGATGAAACTCCTACAAGAATGGTATATGATACAAGTAGGGGCAGTAGATAAGCGCGCACGCACTTTGCCTTTAAATGACGAACTTATGGGCGACCTTATTCGTTTTGTTTCTTCGCACGAAATAGGGCACTGCTTGGGCTTGCGTCATAATATGGGGGCAAGCTATGCCACTCCGGTAGAAAAACTTCGCGACAAGGCGTGGGTAGAAGCACACGGTCACACCGCTTCTATTATGGACTATGCCCGATTCAACTATGTAGCACAGCCTGAAGACAATATCTCTTCTAAAGGAATTTACCCCCGTGTAGGCGATTACGACAAATGGGCGATAGAGTGGGGCTACCGCTACTATGGTGATAAATATAAAGATGAGTATGCTGAGCAAGAAGCCCTTGCCGATATTACTACCCAGCGCGTAAAGGCAAATCCTCGTTTGTGGTTTGGTGGCGAAGGCAATAACGAAGACCCTCGTGCCCAACGCGAAGACCTTTCCGACAACGTGATGAAAGCCAATACTTACGGACTTAAAAACCTAAAATACATAGTACAAAACCTACCTCAGTGGACAAAACAGCCTAATGATAAGTACGACTATTTATTAGGAATGCACCAAGCCGCTACCCAGCAGTACCGTCGTTATTTAAATCACGTACTCAAATACATTGGCAATAGATATGTAGGCTTTGTAGGCGATAAAGAGGTATATAAAGAAGTGCCTAAAGAGAAAGTAAAAGAGGCAGTTGCTTATATAGACCAGCATTTGTTTACTACGCCGCTTTGGTTGTACCCACAAGAGATAACCGATAAAATAGGGGTAGATGTTGATGCCAGCATATTAGGACAGCAAAACACTACTTTAGCCTATCTGTTAGCTGAAGGGGTAGTTTATCGTATTGCCAATCAGGCGTTGGTATCGCAAAACCCCTATACTGCCGACGAGTACCTAAACGATGTATTTGCTGCGGTGTGGAAGCCTCTCAACGCTTCTGAGGCACGTCAAAACACTTACAGACGCGGGGCACAGCGCGCTTATATAGAGCAATTAGGCAAACTTATCAACCCAGAGAATAAAACTGATAAAATAGCGCTTAACCAAGTGTCTGATGTGCGTATTTTCGCCTTACAAAATCTTAATAAAGTAGAAAAATACCTACAACAAGCCCTACAAGGCGAAGCGGCTAATAGCATCAACCAACTGCACTACCAACAACTTTTGAAGGATATTAATAACATTAAAGACCCTAAAAAATAGTGCAAGAACCACGTGCCGACTTTTTGTTTGTACTTATCTTGGGCATCTTGTCAATGCTCACACCTTTAGCGATAGATATGTACTTACCTGCGTTCCTCAATATAGCGAATGACTTTAGCGTATCGCAGGAGAAAATACAAACTACTTTAGCCCTTTTTACTTTCGGATTTGCCTTTGGGCAGCTCTTCTGGGGGCCATTATCTGATAGTTATGGGCGCAAACCAATCATTCTTATTGGTATAGTAGTGTCGGCATTGGTGTCTTTAGGCATTACCCAAGTGAAGCATATAGAGCATTTCTATGCGTTGCGCTTTGTGCAGGGCTTTTTTGGAGCTTCGCCAGCTGTAGTTACAGGGGCATTACTGCGCGACCTTTTTGCTAAGAATGAGTTTGCGCGGCAGATGTCTATGATAATGATTGTTACGATGATAGCCCCTTTGTTGGCTCCGGTATTGGGCGGGTACCTAACCGATTGGTTTCATTGGCATATTATCTTCTATGTGTTAATGGCATTAGGATTGGTATGCGCCCTATTAGTCTTCTTTAAAATACCCGAAACTCTTCCGCTTGCCAGACGAACGCCTTTAAAGATAGGTAGTATTCTAAAGGTTTTTGGCAGATTGTTGAGCAATAAAAAGGTATTAGGCTATATTTTCTGCAATTCACTTTCGTACTCAGGTATGTTTTGCTTTCTTTCAGCAGGCTCTATTGTCTATACAGGGCTTTTTGGGGTAGCACCTAAGCATTTTGGTTATTTCTTTTTGCTGAATATACTCGTGATGATGACAGCCACCTCGCTCAATGGTAAATTTGTTACTAAAATAGGCGTAGAAAAATCATTGCGATTGGGGCTCACCATACAGCTGATAGCCGGTGTATGGCTGTTAGTCTGTGGTATTTTTCACTTGGGATTATGGGCTACAGTAGTAGGGGTAGCCACTTATGTGGGACTTGTGTCGGTAGTGTCGAGTAGCGCCAATGCCGCCATATTAGATATGTACCCCGAAGTAGCCGGTACTGCTAACTCACTTACGGGTATGTTGCGTTTTGGTATTGGCTCGGTAGTGGGGATGCTTCTTGCCCTCTTCACCATTGATACTGAACGCCCAATGGTCTTTGCTATGGCGATTTGTATAGTAGTGGCCGTTATAAGTTACGTAGGGTTAGTAAGAGGCGAGCCGCAAGCGCATAATTAGAAAAAGATTGTTTTTTACAGAGTATAACATAGTGACCCCTTTGGGCTTTGACCTCGTTAGTACTATAGATGCTGTACTACAAGGGCAATCGGGTATTGCAAAACACCCCACTATGGGCAGATGGGCAGCTATTCCCTTATCGAAGATAGACGATGAGGGAATAGCTGCTCAATTTATTACTACCCCTTTCAAAGGGCAGTTTTCGCGCTTAGAGCAATTGCTGCTTTTGGCAGTGCAGCCCCTGCTACCACGCATTACTATCACTTCGCGTACTGCTTTTGTCCTATCTACTACCAAAGGCAATATCAACAACTTATCTACTGATGCCCCTTTGCCTTATCTCTCTACCTTAGCGCACAAAATAGCAACTCAGCTGGGGGTTACCTCTCAACCTATAGTCCTTTCTAATGCCTGTGTATCAGGAGCAATGGCGCTATCGGTAGCTGACCGATTGCTAAAGGCAGGGGCGTACGACAGTGCAATAGTATTGGCAGGCGATGAGATAAGTGACTTTGTACTTTCGGGGTTTCAGTCGTTTCAGGCTATCAGTGCCAACCCTTGTAAGCCTTACAGTCCTGATAGAGACGGCATTACTTTGGGCGAAGCTACAGCGGCAGCCTACGTAACTCGCGACCCACAAGGGGCTAAGGCGCAGCTGTTAGGTAGTGCCTCTATCAATGATGCCGCCCATATATCTGCCCCCTCGCGTACTGGCGAAGGGCTCTACCAAAGTGTACAGCGCGCGCTGCAGGAAGCCCAATTGCGCCCTGAGCAAATACAGCTTATCAACGCCCACGGCACCGGCACGCGCTATAATGACGAGATGGAGAGTCACGCATTTAGTCGTGCTCAGTTACTTGAGGTACCGCTGAATAGCTACAAAGGTTATTTTGGGCATACCTTAGGCACCGCGGGACTTTTGGAAACTATCGTTACCATTGAGGCGGCTCGCAGAGGAGTGCTACTAAAGAGCCTCAATTCTTCAGACAACGGTGTGCCACACCCTTTGCATCTTCTAAAAGAACACCAACACCAACAGCTAACGTATTTCCTTAAAACTGCCTCAGGCTTCGGTGGCAGCAATACCGCTGTAGTGATTGCTGTTGTTCGGTAATCCTTCGTTACCTACTCGGATGCGCCAGCTCGCCGACTTTCCTTCGCTTATTTTTCGCTTATCCTTCGCTCATCTTTCGCTGATCGTATAGTGTAAGTGTATCTAAAGTGAAGGAGAGAAGAAAAATTTCCTTAATTCAAAAAAATGATGTATCTTTGTTCTGTATAATAAATTAGAAGAAAATTAGATATATAAAAGGCTATGCTGCAAAAATGGTCTTACAGCGGAAGAAATAGCTTATATAGAAAAAGGTAAGACCAATGGAGTAGAATTAACAAAAGTAGAAATAAAATGGCAAGAAAGATTAAACCTAAAAAATATAAAAGAATAAATATTACTTCAGTAGAAAAATTTATCAGTAAAATCAAGGAGTTAGAGCCTACTGAAAATACTTTTTTTAGAGGACATAGCAATCATAGATATTCTTTAGAACCAAGTATTTATAGGAGGAATGTTTATAGGGAATGGGAGATATATCGGCAAACGATAACCTACTTTCCTTCCTCTTTTGAAGGAAAAAACACAATCGATACATTGTCATTTATGCAACACTATGGTATCCCTACAAGATTGTTAGATATTACCTCTAATCCTCTTGTTGCTTTGTATTTTGCTTGCTTAGAAGGTGATGAAGATGCCGAAGTGATTGTTCTCAACATTCCTACAGAAAGTATATGTTATTACGATAGTGATAAAGTAGCTATTTTAGCTAATATAGCAAAGTGCAAAGAACTTTCTTATCATACAAAAGATTGTGAAATTATTGCTTGGTATAATTTTTTAATAGAATATTTAAGCTCTTTCCCTAAATATAATTCAGGATTGGTGAAAAGCCCTATAGATGTAAGTAAAAAAGAAGAAGAACTGAAGAAATATATTGATTCTTGTATAGGTATTTTAATATCTGAACCTGATAATGATAGTTTTTGTGATTTGAATGAGTATGCCAAAAAACTTTTAGAAAGACAAAATGCTAATGAGCAACAAAAAAAGGCTTTAATTAATGATTTGATAGATACTTTGCAATGGCTTGCAGGAATAGAAAGAGACAAACTAATAGAACAGTTTAACAAGTTTCATCTTAGGCAATTGTTAAGCTTTATTCAGCAGGACATTCCTAATTTTCAGGCTAAAATTAACCCTTGTGATTTAGGAAGGGTGTTAGCTGTACGTCCTAAATTAGATAACCCAAGAATAATACGCCAACAAGGGGCTTTCTTAATTTTTGGTTCTGATAGTAATGATGAAGAATATGAATACTCTTCTGATAATAACATAATTGATATCTATAGACCTTTAAAACCTATGCCTAAAGTAGAAGATGAATGGATTGTAAGAGGACAGAAGAAAACCATAGATTCACTTAGTACAAGGCTTATCATTCAAAAAGATAAAAAGAAAGAAATTTTAGACACATTGTCTTATTTAGGATTCAACAAACTTACACTATTTCCTGAAATAGATAAAGTTGCCGAATATATAAAAGAGTATTAAGGCATAAATTCGCACCTGCAGTGAGTTTGTGAAAGACAGAACCTAACAGCTTGTTGTGCCACCTAACAAGTCCTTTTTGTTTCCGCCATTTGTTAATTCCGAAATTTTCTAATTATTATGAATATCTCTCGTATTTATGCCTATTCAGATAAGCATTTTGTGGCTTTTATATTGTATTAAAATAAGTTGTACTCTAAGCAGATAGACGAAAAACAGTGTGTTTTTCGTCTATCTGTTTTTGTGGTTTTGGGCTTTAGTTGTAGTATGATGAGACAGGGTTGTAACACGATGTGACAACTATTTGCGGGGCTTTGCTTTTTGCCGCACCTTTGCAGCGTCAAAAACAAACAAAGAGCGCTCTTTAACTTAAAATATTAAAAAAAAATGGCAAAAAGTAAAAACAACATCGTAATCGCTGGATTGAGCGGAAAAGTTGGTAAACAACTCGTATTTAAACAAGTAAATGGTAGAACTATCGTTACTAAATTTCCTAATTACAAGGTGAGTAAGACGCCTAAGCAAGAAGCTCACCACAAAAAGTTCGCTAAAGCAACTGTATATGCCAAAAATGCTTTGGAAAACCCTACTCTTAAAAAAGCATACGCCGATGAGGCTGCTAAACGACCTGGGGTAAGTGCTTACATAATGGCTATAGCTGACTATTTGAGGGCTCCGGTAATAGACCGTATCGATACTTCAGCTTATACAGGCGTTCATAATGGTGAGAAAATAGCTATAGAGGTAGCCGACGCTTCGAAAGTGATGACCGTAAAGGTAAAAATAGTTGCCGCTAACAACTCGGCTATAGAAGAAGGGGCTGCTGCTCTTAGCGAAGGTAAGTGGGTGTACACTACTACGGCTATTAATGCGACGCTTAGCGGTAGCAAAGTACTCGTAACGGCTACAGACCGCCCTAATAACGTAGTAACTAAAGAAATAACCCTTTAAAATTAGTCAATTTGCCGATTTGTTGATTAGCAAATTAGCAAATTAGCAAATCGGCAAATTAACAAATTAATGATTATGGACTTACTAAAAGAACACTTTTTTTCCTTTATAGGATTATTGCTCTCGGGCTTTGCGGGTTGGCTTTTCGGCAGACCCAAGCAGCGAGTAGAACTACAGAGCAGCGAGCTGGACAACGTAGATAAGGCAATACATATCTACCGCGAAATGATAGACGACCTATCGGCTAAATACGCAAAGGCTATAGCTGACCTTAATGAGGCTAACCAGCGCATTAAAGAACTTGAAAATGCGGTTGAAACGCTTTTGTTGGCAACCAAAAACAAATAATAGTATGGAAACAATAGTACAAGATTTTGAACTTAAATATAAAGATGCTGCCTTGGCAGTTGAGGAGGCGACAGGTATCTCGCACCTCTTCATCTTAGCACAAGCGGCCTTAGAGAGTGGCTGGGGGCAGCACGCACCGAGGAATATGTTTTTTGGAGTAAAAGCCTCGCGCAACAGTAGCGAAGCTGAGCGACAGTTATTGCTCACCACTGAGATACTCAGCTCACCGCCTGCTGTAGGGCAGTTCCCTGCTGTTATCAGTGTGCGACTTCGTGCTGACGGCAGGTATGAATGTATAGTGAAAGATTGGTTTAGGGCTTATCCCTCTCCCGAAGCCTGTTTTGCCGACCACGCTCAGTTTTTCTTTAAACACAAGCGCTATGCTAAGGCTTTAGCGGTTAGGGCAGACCCTTATAAGTTTGCAGTAGCGGTGGCGCAAGCTGGCTATGCTACCGACCCTGCTTATGCACAAAAACTTTGTAGGTTGATTAGTCGATTTACCAATTTGTCAATGAGCCGATGAGCCGATGAGTCTAACAGATGAAACAAAAACAATTACAATTAATTATTAGAAAAATGAAAAAGAAACCTAATATTCTGTTTGTCCTATCCTTAGTATGTGCGATAGGACTTGTGGGCTGCCGCAGCAGGCGAGTAGTCCGTACCGAGCAACAATATACGGCACAACGTTATGAAGTGCAGCGAGATAGTATGCAGCAAATAGCGACTGCGGCACAAAGGCAAGCACATCATCAGTGGCAAGGCGCTACTTTAGAGTTTGAATGGCAACCTCCGCGAGATAGTAGCAATGCAAAAGTCCGCATAAAGCTACAACAGCAGCAAGAGGCGCATCAGCAGGCGGCAACGAATGCTTTAGTAGCGCAAGAGGTGTATCAGAGTAGGGTAGAGGCGTACCAAGTGCAGCAATATCAAAAGCAAGAGCAACGCGAGCAGCGCACGGTGTCTCATTATTGGCTTTGGGGCTTAGTGCTTGTCGGAGTGCTGATAATGTACAAAAGGCACATCGGCAAATAATTGATAAATCAGCAAATAATTTTTTGTTTTTACAAAAAAAGTTCTACCTTTGTAGTCGCAAAAAACTTTAAATGAGCCATCGTTTATGGAAGAAGAACATCACCACCATCACCATCATCACCACCACGAGCATTCAGTAGCTGACCTTCAGCAGCTAAATCGCGCTTTCTACATAGGTATAGGGCTAAACTTACTTTATACTATTATTGAATTTGTGGTAGGTTTTAGCGTCAATTCGTTAGCCCTTATCTCCGATGCCAGTCATAACCTAAGCGATGTAGCTAGTTTAGTTATTTCGCTTATCGGTATGAAGCTCGCCCATAAGGCTGCTACCCAATTGTATACTTATGGCTATAAAAAGGCTTCGATATTAGCCTCGCTTATCAATGCAGTGCTGCTGATGTATATAGTAGTCAAGATTTTTATTGAGGCTTTTGAACGACTTTCTTCGCCGCCCGAAATGGCAGGCTCGGCTATAATGATTACCGCTTTTATAGGAGTAGTTATCAATGCTGTTTCAGCTTTCTTGTTTTACAAAGGACAACAGACCGATATTAATATCAAAGGCGCTTTTCTGCACCTGATGCTTGATGCCTTAGTGTCGGTAGGGGTGATTGTTTCGGGAGCGATTATCTACTTCACCGGTTGGAATATAGCTGACCCTATCAGCAGTTTTGTAGTAGCAATTGTTATACTCTTCTCTACTTGGGGCTTGCTGAAAGAGAGCGTAAAACTTATTTTAGACGGTGTGCCTGCCGATGTAGATGGGTCGCATATTAGAGAACAGCTCGAGGCGCACCCCTTAGTAGCTGGGGTACACCACATACACATCTGGGCACTTAGTAGTTCGCAAAACGCCCTTACGGCGCATATAGTGCTGAAAGAATGTTTGCCGCTTAAGGAGGTAATGGAGCTGAAGAAAGAACTGAAGCATATCTTATTGCATCAGCATATCAGTCACGCTACGCTTGAGATTGACGCCCCTGACTGCTGTTGCGAAGATGAGAAGTGCTAAATAATAACTTTATGGATACGTACAAACAAATATTTGAGAATAACCAGCAATGGGTAAGAAATAGGAAAGCGGCTGATGTGCATTTCTTTGAAAAATTAGCTGCTGACCAAACTCCCGATTATCTCTACATCGGTTGTTCCGATAGCCGTGTAGCCACCGAAGAACTAATGGGCGTCGGTCCCGGCAAAGTATTCGTACACCGCAATATCGCCAATGTGGTAAACACCCTCGATATGAGCTCTACTGCTGTCATTCAATACGCTGTAGAACACCTGCAAGTAAAACATATCGTCGTGTGTGGACACTACGATTGCGGAGGCGTAAAAGCGGCTATGCAAGCCAAGGACTACGGCTTGCTAAACCCTTGGTTGCGAACCATCCGCGATGTATATCGCTTACATCACGCTGAACTCGATGCCATTACCGATATCGACCAGCGTTACCGCCGATTGGTAGAACTCAACGTCGAAGAACAATGCTTCAACGTAACCAAAATGGCTGTCGTACAGGAAAGTTACCTAAAAAACAAATTCCCTGCTGTGCACGGTTGGGTGTTTGATATAAAATCGGGTAATCTCATAGACCTCAATCTCGATTTTGAAGAGTTCCTCTACAAAATCCAAAAAATATACGACCTTACAGGTGAAGAATGGTACACTTCAATTAAAAAATAACAAATTTGCTAATTTGCTAATCTACTAATTTGCTAATTTGCTAATTAATTCGTATCTTTGTGCCGTATAACAACCTAAAATATTTTATTTATTATGCCTTACTTTTTTTACATTATCATCTTTTTTGGATTAATTTTTTTGCTCTCTACCTTCTTCACCGTACGCCAACAAACAGCGGTATCAATAGAGCGTTTTGGTAAATTCGAAAGCATTCGCCATTCGGGTTTACAAATGAAAATACCTATCATCGATAAAGTAGCGGCACGCATCAGCCTTAAAATCCAGCAGCTTGATGTGATTGTAGAAACCAAAACTTTAGACGATGTATTCGTAAAAATCAAAGTGTCGGTACAATTTGTCGTTATCAAAGAAAAGGTGTACGATGCCATCTACAAACTCGAATACCCTCACGACCAGATTACCAGCTATGTGTTCGATGTAGTTCGTGCCGAAGTACCTAAAATGAAATTAGACGATGTATTCGTTAAGAAAGACGACATCGCTATCGCTGTAAAACGCGAAGTTCAAGAGTCTATGGAAACTTACGGTTACGACATCATCAAAACCTTGGTTACCGATATCGCCCCCGATGCCCAAGTAAAAGCAGCGATGAACCGCATCAACGCCGCCGAACGTGAAAAAGTAGCCGCTCAATACGAAGGTGATGCTCAACGTATCCTCATCGTCGAAAAAGCTAAAGCTGAAGCCGAAAGCAAACGCCTCCAAGGTCAAGGTATCGCCGACCAGCGCCGCGAAATAGCACGCGGATTGGTAGAAAGCGTTGATGTACTCCAAAAAGTAGGGGTTAGCTCACAAGAAGCCTCTGCACTTATTGTTGTTACACAACATTATGACACACTACAAGCTGTCGGTCAGCAAACCAAAAGCAACCTCATTTTGTTGCCTAACTCTCCCGAAGCAGGTAGCGAAATGCTCAACAATATGATTACGTCTTTCACCGCTTCAGCTCAAGTTGTAGAAAACTTGAAAAAGAAAAGTGAATAAGCAAAAAGTTAATAAGTTTTTCTCTTAAAAAAAGGCTGCCCAAAAAGTTTAAATTAAACTTTTAAGGACAGCCTTTCCTTTTTAGATTGTTGTTTCTTTTAATTGCAAAACACATCTTCTACCTTTTGCTTACTGCAATGATATTTCCCTTTCTCAGTGTTTTACTAAAAGTTTTAATTTTCTCCCTTCTTATTTGCCATTGCTTGTTCAAAAGGAGTGATTGTAATGGTTTGTGCAAGTGATAAACAAGTGCTAAACAGCAAAGCTCCCAAAAAACCATATACTTTAAAACCTCCTACAATTAGGGAAGCAAGGAGTACCATTAGGGTATTGTTCAGAAACATTGTAAGTCCAAAAGTGAGTTCGGCAACAGGCATCAGTATGTACTCTAACAACGGACGCACATAGCCGTTCAGGCAAGAGAGTACAAAGGCAGCAAGTACCGCTGTGAGATAACCCTCAATAGTAGCTCCTACATTCAACACACACAACAAAAATATAAGCGTTGCCGAAATCATCAGGCTTATAAAAAACTTTAGGAATTGCATAGAAAATGTATCGTTTTATCGTAAAATTCATTAGGATTTTGGGCGTGTAACCAATGTCCTGCTTTGCTCACGGTCTCTATAATAGCGTGAGGAAAATGAGTATATATAAGTGTTTCGTCTTCAGGCATTACATATTCAGAATACTCGCCTTTGATAAAAAGCGTTTTACCATTGTACACATTGCTATCAGGCAGTTCAGCACCTATCTCACTCTCGTTGGCAATAAGCGCCGGAAGATTCAGGCGTAAATCTAAATGCCCTGGGGTTTCCCAATAGAGATTTTTAAGTAAGAACTGACGGGTGCCTATATCACTCACATAGGCAGCAAGTGCTTTATCAGCCTCTACACGCGAGGTAATTTTGTTAAAATCAAGAGATGCTAATCCTCGTAATATTTGTTCGTGATGAGGTGGAAAATATTTAGGTGCCATATCGGCGACGATGAGTGAGAGTACCTTTTCGGGATATTCAGTAGCAAAGAGCATTGCTGTTTTGCCCCCCATAGAGTGTCCCATTAAATGAAAAGCCTCCAACTGATGAGCTTCAGCATATTGTAGTAAATCTTGTACCATTAGCGGATAGCTAAAATCATCGCTGTGGAAGCTGCGCCCGTGATTGCGTTGGTCTACTAAATGCAGTTGAAAACCTGCTTCGGCATATCTAAGAGCTAAGGAACGCCAATTATCGGACATTCCTAAAAATCCGTGTAAAATCACGAAAGGAGTTCCTTCTCCTATAATTTGAGAGTGTAATATCATAATTTCAATTAACAATTAACAATTAATAATGGCTAATTTGTTAGTTTCAGTCCGATAATGGAGCTGATAAGGGTAACCAGAAACACTACACGCCAGAGAGTTATAGGTTCTTTGAAAAAGAGCATTCCTACCACTACAGATCCTACTGCTCCTATACCTGTCCATACAGCATAAGCCGTACCTAACGGGAGGGTTTTGGTAGCTTTCATCATCAGCCACATACTCAGTAAAAATGCAATCACAAAAAGTGCATACCACAAGAAACTCTGTCTGCCAATAGTCTCACGTGCTTTACCCATACTAAACACAAAAAGAACTTCAAAAAGTCCTGCTAACACAAGATATATCCAAGCCATATTAGGGGGTTAGGGATTAGAAGTTAGTTTATAGGAACGCCATTTTTCGATACACGCCTGCATATCATTGGGGAGTTCGCTATCAAAACTCATAAATTCGTGGGTTACGGGATGCTCAAAACCTAATGTTTTGGCGTGTAGGGCTTGCCGGGGTAATACGGTAAAACAATTCTCTACAAATTGTTTATATTTAGCAAAAGTAGTGCCTTTCAGTATTTTATCGCCGCCATAACGCTCGTCGTTGAAAAGGGTATGTCCTATATGTTTTAAATGTACCCTTATTTGGTGAGTGCGCCCTGTTTCTAACCGGCAGGACACAAGGGTTACATAGCCAAAACGCTCTAATACTTTGTAATGTGTTACTGCCTCTTTGCCGTGAGAACCATCGGGGAAAACATCCATTTGCAAACGATCTTTCAAGTGTCGCCCTATATGCCCTCGCACGGTTCCCTCATCTTCTTCTATATTGCCCCATACCAAGGCGATATACTCGCGCTGGGTAGTTTTGTAAAAAAACTGCTGGGTGAGATGTAGCATAGCTTCTTCGGTTTTAGCGACTACTAACAAACCGCTGGTATCTTTATCAATGCGATGCACCAGCCCTGGGCGATTGCTGCTGTTGTTAGGCAAATGATCAAAGTGATATACTAAAGCATTGATGAGCGTTCCGCTATAGTTGCCGTGCCCTGGGTGTACTACCATACCCGCAGGTTTATTCACCACGAGCAAAGCATCATCTTCATATACAATATTTAAAGGGATATTCTCAGGCACTAACAAATCCTCGTGTGGAGGGTGAGAGAGGAGAACCTTCACCACATCGTTAGCTTTCACACGGTGATTGGCTTTCACTGGTTCGCCATTTACGAAGATATTCCCTTGTTTAGCTGCTTGTTGTACCTTGTTGCGAGTTGCATTTTCTACAAAATTCATCAAAAACTTATCCACACGCAAAGGTTCTTGTCCCTTGCCTGCTGTAAATGAATAATGTTCGTAGAGTTCGGGAGCTTCCTCGTCGTCTGGTTCTAAATCGTCTACTAAATCTTCTTCGTACAAAGTCATAGAATTTTTAGAGATTGTTTTGGATTAATTTGTTGAAAAATGAGTCTGAACTTTTTTATCAATTTGAATTACTCAGCTGATAA
>ERZ773056.1055-NODE-1055-length-14272-cov-3.721671_pt1 | contig 14272 bp, 9 predicted proteins | sample MGYA00580857_ERZ773056 | MGnify/ENA primary metagenome ERZ773056 (study PRJEB29015, sample SAMEA2737996) | human oral metagenome | biome: human oral; feature: human-associated habitat; material: dental | place: China | collected 2114 ... | reverse complement strand
AAACTGACAGGGCACTTTTAAAGGCCACGGAAGTTGCTGCGTACGTTTATCGTGCTAAACAGGGCCGCTTGATGAGGTCGATGCAGATTCGGGTGAAGTCTTCTCCCCGGAAGCACCTTGGGCGTAGATTTTCGGGTATTTCTCTTGGCAGTAGCTGTTGGAAATAAGCCGCCAGTTCCCATCCAGATACACCATAACGAGACGAACTGAGCGCTCCTTTGCTGCTACTTTCTGCTCCTTAGTCTCCCCATCCTTTTTGGAAATGATGGTGAAATCTGGGTTTTTTGAGATGCAATGGAACAGGACAGCGGGTGGGGTATCTTCTAGCAGCACTACCATCTTGCGCACATCGTAGGTGTTTTTATACCCAACAGCCCACCTCGTAGGGTCGCGCCGCATGGTGTTGTTCGCTTTAGTCTCCTGCATTTTTTTATCTTCAGATACGATCACCTGATCATAGATGCTCTCATCGCCACCATCAGACATGTAATCTATTGTGGCTACTGCAAATAGTGCCGCCTGGTAAGCCCCTTCAAGGGTTTTCTCTTTATATTTAGGGTCAAGCACGGGCTTGGGCGGGTTCTGTGGTGGGGTATCTTTTGTGGCAGGTTTGTAGTTGGGGGAGTCCTCGAACTTGGGTTCCATCGTCTTTATATACTTGGCGAAGTCTTCCGTGCTTTCGCTGGTGGGAGACGGCGAAGCAGATGTCTCAGACGGTGACGAAGAGGAGCTGCTGGGGGAAGCCTCGGACGAGTCGGAGCTGTTTTCATCTCTGGGGGAGGGAGAAGTCGCTGCAACTGTTACGGATGAGCATCCGGCAAGCGCGCTCACCCCAAGAATTCCGAGACCGGCTAGTACATTGCGACGGGAGGCTATGCGCTGGGTTGGTTGGTAGCTCATATCTGATTCTTTCGGTGGTGGGCAGTATAACGCCAATGTGATGCGCTACCTACATCATACATGGGCGGCCCTGCGCATAGCCTCCCGGGCTAGAAACGGGTGGCAGCTAGTGGCCGCCCTTTTCCCGGCCTTGACTCGTGAGATACGAGTAGTGTTCTTTGAGGTAGTCGTTACTTATAACTTTCCACACACCATTTTCGTAGATAGTAGTCATGATGCCCTCGCTCGTGCGGGCGGGGACTTCCTCATTTGTCCCACCCGCTTGGTGAACTATGAACTTTTCATAGCTCTCAGAGAAGTACCAGGAGACACCGATAACTGTATCGGAAAAGGCCACTGCAGGCCTGTGGTCACTGATTTTAACGGAACGGTTGTAACCTTCAATCCACCCCTTTGAACTGTACAGGCTGTGGTGCTTTTCGACCTCAAGTTTCATCGAAAAATCTTGCGGGAAGATAAGTTTCTTAATGGGTTCATCCTTGCCAGTGAGCGATAAATAGTTGAAGGCCGACTGGAAGGCGAGCAGCGTCTGGTACGAACCTTCCAAAGTGTTCTTACGTGATGCCTCCTCATTAATATCCGGTTCGGGAACGTTCTGCGCTGGGGAACTTCCGGTTGCTGGAACGTATCCGTTGTCGCCTTTGGTCGGCAGCTTGGCATCCCCCGTATACTTCTGCCAGTCAGCAATAAATTGTGCGGGATCCACCGGCGAGGATGAACCGCTGGAACTACTGGAAGCGGACGTGCTGGGGGAGTACGTCGAATGTGAGGGGGAGGAAGAGGAGCTCGCAGACGTCGTGGTTGCGGTATCACTTGGTGATTCTTCGGCCTTCTTCGAACTTGAAAGCGGCACACACCCGGTGAGCGCGGCAGCTCCAAACGCACTGAAGCCAAACAGCACTGTGCGGCGCGATGGTGCAGAAACTACGGTGGGACGGGGCGTCATCATGGTGGTTCCTCTTTTCACTATGTACTGCATGTATTTTTATCGTGGCACCGCCGCCTGAAAAGACTCTGACTTTTCACTTCCACAGGCTGGAAACACTCTGAAAGTTATATGGTTGATTCCTGGGCTACGTTTCACACCTTCTACACGGTTTTACTTAAGCAGCTTTGAGCGGGGGTACCTCAACAATCAGGAAGACAAGCGGGGCTCAGGAGGGGAGGGAATTTTGCTCACATCTTTGGGTATTTCCTTCCTCCCCATAGATGCGTGATTATGCATTTAAAACCCACAGAAACAAACATATGTTGTGAGCAATAAACGCTGTGGCCACAATATATGGTGTGGCGGATGGGGTGCTGGGGAAGGGGCATAAAACTATCCGAGGGCGACACGCCCGGGATGCACATAATTCCCGAAGAACTGGGGGCGAACCGGCTTGCACCGGCCCCCAGAAACACCCTAAACTGTAAATGTTTGCAACGACCCGGCCATCACCGGCGAGCAATTCGGAAGAACAGACCGCACCTGCGGATCCCCACTCTAATCGCTGCGGCGAGGGGATCTTAGCGGAACAGATGCAGTCCCAGTAGAACCGGACGGTTAAGCCCGATACAGCTGTTAATAAGCGACTGATACTCGCGGAACGCGCCGCTCTCCGGGGGCAAAAGAGCCGAAAAGCCCACCAGCCCCGGGAGGGGTCGGTGCGTTTCGCTGTGTTAGTAAGCAAGGTGGTACCGCGCCAGTGTTCGCCCGCCTCACAGGGTGGCGTGAAGGCGTCCTTGCACCCGTTTGTCCATTCCCGGCATTGGGTGCATCTGAAGTACCCGATGGAGGGTACCTGAACAGAAATAGGGCGCACTTACATGTCAGAGAACATCTACCCCAAGGTGAGCACGTTCGAAGCCGCAGGCAACGGCGTGAGCGCATCACCTCAATTCCCTAAACTCGAAGAAGCTGTACTCGACTATTGGAAGAAAGACGGAACCTTCCAAGCATCTATCGATAACCGCGAAGCCGGTCCTCACGGCGATAACGAATTCGTCTTCTACGATGGCCCTCCATTTGCAAATGGTCTGCCGCACTACGGGCACCTGCTCACCGGTTACGCAAAAGACCTTGTAGCACGTTACCAAACTCAGCGCGGGCATAAAGTAGAACGCCGCTTCGGCTGGGATACTCATGGTCTGCCTGCCGAGCTTGAAGCTATGAAACAGCTCGGCATGACCGATAAACAAGAAATCCTAGAGATGGGCATCGATAATTTCAACGATGCCGCACGCGCCTCCGTGCTCAAATACACCAACGAATGGGAACAATACGTGACCAGGCAGGCGCGTTGGGTGGACTTCGAGAACGACTATAAGACCCTCAACGTCGAGTACATGGAATCCGTGATCTGGGCGTTCAAGCGTCTCTACGATAAAGGACTCACGTACCAAGGGTTCCGTGTTCTGCCGTACTGTTGGAAAGACGAAACCCCGTTATCGAACCATGAGCTGCGCATGGATGACGACGTCTATCAGGATCGCCAGGATCAGACCGTCACGGTAGCTTTCGCTCTCACCGCGGACGACTCGCTCGCTGCCAATAAAAACGTTGTCGCTGAACTGGCAGGCGTTGAGGCGCTTGCCTGGACCACCACTCCCTGGACCTTACCCACCAACCAGGCGCTCGCCGTCGGACCCGACATTGAATATGTCGTAGTTCCCGGTGCCAGGGAGTTTAGCGGGCGGCGCTTCCTGATTGCCGCTGATCTGCTGGGAACCTATGCGAAAGACCTCGGGTATGCAGGGGAGAGTCCCGCCGAGGATGCGGCAGCCGCCATCACAGCGCGCTACACCGGCTCCCAGCTCGAAGGTGTGCGCTACACCCCGCTGTGGGACTATTTCGCCGATGCCGAGAAATGGGGCACAGGAACCTCCTGGCAGATTCTCGTTGCCGATTACGTGAGTACCACTGACGGTACCGGTATCGTTCATCAGGCACCCGCCTATGGTGAAGACGACCAGAAAGTTTGTGAATCCTACGATATTCCCGTGGTGCTTTCGGTAGATGAAGGCGCCAGGTTCCTCCCCCTGTTCGGACAGCCTAGCCCTTCGGGGTCTACCGCGCTTGCGGGTATCGCCGGAGTTCAGGTTTTCGAGGCAAACCGCACCATTATTAATGCTCTCAAGGCAGATGGTGCGCTCATCGTGGAGAAATCCTATGTGCACTCCTACCCGCACTGCTGGCGCTGCCGTAATCCTCTTATTTACCGCGCCATTACCTCTTGGTATGTGAAGGTGACCGAGTTCAAAGACCGCATGTCTGAGCTGAACGAGCAGATCAACTGGATTCCTGAAAATGTCAAGTACGGGCAGTTCGGTAAGTGGGTTGAGAACGCTCGCGACTGGTCAATTTCACGCAACCGTTTCTGGGGTTCTCCTATTCCTGTTTGGGTTTCGGACGATCCAAATTATCCCCGTGTTGATGTTTACGGATCGCTTGAAGAACTCAAAGCTGACTTTGGTCGCCTGCCGCTGAACAAGGAGGGGCAGCCAGATCTGCACCGTCCCTATATTGATGAGCTGACGCGTCCAAACCCTGATGATCCAACGGGTAAGTCTACGATGCGTCGCGTCGAAGACGTGCTGGACGTATGGTTTGACTCCGGGTCGATGCCGTATGCGCAGGTTCACTATCCCTTCGAAAATAAGGACTGGTTCGAGAACCACTATCCGGCGGATTTCATCGTTGAGTATATTGGTCAGACCCGCGGTTGGTTCTACACTTTGCATATTTTAGCGACCGCACTATTTGACCGTCCTGCCTTCAAGAATGTTGTCAGCCACGGCATCGTGCTTGGTTCTGACGGGCAGAAAATGTCAAAGTCGCTGCGCAACTACCCGGATGTCTCTGAAGTTCTTGACCGCGACGGCTCGGACGCTATGCGCTGGTTCCTCATGTCATCGCCGATTCTGCGCGGCGGCAACCTGATTGTGACCGAGCAGGGGATTCGTGAAGGGGTACGACAGGTGATGCTTCCGCTGTGGAACGTCTATCACTTCTTCGCTCTCTATGCGAATGCTGCCAACAAAGGCGCGGGATATACGGCACAGGTGAAGTACGATTCGCAGCATGTGATGGACCGCTTTATCTTGGGTAAAACCCGGGAGCTGGTACAGCAGGTTACCGCGGACATGGACTCTTACGATATCTGGAGCGCCTGCGAGCATCTGCGTCTTTACGCTGATGCGCTCACCAACTGGTATGTGCGCCGCTCGCGTGAACGCTTCTTTGACGAAGACCCCGATGCCTTCGATACCCTGTACACTGCTTTGGTGACGGTATCAAAGGTAGCGGCGTCACTTCTGCCGCTCACGACCGAGGAAATCTACCGTGGCCTGACCGGTGAGCGTTCGGTACATCTTGCCGACTGGCCTATCGCTGAAGACTTTGCTGATGAATCTGAGCTGCTTTCGCTCATGGAAACCGTACGGGCGGTATGCTCTACAGGGTCTTCTCTGCGTAAAGAGAAGAAGATCCGTGTGCGTCAGCCTCTGCAATCGCTCACGGCGGCCATTGCCAACGAGCAGTTCGCACAGCTGGAAACCGCATTCGGTGCTAAGGGCGCCGATTACTTCGCCAAGATTGTGAAGGACGAGCTGAACCTGCGTGAGGTTATCCTCGTGAATGCACAGGACGCTAACCCCGCCGACTACGGTATCTCGCAACAGCTGAAGGTGAATGCCCGTGCCGCAGGTCCCCGCCTTGGTAAACAGGTTCAGACAGCCATTAAGGCATCGAAATCTGGCGATTGGACAATCGCCGAAGACGGCACTGTGACCGTTGCTTTCGACACTATCGACGGTGGGCTTGCATTAGTTGACGGCGAATATGAGCTGGTAACCGTGGTAGCATCCTCGGACGACGGTACCGAGCGTGAAGCGGCAGCCGTGCTGCCCGGCGGTTTCCTAGTGCTGAACATCGAATTAACCGATGAACTTGTAGCAGAAGGTATTGCCCGCGATACTATTCGCGCTATTCAGCAGGCCCGTAAAGATGCCGGACTGAATGTCTCTGACCGCATCAACCTAACAGTTAGTGCGCCGCAGGAGACCTTGGAGGCTCTGCGCACCCACGAGGAACTGGTCACTGGCGAGACCCTAGCGGTTTCCCTGGATCTCACGGAGGGCGAGAGCCTGACCATTACGGTCGCAAAGGCAGCATAGAATAGGGGCAATATAGCCTCTAAGCCGCCCCAGCACATATAACACACCGCGGTATGTACCGTGCTGGGGTGGCTATACACCCAAATATATATCTGTACATAAGGCAGAATCCTGGTAAAGACGCTGTGCCGCACAGCTTGATACCAGCCAAGGAAAGAACATTATGAGCGAGATGAGCTACCCAGCAATCCCGGACCCCGAAGGGGTTGAACGCGTCTACGGTGAATTGCTGGCACGTGCCCCCGAAAATAAGATGGCTCCCCGGCTGGATGCGGTTCGTCGAGCCGTTGAAATCCTCGGGGATGTGCACCGCGCCGCCCCGGTCATCCACATCACCGGAACTAACGGCAAAACCAGTACCGCCCGCATGATTGAATCGCTTTTGTTGGCTCATGATCTGCGCACCGGGCGTTTTACGAGCCCGCATCTCGAAAGTGTTACTGAGCGCATCAGCATTAACGGTGAACCGGTGCCTGATGCCACGTTCGTGCGCGTTTGGGATGAAATTTTGCCATACCTCACTCTTGTGGACGAAGAATTTGCTGCACGCGGAGAACCAAAACTTACGTTCTTTGAGTCCATCACTGTGCTTGCTTTCGCTATTTTTGCCGATGAGCCCGTGGACGTGGTGATTCTAGAAGTCGGGATCGGCGGTTCGTGGGATTCTACGAATGTAGCCGACGGTATTGTCTCCGTCGTGGCGCCCGTTGGCCTTGATCATACCGATATGCTGGGGGATACTCTGGCCGAGATTGCAACGGAAAAAGCCGGGATTATTAAACCCGACGGATACCTTATTTCTGCGGCGCAAGACCCTGAAGTAGCGACCATACTTCTTGATACTGCTCGTAAGCAGAACGCCAAGTACGCCTTCGAAGGTGTTGAATTTGGTGTGGTTGAGCGTGCCCGCGCGGTCGGCGGGCAGCTTTTGACTCTCCGAGGTTTAGCAGGAGAATACCCCGAGATTGAGCTCCCCCTACACGGTGAGCACCAGGGGCAGAACGCATCCTTAGCTCTTGCCGCAGTCGAGGCATTTTTCGGTGGGGATCGTGCCCTTGCACGAGATGTAGTACTCGCCGGATTTGCTCAGGTACGTTCACCGGGGCGACTTGAGATGATTCGTAGCGAGCCTTTGGTGGTGCTTGATGCCGCTCATAACCCGCATGGGGTGCGCGCCGCATCTACGGCTTTTAAAGAGGCATTTGAACTGTCCCATGTGCATGCAGTCGTCGGTATTCTAGGCGAAAAAGACGCTCTCGGTATTTTTGAAGTGCTTCGTGAAGAATACGTAGACTCAACCGATGCTACCTTCCGGTTGTATCTTTCTGCCTCAGATTCTTCCCGAGCCATTGCCCCGGAAGAACTTCAAGAGATCGCCCTCGACGCCGGGTTCGACGAAGACATTATTACGGTATGTGACCACCTGGATGAGGCTCTTGCCACCGCTATGGAAAACGCCCTCTTTGAGCAGGAATCTGCTGGTGTGTTGGTAACAGGATCGGTCACGGTCATTGGGGAGGCGCGTACCCTGCTGGCACAACCCGCCCAAGAATCCACTGCACAGCATAACGCCGAGCCTGAAGAACTCGCTGAGGCTGCAGAAACCGATTCCGATGAACTATTCGGCGAGATTATGGCTGAGCTGGCGGGGGAGGAACCTCGTGAAATCCCGTTAGAAGACTCATTGGGGCTGCCTCTGGCAGACGGCACCGATAATCCTGAGGAAAGCTAAGACCATATGGCAAAAAAGCAGTTTATGACACGCGCTCAACGGGAATGGAAGCCCGGGACGGTTAAGAAACCACGTTCTACGAAAGTCATGTTTGCTTCCACCATTTTGGTACTCGAAGCATTCACGATTTTCTTCGGCACACTAGCCGTTTTCGGACTTCATTTCAACGATCCGAGCACTGTAAAAATTATAATCTGGGTTGCAGGTTTGGTTCTTGCCGGTGCGTGTATATTCCTACCCGCTAAGCTGGCAAAACCGTGGGGATACTCTGCTGGTTGGATGCTTCAAGGCGCCATGCTTCTTGCCTCAGTCATTGCGTTACCCTTCTCGCTCGTGGTAACAATCCCGTTTGTTGCCTGCTGGTGGTATGCGCTACACGCCGGTACCCGCATCGATGCCGAAAACGAAATACGCGCCGCCGAACAAGAAGAATGGGAGCGTAAAAACTTACATGAGAGTGAGTAAGCAACGATACAGGCGATTGCGCTATGATCGCGGGCAACACCAAGATATAGGTATAAAAATCCCTGTCTTTATGACGAGAAACTTAACCCTAGGCGCCGAACACGTTAGGATAGCTACAAAGGGTTTAACGCATCATACTGCGGCTGCGGTATGATGCGTCACTTATCACCGATAAACAGGTATATGTAAAGGAGCAGCACATGGGTGCCGTTGAGCAAACATCGGAAACCGACGATCTACTATCTGAAGATGTGATAGACTCCCAGGTTTCCTCTCGTGAGCGAGATACGGCAGAAGGATCGGAGCGTTCCTTAGCGATCTGGCTCTTTATGACGGGAGCTATAGCCCTGGCTTCATCGGCAACCCTTGTTTTTGAGCGTCTTCAGATTTTCGTGGATGCGGGGCATACCTCAGTCTGCGACATCAACGCACTTCTTAACTGCGGCACCGTGATGCGCACCCCGCAAGCTGAAGCCTTTGGATTCCCCAACCCCTTCATCGGACTCATAGGGTTCTCCATCGTTATGACGATAGCCGCCTCCATGCTTGCAGGAGCTACCTTCAAAAAATGGTTCTGGGTAGCCACCAACATCGGCTTAGCGCTCGCTACGGCGTTTGTCTTCTGGCTCTGGTTTGAGACTACCTTTCATATTAACGCCCTATGCCTTTTCTGTATGATCGTGTGGGTTATGACGATTACCATGTTCATAAAAGTGACGGTACGCAATATTTCTCATAGCGTTATTCCTGCCCCTGAAAATATTCGTGAGAGTATCGGTACGTGGAGCTGGTTTACTATCACCTTGGTGCTCATTCTCATCTTTGGGATTATTGTGATCCGCTTCTTCGACGTGATCATGAATATGATGCGCTAATTTTTCTAGTACAAAAAGTGAGGGTGGGCCTTCCATAATCTTCTGGAAGACCCACCCTCACTGTTATATGGTTTCAACTCTAAGACATCCAAAGAGCAATCTCACGGGCTGCAGATTCGGGGGAGTCTGAGGCATGCACCAGGTTCTTTTGCACACCCTCACCCCAATCACGTCCGTAATCTCCACGAATTGTTCCCGGTGCTGCCATCGTTGGGTCTGAGGTCCCCAGCATTGTACGTACACCCTCGATTACACGATCTCCGCTGAGAACAGCGGCGACCACGGGACCAGAAACCATGAAATCCACGAGGGAACGATAGAAAGGCTTGCCTGCGTGCTCAGCATAGTGCTGGGCGAGAAGTTCTTCGGTGGGCTGAAGCATTTTCAGTCCTTCAATCACGTAACCCTTAGTCTCAAAGCGGCTCAAAATCTCGCCAATAAGCCCGCGTTCAACACCGTCAGGCTTTACCAGAATTAGGGTCTTTTCGGTCATAATTTTCCTCTATCTTGTTTGCGTTCATCCTGTGGCGGTTGTTCAATATCATAGGGGAAAGAGGCACCGACATGTGTGCTTCTGCCAAGCTACGCCATCGAAATTTTTAAGAAGAGGCGTATAATCGTAGCGTTATTGTTCAATCACCGAGGAGAATCCGTGAAAGGCTTTGGCACAACATTGATGCTGGCGTCAGCAGTAATTTTTTTGGCGGCGCTACTCTTTCTGACTGCAGGAAAGTTCTCGATAGTGTGGGTTATTTTACTGATCGCAGCTCCTTTCGCTTTCATCCTCGGTATTCCCTTTGCCACAGGTTCCGGGCCAGAGTATCTGCCTAGTAACCCAAAACTGGCGCAGAAAGCACGCGAAAAACGTGATGCTGAACTAGGTCTCGGCTAGGTTTTTACTCTCGCGATAAGCGCAATGTTGGTCACACCAACGTTGCGCTTTTTATGCATGTATAGGGTGTTCTGGATTGCACACGGTATAATGATGAGCGGTACGTTTTTATGCCCCGCACGCATAAAAGATACCCAGTATATTGATCGAGAGAACGTGCACGCGCATCCGTCATAGCAAAAGTTCAGATAAGACGTTATCGGATGATGACCCCAGGCATTGGCATCTTAGTGACATCTCGGTTAAACATACTGGCCGAGAACATCATGAAGAAACGCATCCGCCGTATTTGCGGAGTAAGCCGACTTCGTGCTCGCCGTCTTGTACGCCCGGAAGCAAACGAAGGCAGACACAAAGAGCAGGCTTGAGCCACGTATTTCTTGGTAATTAGGCTTATGACACGCTAACGCGTTGATGCAGAGAGTTTTACGATGCGGCGTAAAATTCTTGAAGGAAGAAGAAAGAAAAGAATGGCTGACGAAAAGAACGCCCATCAATCTAGCATGAATATGGATGTTCTTGCTGACATGATCTCTCTCGCTGATAAACAGGATGTCTCCGGCGAGACGATGAGAACTCATCAGGAAAAAAATAATACCCGGGTTGAAAAGCAGGCAGATTCCCTAAAGGATAGTGAATCTGCAGTATCAGCAGCACCGCGTCGTAAAAACTCATCGCGCGCTAAGAAAGTTGCTGAACCCACGCCCGAAGACGCTGTTGCGGCTGGATTAATGGATTTACGCAATCAGAAGGCTAAGCATGCCCCTGCACCAAGGAAAACTGTGGCTGCGGCCTCTGCCGAAGAAGTAGCGAACACTCTTGATACTCTTTTTACCCAAGCCGCCGAGTCTGCAGCATCAGCTGATGAAACTATGCCTCAACCCAAATCTCAGAAAACTGAAACCCGCGATTCTTCTGCCGAAAACCTTGCCTCTCCCGAAGTGGACACTGAGGTGTCCGAACTTGCCGAACAGGCTGAGATAGCAGAGCCTGTCTCTGATAACCGTGAAGAAGCCCAGACTGAAGAAGCTGCTCAAGAAGATAAGACAGCCATGATATCTTCGGAAGAAAACACCGAAGAAGCTGAAGAACCTCATACCATCCAGTCAGAGGAATTAGTGGCAGAGAACGATGAAGACTCTGAGCCTCAAGCGACCTACGACGCTGAAGAGGATGAAGCTGAGACTTCTGAGCCGACAGACGAAGAGAGCACTGCCAGCACATTCGAAGATGAAAAGTCAGACGAAGAGGAAACGGCGGAGCCAGCAAAAACTTTGCGTGACGTACAGAATGAGAAGATTGCGCAGTTGCGCGAATCGGTGCGCCCGGGCGCTATGCCTCTATTCTATTCGCCCGAACCCACTGAGCTTTCTGAGCTTGCTTCTGCGGTCGCTGTGGAGCGTGAGCGTTTGCGTGCCGAGCGTTTGGAACAAGAGCGCCGCGACCGTATGGAGCGCCGTCGTGAAGAGGCAGCAGCTGAAGCTGAGGTGACGAGTCACCGCCGTCGCCGTCGCCGTCGTGGAACCGAAGATATAGAAATTGAAGGTAACGCCGATGATGAGGTCGAGACCGTTACCAAGGTCCGCACTCCTCGCCTTGCAGATTCTCATGCTTCTGACACCGTGACTGGCGTGCGTGGTTCTACCCGTCTTGAAGCTAAACGTGCGCGCCGCCGCGAGTCCCGATCGCTGGGTCGCCGTCGTCACATCGTGACCGAGGCAGAGTTTTTGGCGCGTCGTGAGTCAGTAGATCGTCAGATGCTTGTGCGCCAAAAAGAGGGGCGCATTCAGATTGGAGTTCTCGAAGACGGCGTGCTGGCAGAGCACTTTGTCTCTAAAACCCAGCAGGATTCCTTGATTGGGAACGTTTACCTTGGCAAAGTGCAGAATGTTCTTCCGTCCATGGAGGCAGCATTCGTCGATATTGGGCGTGGTCGTAACGCTGTTCTCTATGCGGGTGAAGTGAACTGGGATGTTACCGGTCTTGACGGTGCACCCCGCAAGATTGAGAATGCACTTAAACCGGGCGATTCCGTGCTGGTGCAGGTGACCAAAGACCCAATCGGTCATAAGGGCGCGCGTTTGACGAGTCAGGTTTCGCTTCCCGGTCGCTTCCTGGTGTATGTTCCCGGTGGCTCAATGACCGGTATTTCGCGTAAGCTCCCCGATACTGAGCGTGCGCGTCTCAAAAAGATTTTGAAGGATAAGCTGCCGGATGGCGCGGGTGTGATTGTGCGTACTGCAGCGGAAGGCGCATCCGAGGAAGAGCTGACCCACGATATTAATCGCTTGCGCGCGCAGTGGGAAGAGATTCAGGAAAAAGCGAATTCCCGCAAGGTGCTTGCCCCCGAAATGCTCTATCAGGAACCTGACCTGATGATTAAGACCGTGCGCGATGTCTTCAACGAGGATTTCACCTCTATGATCGTGCAGGGCCAGAGCGCATGGGACTCTATTGAGGCCTACGTGACCTATGTTGCCCCTGATCTGCTCTCACGCCTGCAGAAGTGGGAGGACGAAGATGATCTTTTCGACCATTACCGCATTAATGAGCAGCTGGCGAAAGCACTAGACCGCAAGGTATATCTTCCTTCGGGGGGTTCCCTGGTAATCGACCGTACCGAAGCTATGACCGTGGTAGATGTTAACACCGGTAAATTTACTGGTAGCGGCGGTAACCTTGAAGAGACCGTCACCAAGAATAACTTGGAGGCGGCAGAGGAGATCGTGCGTCAGCTGCGTCTGCGTGATATTGGCGGCATTATTGTTATCGACTTTATTGATATGGTGCTCGAATCGAACCGTGATCTTGTGCTGCGTCGTCTGATCGAGTGCCTGGGGCGTGACCGCACTAAGCACCAGGTTGCTGAAGTAACCTCGCTGGGTCTTGTGCAGATGACCCGTAAACGTTTGGGAACAGGTCTTCTTGAGGTCTTCTCTGAGCAATGTGACTCATGTGGTGGCCGCGGTTTGCTGGTGCACGATCAGCCGTTAAGCGGACGTTCCGGCGGTGCCTCCGATTTCATTCACCGTCAAGAGCGCACCGAACGTAAGCGTTCACGAGCGGCTTCGCGCAATAATACCCGTGATGCCGCTGAGGGCGTGGACTCAGAGAAGGACGAGAAGAAGGCAGAGCGCCGCAACGCTATGGCCTCTATTGCTGCAGCCTCGCACTCGGCTGACGAGCTTGAATCTGAGGACCAAGCAAACCGTAAGAAGCGTAAACGTCGTAAGCGCTCTCGTCGTACCGAAACTGCCGAGCTTTCGCTGGAGCAGGAGATTCAAGGCATCAAAGCGGGAGCGAAGGCACACCGCGAAGTCTCATCCCGTGAGGACAAGGTTGCTGAGGTAACCGAGACCGATTGGATTGGTGAGCAGGGTGACTTCACATTGGAACAGCTTGCTGGGGCATTCGATCGTGATTTGAACCCAGAACATGATGCTCGGTTTACCCGCGAGTCTTCCCGTTCGGAGGCTATCCGCGCTGGAGAGGCGAAGGCTCGTGCCTCACAGAAGGCTGGCCGCATTACCCGCAGCGAGAGCGGTGGATTTAAGTCAAATCAAGGTGACCAGTCTTCAGCAGAGCAGAAGTCGCTTCGCGCCGAGCGTGAGAATCTGCAGGTTGAAGATATGCACGAGAGCCCACGTAAGCGCCGCCGTTCGCGCCGTTCCTCTGAGAAGGAGCGTTCAGGCCGAGGGCAGGAGCAACGTGCGGAAGAGTCAGCTTCTACTCCCCGTGTAAGCGGTGTTATTGGCGGTGCGCCGCGTGTGTCCGGTGTGATTACCCCAGGTGGCTCTGCGTCTAACTCGGTTGAGACTCAGAATGATAAAGATGGTTCTCAGCAGAAGATAGCCGCGCCAGCTGCTTCATCTGCACCGCGTAAACGTCGCTCCCGTCGAGCCGCTTCGTCGGCGGGCGTACAGTCGAAGGTCGTGACGGTGGACGCCACCGAGTCGGGTCACGGTTCGGTCGTGGCTTCGGCTTCTGTGGCAGATGCGAAAGCACCCGTCGAATCTGAGGCTCCGACTCTCTTCGGTATCGGTGTTTCTGCTGCAGATATTAAGCGGGTTGGTAAGGAAGGCTAACCGTATATGATTCCTTGCCGTAGATGATGAATATAACGTTGGCAATGCAGGACTAGAGGCTGTATTGCCAACGTTATTTTATAGTTTAGGGATACAATTGCGCATGACCCCGCGCATACAGTATCCTTAACGATTGGTATTTATCTCAGTGAAGCCCTATCGACGC
>ERZ773056.1053-NODE-1053-length-14278-cov-7.100260_pt1 | contig 14278 bp, 9 predicted proteins | sample MGYA00580857_ERZ773056 | MGnify/ENA primary metagenome ERZ773056 (study PRJEB29015, sample SAMEA2737996) | human oral metagenome | biome: human oral; feature: human-associated habitat; material: dental | place: China | collected 2114 ... | reverse complement strand
GGATGAACAGCCGGCGCTTGAAGCGATCATCAAGCTGATTGGCGATAAATTCGGCGAAGGCGAATGACGTGACGATCAGCTTTACTCTGCACGGCCTGGCTGTTTCCAGCGGGATTGCCATCGGGCGGGCACACCTAGTTTCACAGGAAACACTGGAAGTGTCGCACCTGTTCATTGCACCGCGCCAGATCGACAAGGAGATTGCCCGTTTTGAAGCGGCAATGGCCAAAGTACGCGCAGAACTCGAATCCTTACGTGAGGACGCCGGCAACATGACAACCGACGTCAGCGCCTTCGTCGATCTGCACGTGATGATTCTTTCCGACGCCGACCTGTCGGAAGCGCCCAAGCAAATCATTCGCGAGCGCCGCTGTAACGCCGAATGGGCCATCGTCCAGCAGATGGAATTGCTGGTCGAACAGTTCGATGCCATCGACGATCCTTACCTGCGCGAACGCCGCTACGATGTCTGCCAGGTCGTCGAGCGCGTCGTGCGCGAACTGACTGGCCGCAATTCGGCCAGCAACCGTATCGCCAAGGCGAATCGCGGCGAGCCGCTGATTGCCGTCGCTCATCATCTCTCGCCGGCGGACATCGTGGCCTACAAGGATCACAATTTCGTTTCCTTCATTACCGATGTTGGCGGCGCCACGTCGCATACTGCTATCCTGGCGCGCGGCATGGGCATCCCGGCGGTACTCGGCCTGCACACCGCCCGTCGATTGATCCGCAACGGCGAGCAATTAATCATCGATGGTGAACGCGGCGTCGTTATCGTCAATCCTGATTTGCGCATTCTCGAAGAATATCAACTCAAAAAAAGCGAGTTCGAGATCGAACGCGCCCGGCTCAAACTGCTCAAGTCAGCACGCGCCACCACGCTCGATAAGGTCAAGATTGAGATGTTGGCCAACCTCGACGAGCCGGGTGAAGTCAATGCCGCGCTGGATGTCGGCGCGGAAGGCGTCGGCCTGCTGCGCAGCGAGTTCGTGTTCATGGGACGCTCCACCGCTCCCAGCGAGTCGGAGCAGGCGCAGATCTACACCGACTGCGCCAAGGCCCTCAAGCCCGAGCAGCCGCTGGTGATCCGGACTCTGGATGTCGGTGGGGACAAGCCACTGGCCTACCTGCCCATCCCCGCCGAGGAGAATCCCTTCCTCGGGATCCGGGGCGTCAGGGTCGGCCTGGAGCAGCCCGAGGTACTCCGCACCCAGATCCGGGCGATCCTAGCTTCCGCGGATGCTGGGGCCAAGCTGCACGTGATGTTCCCCATGATCGCCACCATCGACGACTGGCGCCGGGCGAAGCAGATCTTCGATGAGGAACGTTCCAAAGTGCCTGCGTGGGACCGGGTCAGCGTGGGCATCATGATGGAGGTGCCCTCCGTCGCGGTCATGGCCAGGCAGTTCGCGGCCGAGGATGGGTGCGACTTCTTCAGCGTCGGCACCAATGACCTCACCAGCTACACCCTCGCCATGGACCGCGGCCACCCCAAGCTGGCCAGCCAGGTCGATCCGTGCAACCCAGCTGTGCTGGCTCTCATCGGACAGGCCGCCGAGGCCCTCCATGAGCGCGGCAAGTGGCTGGGCGTGTGTGGCGGCGTCGCATCCGACCCGCAGGCGGTGCCGATCCTCGTCGGCCTCGGAGTCGATGAGCTGAGTTGTTCCATTCCTGCGATCCCCTCGGTCAAGGCGGCTGTGCGTGCGTATTCACGCGAGCGTTGCAAGGAGCTTGCCGACCGGGCGGTCGTCTGTGCCACCCCTGCTGAAGTACGTGCCCTCGTCCCGCTGGACGAGGCGTGAGGAGATCGTCATGTCCACTGCGCAAGAGATCGTCAAGGCCGTTGGTGGCCCGGGCAACATCCAGAGTCTGACGCACTGCGCCACCAGGCTACGTTTCCAGCTGATCGACTCCTCCGGTGTGAAAGTCGAGGAGGTGGAATCGATCAAGGGCGTCATGGGTGCGGTGCCACAGGCCGGCAACCGGTTCCAGGTCATCATGGGTGGCGCCGTCCAGAACGCCTACAACGACATCAATGCCCTGCCGGAGATGGCGAATGTCGGCCAGCCTAGCGATGAAGAGATCAAGGCAGCAGCTCGCGCGGGTGGTGTCCGTGGCAAGTTCGCCTGGGTGGACTCGTTCTTCGAGTTTCTCTCGGACTCTTTCCGCCCCATCTTGGGAGCTCTGCTCGGCGCCTCGCTATTCATCACCTTTATGTCGCTGATGGTCACGCTGGGCGTGATCGAGAACTGGAACCTGCCGGGCGTGACCCTGCCGCCCGACTGGGCATTCATCAACCTGATGTGGCAGTCGGTCTTCGTCTTCCTACCCCTGATGGTGGCCTACAACGCCACGAAGAAGGTCGGCGCCGATCCCTGGGTCGGCTTCGCGGTTATGGCGCTGGTGATGCTGCCGGCATTTGCGAATCTCAAGAGCGACCCGAGCGCCTACACGGCCGTCATCGCTGGGAGCGAGGTCACCCTCGTCAATATCTTCGGCATCCCGCTGACGATCTTCGACTACAGCTCTCAAGTGTTCCCGCCGCTGCTCATGGCGGGCATCCTTGGCCCGCTCTACAAGCTGCTGAGGAAGATCATCCCCGACTCCCTGCAGCTGATCTTCGTGCCGTTCTTCGCGATGCTCATCATGCTTCCGCTGACGGCGTTCCTCATCGGTCCCATCGGGGTCTTCGCCGGCGCCTGGCTGGCGGGTGCCCTGCAGGCCATCAACGGCTTCTCACCGTTCGTGTTCGCGATTCTCGTCCCACTGGCCTATCCGTTCATGGTGCCGTTGGGACTGCACTGGCCCATCAACGCGATCATGATCCTGAACATCAACCAGCTTGGGTATGACTACATCGAGGGTCCCATGGGCGCCTGGAACTTCGCCTGCTTCGGGGCCGCTGCGGGCGTGCTGGTCCTGGCTGTCCGCGACCGGGACAAGCAAATGAGCCAGACCGCCACCGGCGCGCTGGTCGCAGGCCTGCTCGGTGGTATCTCGGAGCCGGCCCTGTACGGCATCCACCTGCGGTTCAAGAAGATCTATCCGAGGATGCTGGCCGGTTGCGCCCTGGGCGGAATCATCATCGGCTTCGGTGGCGGGCTCAAGGCCGGCGGGTTCGTCTTCTCCTCGCTGCTGACCATACCGATCTTCTCGCCCACGTTCCTCTACGTCATCGCCATTGCCGCGGCGTTCTTCCTGAGCTTCGCCCTGGTGGTCCTCTTCGACTACCGCACGCCAGAGCAGAAGGCCGCCGCCCGCCGGGCCGGTGAACCTGAGGATGCGGCAGCCCCCGAGCCGCGTGTGATCGTGGTCGGCGACGTCGAGACCAATCAGGCCAAGCAGTGGGTCACGGCGCTCGGTGGGGAGGAGAACGTGCGTTCCGTCGAGCCCATAGCCGAGACCCGGGTACGGGTCGAGGTTGCCGATGATTCCAAGGTTGACGTCGATGCCTTGAAACGGGCTGGACTGACCGCCGCGGTGAAGGTCGGGGACGGGGTGTGGCACCTTGTCGCCGGTCTCGAGGCCGCGCAGTACGCGGAGGGGATGCGACGACGGGTTGCCGCCACCGCAGGCTGACCTTTCCCAATAAGTGGGGTCTTCCAGAGAGCTCTCTGGAAGACCCCACCTATTTGATTTAAAAACTTTTGATTTTTAAATCTTATTAAGGTGTTTCCTGGCTCTCAGGAACCATTCGTCTTCGCGTGAATCCTGCTTCTGGCAAGGGGTTATGTAGGAGTATGAGCTGGTCCTGGGGGAATAGCCGGGATGTGGCTCATATACAGGGGTTGGTGGTGGGCCGTGCGAAGACTAGTGTGCGATTCGGCGCTGTTTTCCCATTCGGACCGGAGATACCGAGATGGGAGGAAGAGATGGCAGCCGTCTTGGACCCGTTCGGGTCCCTCGCACAAGGAAAGGCAGAACCTTGCGAAGTAAGAAACTACTAGCCACGGCGGGTGTCCTAACACTCGTCCTTCCGGTGTCAGTGGCCACCGCGGACGAGACGGGAGGCGAGAGCGGCATAGGCGGTCTTGCCGTTCCGGCTCCTGATGGGGAGATCAGTCCTGACGCCGCACAGGAGTTCTTCGAGTCCCAGAGCAAGAGCACCGTCATGGTCGAACTCCAGGGCGACCCCGTCGCCGTGACGGAGGCAAAGACCGAGGGATCGCTCAGCGAGGCCCAGGAGAAGGACATAGAAAGCAAACTGGAGAGTGACCAGGGACAGGTTGCCAAGGCCATTGAGGCCAAGGGTGGACAGGTCGAGGGGCAGATGCAGTCCGCCTTCAACGGGATGCGCGTGACCATCGACAACAACGAGCTGGAATCGCTCAGGTCCGTGCCCGGGGTGAAGGCCGTGCACTCCATCCCCGTGTACGAGCGCAGCAACACTGCCAGTGTGCCCTCCCTCGGCGTCCCGAAGATATGGGAGGGATCCGGTGGGTCCACTGGCTACACCGGAGAGGGCGTCAAGGTCGCTGTCATCGACAGCGGCATCGACTACACCCACGCGACCTTTGGCGGCCCCGGCACTGCGGACGCCTACCAGGAGCAGGCGGCAGCAGACGCTCAGGATAAACCCAACCCGGCTTGGTATGGACCCGATGCGCCGCACGTCAAGGGTGGCGTCGATTTCGTCGGTGACGACTACAACGGCAAGAACCAGCCGAAGCCCGACAACAACCCCCTCGACTGCACGAAGCAGGGACACGGAACCCACGTCGCCGCCACGCTCGGGGGAGGCGGGGTCCTCGCTGACGGCCAGGCATATTCGGGCTCCTACGACCAGAAGACCCACGAGAACCAGTTCAAGGTGGGTCCGGGCGTCGCCCCCAAGGCCGATCTCTACGCCGCACGGGTCTTCGGATGCACGGGGTACACGACCTTCATCCCGGAGGCCATCGACTGGGCTGTGAAGAACAAAATGGACGTCATCAACCTGTCGATCGGCGCGGCCTTCGGCAAGGCGACCGACCCTGGTGCGATTGCCGCGGCCAATGCCGTCGCCTCGGGGGTGGTTGTGGTCGCCGCATCTGGTAACTCCGGTGAGCAGCCCTACATCACGAGCGAGCCCGGTGTCGGAGCTGGTGTCATCTCCGTGGCCGCCACTGATCCCTCCAGGGACGGGGGGTACGGGACCTTCAGCTCAGCGGGTCCTCGCAGTGGCGACTCAGGGCTGCGCCCAGGTGTTGCCGCCCCTGGTGTGAACATCTCCTCGGCTGCGGTCGGTTCAGGCAATGATGCTAAGCCCCGATCTGGCACATCCATGGCCACGCCTCAGGTCGCTGGCGTCGCCGCTCTCGCCGTCCAGGCCCATCCAGGCTGGAATGCCCAGGAGATCTCCAGCGCGCTTGTCTCAACGGCTGATCCCGGCAAGGTCAGCGGGTACAGCCCAACCCGTGGCGGGGGGCTCATCGATCCCGCTGAGGCCACGTCCGCCCAGGTCCTGGCGTTTGGTGACTCAACCGACATCGACGACAAGGTGGTGCGCGATCCCGTGCTCAGCTTCGGGTATCACGAGTCGAACGACACCTTCCAGGAGACCCGCACGATCACCCTGGTCAACAAGGGAGACTCGGAGGCCACCTTCAGCGGGTCGGTCAAGGCAGCCGACGGCAGCCTGCCTGCTCAGGTCAGCCTGAACACAGACCAGGTCACCATCCCCGCGGGCGGTACCGCTGAGGTAGAGGTGAACCTCACACTCAAGGCCTCTGAGATCCCCAGCAGCTATCAGGAGAACGACAAGTCGCTGCGGTACCAGGAGGCCTCCGGCAATGTCGAGTTCACCTCTGGCGACAGGTCCTTGAATGTTCCCTACCTGATGGTTCCCCGTTCCACCACCAACGTGACCGGGCAGACTTCAGATGCCTCCAAGATCAGCTTCCAGAACCAGGACGGCACCTACGAGGCCAAAGGCATGCTGTTCAACTGGGGTATCACCGATCCCCAGGACGATCTCCTGGCAGATGAATCCACAGACGATGCTGGCGTTGACATCGCAAACGTGGGTGTGCAGAGCGGCGATATCTCGGGAGAGAAGCATCTGGCCTTCGCGATCAACAGCCACACTCGTCATTCGAACGCAGCCAGCAACAGATATGAGGTCTCCATCGACAACAATGGCGATGGCAAGGCCGACTACAGCCTGGTCAGCCTGGATTCCGGCAAGGTGACGGGAAAGAATTACAACGGAATTCCCGAGGTCTTCATCTGCGACCTGGCCAGGAATCGCATCAAGCGGGCCCAGTTCCGCACCATTGCACCCACTGACTCCAGCACGGTGATCCTCATGGTCAAAGCCTCTGAGATCGGTGTGAACGGCAAGATCGAATACTGGGCTGACACCAGCAACCTCATGCACGGCAGTGACGTCAGGGACCGCACTGACCAGCACGGTTTCTACGACCCCAGCAACCGGCCCTTCAATGACGGACAGATCTTCCAAGTCGCTCCCGGCGGGTCCCAGGACGTGGACACGTCATACAACAAGACGGCCTATGAGGAACAGGGCTCCCTGGGGTGGATGGCAGTGGTGTTCGACAATGGCCAAGGAACCGCTGAGGCAGTTACCGGTTCTCTCTCTGGCGATGGGGGTTCTTCCCCCTCGCCCAGCAGCGAGCCCACCGTTACGCCGACTTCCCCAGAGCCCTCGTCATCAGCGAGTCCGGGAGAGCCGACCGGCAGCCCGTCCCAGACCGACCCGACGGATCCGGTCACGCCGGATAATCCGGGCCTGGACAGGTAAGCGAGACCGTCCTGCGCAAGGCCTGTCCCAGAGCTCTGCGCTGGAAAGGGAGAATCGAAAATCAACAGGGGTGGTCCCGCCGGCCGGCGGGACCACCCCTCAAGTTTTATTTAATCTTTGTTTTCATCGCCTGCGGCTCCCGGTTGCCCGGTGTGCTTGGCGCCTGCCACGGGAAATCAGCTGTCTGCGACGAACTCGAACGTCCCGCCGTTCTCGCACAGCATGGGGGATGAGCTGTCGCCGAAGCGGTAGTCGTAGGTCGTATCGCCCACCTTCACCAGGATCCACCAGCCGTCCACCAGAGCCTGTGTGTATTGCGCTCCAGGCTGGGGACATCCGAGAGCGCCGTTGTTCCAGGTGATTTTGCGGGCTTCGACCAGCGTCAGCTCAGAGCCGGTTACGCCACGGGCCTCCAGGTCCGCGCGGATGGCATCCATCTGCTCTGTCGGTGGCTCCGAGACGACCACATAGGAAGAGGACGTGGAGACTGGAGCCGGGCTCACGAGCTGCGATATCCCGGACGAGGGAGTCGCCCCAGAGCCAGGGTCCTCAGGCTCAGCCTTGGTTCCTGAGGTACAGGCAGCCAGGGACATGATGACCACCATGCCAGCGATTCCAGACAATGGCTTCAGCATGGGTCGAGACTACCCGTGTGCCCAGACATCCCAAGCACATCCCTGGGAGAGTAACCCTGCGCATTTTGGGGGGTTGTCGTCAAATGCCGCTAAGGTGGAGGATGACTAGGCAGATCTGTCGCAACAATCAAGGGAGATAAACGCGAATGAGCGAGAAGCGCTACATCTACGACCTCTCGGAAGGTGACGCGAGCATGCGGAACCTGCTCGGGGGAAAGGGGGCGGGCGTCGCTGAGATGGCCCGCGTCGGGGTTCCTGTCCCCGACGCCTTCACCGTCACCACCACGGCGTGCGTGGAGACCATGAAGCGGGGCGGTGAGTGGCCGGATGGACTGGCCGACGAGATCAACGCCGGCCTGGCCAGGCTGGAGGAACGCACAGGACGCAAGCTCGGCGGGTCGGAGAAACCCCTGCTGGTCTCGGTCCGCTCCGGTGCTGTGTTCTCCATGCCCGGGATGATGGACACCATCCTCAATCTTGGTGTCTCCGATGATTCGGTGGCGGCCATCGCCGAGGAGTCCGGCAATGAGCGTTTTGCCTGGGACTGCTACCGGCGTTTCATCCAGATGTACGGTGAAGTAGTCGAGGGCGTCCCGGCATACGCCTACGAGGACGCCCTGACCGAGCTGAAACGCAAGCGTGGCGTCGAACTCGACACCGATCTTGGCCCTGATGACCTCAAGGAGCTCGTCGGCACCTTCAAGGAGATCAGCAACGATCACCTGGGTGGTGAATGGACATCCGATCCTGTCGAGCAGCTGCACCGGGCCGTGAACGCCGTGTTCCGTTCCTGGCAGAACCCCCGGGCTGAGGTGTACCGCCGCGCGAACAACATCCCCTCCGACCTGGGCACGGCTGTCAATGTCATGCAGATGGTCTTCGGGAACCGTGGTGACGACTCCGCCACCGGTGTGTGTTTCACCCGGAACCCTTCGACCGGCGCGAAGGAACTCTACGGCGAGTTCCTCGTCAACGCTCAGGGCGAGGATGTGGTGGCTGGCATCCGCACCCCGCGGCCGCTTGCGGAGATGAGCGAGGTGCTGCCTGAGGCCTATGAGGAACTCGTCTCCACCATGCGCAAGATGGAGGCCCACTACCGTGACATGCAGGACATGGAGTTCACCGTCGAGAACGGCAAGCTGTTCCTGCTGCAGACCCGCAACGGCAAACGCACCGCGGCCGCCGCGCTGAAGGTGGCCTCCGATCTGGTGGACGAGGGGGTCATCACCAAGGAGGAGGCGCTGCTGCGCATTGAACCGGACCAGCTGGATCAGCTGCTGCATCCCGCCATCGACCCGTCACACGGTGAAAAACCCATCGCCAAGGGCCTGCCCGCGTCCCCGGGGGCCGCTGTCGGCGAGGTGGTCTTTGACGCCGACACCGCCGCCGAACGCGGCGGGCGTGGCGAGCCGGTCGTGCTGGTGCGCTACGAGACCACACCCGACGACATCCATGGGGTCATCGTCGCCCAGGGAGTGCTCACAGCCCATGGCGGTATGACCTCCCACGCGGCTGTGGTGGCACGTGGCATGGGCAAACCCTGCGTCGCGGGCGCCTCCGGCATCCACATTGATGCGAAGGGGCGCACCCTCACCGTCGGGGACAGGGTGATCCGGGAGGGCGAGGTCATCACCCTCGACGGCTCCACCGGTGACGTGTTCGGCCAGGCCATCGAGCTGATCCCGCCGCGTATCAACGAGGACTTCCAGCGTGTGGTCACCTGGGCTGATGAGGTCCGGGAACTCGAGGTCCGCGCCAACGCCGACAACTTCGAGGACGCATCCAAAGCCCGTGAACTGGGTGCGGAGGGCATCGGCCTGTGCCGCACCGAACACATGTTTATGGCTGCCGACCGCCTGCCTGCGGTGCGGCGGATGATCCTCGCTGAAACGCCGGAGGCCCGCGCAGACGCTCTCGATGAGATCCTGCCGATGCAGCAGGCCGACTTCGAATCGATCTTCACGGCCATGAAGGGCCTGCCCGTGACGGTACGGCTCCTCGACCCGCCACTCCACGAGTTCCTGCCGAACCTCGTGGAGCAGTCGCTGCTGGTGCAGCGCCTCGAATTGACAGGCGGGGACCCCTCGGAGCTGGAAGCGGCACGCGCCACCCTCGCCCAGGTCAAACGGCTGCACGAACTCAACCCGATGCTCGGCACCCGTGGCTGCCGCCTGGCGATGCTGTACCCCGAGATCCCCGCCATGCAGACCCGCGCCATCATCCGTGCCGCCCTCGCGGTGCTGGAACGTGAGGGCCAGACCGTCGGCGTGGAGATCATGATCCCCCTCGTCGCCCTGGCCAGGGAACTCCAGGTGCAACGCGAGATCGTGGAGCGCACCGTCGCTGAGGAGCTGGAGGCGGCGGGCAAACAGCTGGAGGTGACCGTCGGCACGATGATCGAGCTGCCGCGCGCTGCCCTGGTCGCGGACCAGATCGCGGAGCATGCGGACTTCTTCAGCTTCGGCACCAACGACCTCACCCAGACGGGGATCGGCATCAGCCGGGACGACGCGGAGAACGGCTTCCTCACCCAGTACGTCACGAGCAAGGTGCTGGAACGCAACCCGTTCGAGTCCATCGACGTGAACGGTGTGGGCCAGCTGGTTGAGATCGGCGTCGCCAAAGGACGGGCCGTCAAACCGAACCTCAAGACAGGTGTCTGCGGTGAGCACGGCGGCGACCCCGACTCGGTGGAGTTCTTCCAGTCCGTCGGGTTGAACTATGTCTCCTGCTCCCCGTACCGCGTGCCCATCGCCCGGTTCGCCGCGGCCAAGGCGGTGCTGAAGCAGCGCGAGGACTGAGCCACACCGGACGACCTGTGCCCCGGTCCCTCAGGGACCGGGGCACGTTGCTTTCACATGCTGCGAGGATCGCTGAGGGCGGGCCGGCAGGTCAGGTATCGTCTGCCACCCTCATCGGAGGCGGTCAGGACCAGCATATCCATGCCATAGACCTCGCTGAGGTTTTCGCTGGTCAGCACAGCCTCGCTCGGGCCCGATGCGAAGAACCGGCCGTTCCTCATCAGTGCGACGCGCGATGGATAATAGAACGCCTGATCCGGCAGGTGCGTGATCATCACGACGGCCTTGTCCTGCTCGTGGGCAAGGGTGTGCGCGGTGGAGATCACAGTGGTCGCGTTCCGGTAGTCGAGGTGGCTGGTCGGCTCGTCCATCAACACCACGCCGGTACGCTGGGCCAGGGCGCGGGCGATCAGGACCAGCTGCCGCTCGCCGCCGGAGAGCTGCGTGTACGGCTCGAAAGCCAAATCTTTGAGCCCCACTGTCTCCAACGCTTCCAGGCAGATGACGTTGTCCTTCTTGGTAGGGGAAGCGAAAGGCGGCAGGTGCGGGGTGCGTCCCATCTTGACCACGTCCAAGACCGTGAACGGGAATGGCGCGGAGTGGTCCTGGAAAACCATGGCCATCCGCTGCGCCAGCTGCTTTACCCCCAGCGACGCCACGTCATCGCCACCGACCGTGATGCGTCCCGAGGTGGGTTTGCACTCGCCCAGGATGGTGCGCATCAGCGTTGACTTCCCACAGCCATTGGCTCCCAGGATGATGAACACCTCACCGGGCGAGACCTCAAAGCTGATGTCTCGCAGGACGGGCTTGCCTGGGTGGTAGCCGAACTCGACGTCTGTGACGCGCAGCACCGGATTCATCGGGTCCACACCCCTTTGGAACGCCGCAGGAGTATCGCGAAGAACGGCGCCCCCACCAGCGCGGTGGGGACCGACAGGGGCAGAGAGGACTCCGACACGGTGCGGGTCAGGCTGTCGATGGTCAGCAGGAACGCCGCGCCCAGCACGGCCGCAATCGGCACCAGTTTCCGGTGGTCAGGGCCGACGAGGATACGCGCCATGTGGGGGATCACCAGGCCCACCCAGCCGATCGCACCGCTCTGTGACACCGCAGTCGCGGTCATCGCCGTCGCGCAGACGATGGCGATCAGCCGGGTCCGTTGTGCGTTGGCGCCCAGTGACCGCGCCTCAGCGTCCCCCATCGTCAGTAGGTTCAGCTGCCAGGTGATCACCATGAGCACCGCCAGCCCCACCACGATGATGGGGGCGGCGAAGGCCAGGTTCTCCCACCGCATCCCGGACAGGGAACCCATCAGCCAAAAGGTGATGGCGGGCAGGTCGTCCTCGGGATCCGCCAGATACTTCATGATCGAGACCCCGGCGTTGAAGATCGAACTGACGACCACCCCCGACAGCACCAGCATGATCGTCGGAGTCATGCCCTTCACCCTCGCCAGCGCGTAGGCGAGGAGAACACCCAGGATGCCCATGCCGAAGGCGAGGCTGGGCACCAGCGGGGAGAAGGCTCCGGACAGGAGAATGGCCAGTGCAGCCCCGAAGGAGGCGGCCGCTGAGACCCCGAGGATGTCAGGGGAGACCAGGGGGTTGCGGAACACGCCCTGATAGACGGCTCCCGAGCAAGACAGCGCCGCCCCGACCAGCACCGCCATCAGGGTTCTGGGCCAGCGCACCTCCCAGACCACCTTGGCGTCGAGCTCCCGCCAGGTGTGCTCCATGGCGATAAACCTTGAGGCCATAATGCGCACGGCCTCCCAAGGGTCGATCGCATAGCGGCCCACCAGGAAGGAGACGGCGACGATGGCGGTCAGCGCTGCCAGTGCGAGGGCGAAGACGAGCCAGAAGGGGGCCGGGCGGTGGCCCCGGGACTTCACCGGGGGTCTCCGCCCGCTCAGCGTGGTCATCGCTGGATCAGCTTCGGTGGAAGCTGAAGACGTCCTCGACGCTCTGCCCATCAGAGAGGCCGAAAAGATGCTTGAGGTCGGCCTCGTCCAGATCGAAGCCGAAGTATTCCTTGTAGAAGGCCTTCGTCTTGGCCTCCATGTCGATGTCCTTGAACAGCTCTGGGTGAACTGCCTTGGCGAAGAAGTACATGTTGAGGTATTCTTCGGGGCCGTTGTAAGCCCAGGCCATGGCGCCCTTCGGGATGACGATGATGTTGTTGTTCTTCACCGCTTTCAGACCCGAGAACGTTGAATCGGACGTGATAGTGTCCCTGATCTGGGCGCTGTCAACCAGCAACAGTTCGGGATCCCAGCTGAGGAGCTGCTCCGGGTCGATCTTCGTCTGGCCGGACGGTCCCTTGGACTCACCCGTCGCACCAGCTCCGGCATTGACGCCGCCCGCGAGGGTGATGAGCTCCTGGCCGATGGCGGAGCCGTTGTTGGCCTGCAGGGAATCGCCCGCGCCGGAGAGCTGCACGACTGTGGGACGTTCCGATTCCGGGAAGCTCGCCGTCTTGGCCTCGATCTCGGACTTGATCGCCAGATACTCCTGCGAGTATTTGTTGGCCTTGTCCAGCTGCACACCGCCGATGACCTCACCCAGATAGACCTGCCGGGCCCGCAGCTGGTCGATCTTGTTTCCCTCCTTGTCACTGCCCTTGGGACTGGAGACCGCTGCGATATCTAGGTCCTGGAGCTGCCTGAGGTTGTTCTCCCCATAGCGGTTCGCGTAGACCACCAGGTCGGGACTCTGCTTCAGGAGCTCCTCCATGTTGACCTCGTTCCCCGAGAAGACGACGGGAAGATTCGCCAGTTGCGGGTACTTGCCTTTGATCCACTCGTTCTTCCCATAGTTGTCCTCCAGGGCAACGAGCTTGTCGGCGCCGCCGAGCAGCAGGACGGCCGTGGTGTAGGCCGGGGCGGTGGTCGCGATGCGGTTAGACTCCGCCGGTACCGTCACCTGCCCTAGTTCGTCATCGACCACACGAGGGGAGCCAGACTGTGAGGCCGTCGTTGCCGGGGAGCCTGGTGCGGAGGACGAGGTGGCGGGGCCGTTCGACCCGCATGCGGACAGCGCCAGCAGCGCGGCCAGAGTGAGGGCGGATAGGGAGGTGCCGAGTTTCTGGAAAGCCATGAGATTCCCTTGGAGAGCGTGACTGGAAGATCCACCAGATGCGGAGGTTGAGGATAATCTATATGACTTCTGCGGCAAAGAGTACTCATCTGATCCGCATTTGCGGATCAAGTCATAGAGTCCTGGCCTCCAGGGCATAGCTGCGTTCCCAGAACAACTCCTCGTAGTGCGCCGCGTCCGTGAAGGTACTCAGCATGACCTCCCGTGTGGCATCGTCGGCGGCCTCCGCCGCCTCGTCCAACAGTTCGATTGCGACCGCCGTCGTCTCCTGGAAGATCGGGTCGGCGTATGCAGCCACCCAGCTTCCATAGGGATGCTCCTTGATGGCGGTGGCCCGTTTGGCCAGGCCCAGGCCCACATGGGCGTAGACCCAGTAGCACGGGAGCACCGCAGCCACCCCGGCCGGGTACGGCTCGTAGGCGACCGTTGCCTGGATGAAGTTCACGTAGCCCCGGGTGGTGGGAGAGGCTGTCCTCGCGTGTGGTGTGGCCAGCAGCGGATCGTTCAGCAGGGCGTCATGCATCAGCGTCTCACCCTCGACGGCCTCTCCGGCGCTCCTCGCCCAGAAGGCGCGAGCCCTGGGATCCGGGGCCCGGGCGGCTAGCAGAGCCAGGGCGCGTGAATACCCGCGCAGGTAGAAGTCGTCCTGGATGATGTACTCGACGAAACGGCGCGGTTCCAGGGTGCCGTCGGCCAGCTCCGTCAACAGCGGCAGATGGTCGATGCGGTCGCGGATCTGCGCGATATGGTCCCACGCTCTGGAAGCGAACTCCCGGGTGTGCCAGCTCATGATGACTCTCTGGCGAGGTTGATCAGGTGGTTCACGGGACCGTGCCCGGTCTTGGGAGAGCGGCTGAGCCGCCAGTTGGCTCCGGCGGCGATGGCGCGGTGCAGGAAGTCGCGGGCAGCGGACACCACCTGATGCGGGACGACGTCCCCCGGAGCGGTCCCCGCCCGGGCAGCACTGGCAGCGATGGCCGAGCTCAGCGTGCAACCGGTGCC
>ERZ773056.1049-NODE-1049-length-14307-cov-14.319324_pt1 | contig 14307 bp, 16 predicted proteins | sample MGYA00580857_ERZ773056 | MGnify/ENA primary metagenome ERZ773056 (study PRJEB29015, sample SAMEA2737996) | human oral metagenome | biome: human oral; feature: human-associated habitat; material: dental | place: China | collected 2114 ... | reverse complement strand
CTTCGCAAGCAATGCTTGTCGCTGCGCGAGCTGTCCCAGTCCCACAGGGAGAGGGAGCATATTGGCTGTTTTCCCGGTTTTCAGTTCCCTACACAAGCACACGAAAAATGCGATTCCCCAAGATTTTGAACAAACCGTTAGATTGTCCATCTGTGCTTTTATAAACCCGTCGTTGCAACGGATTGGCTTGTCAGAGAAGGGATTTTTGGAGAGAAATGTACCGTTTGAACTGTTCATAACTGTACTGCTTTCATATTGGCTTTGCAAGCCTTCTTTGTTGTCCGTAACTCCTTGAACGGGTTGATACCTTCCGGGCAAAAGACGTAAATACGGGCGACACGGATATGGGGTTTGCCGCCCGGGATTCCCGCCATGGTAGTGCACCTTGTTGTGTCGCATAACTGTTTGATCTTGTTTCATTCTGCCCAGCAACATGGGCGCGTCTGCGATACGGGTATTTGTGATGCGACCGTTCATGCGCTGCCTCCCGCTTTTTTGGCGGGTTTCTTTTTTCCCGCCCCGTCCTTGTTCTTCGGTGTTGCCGGTTCGAGGTTGCCGTTGGTCGGCACGCTGTCGATGATGGCTTTGACTGCCGTGTCGTCACCCGCAAATTTTTCAATCTCAAACAGGTAAAAGCTCAGTGTGCTGTGTCCGCCGAGCGGGTTGTTCTCGGATTTTTTGATTTGGTAGCGGTGAATTTGTCCGGCAGGCGCGGGGATGTTGCTTTTGTTTTTGTGCAGCACGCTCTGGATGCGCGTCGCCGTGCTTTTGTCCTGTGCCAGGCCGAGGGTGTCGCCAAAGAGGAAGTAGGTGCGCGGGGTGACGGCGGCGATGACGTCGCGTCCCTGGTAGCGCACTTTGTTGATGACGCTGTTGCTTTCGTTGATGACGATGTTCCGCGCGCGGATTTGCGCCCTGCACCAGGCGAGGAAGCGTTCGCCCAGGTCGGCAGGGATATCGCCTGTTGCAGGTTCTGCCTCCTGGTCCGCGTCTGTTGCAGGTGGGGGTGCGGTCTTTCCTGCGGCAGCTTCTGGCGCGGCTGCGGTTGCCGCAAACGGGTCTTCTTCTGCCGCAGCCGTGGCGGTGTCGGCGGCAGTGGCGGGAGTGTTTGCAGGTACAGGAGGTGTTGTGCTGCCTGTTGCAGGGTCGGTGAACGGGTCGTCCGCGTTGGCGGCAGGCGGTAGTGTTTCGCTGCCTGGCGGGTCGGCAAAGGGATCGTCTGCCGGAGCGGATGCCGTCCCTGTTGCAGGTACGGGCGTTTGTGCCGCTGTCGCAGGTGTCGGTTGTGGCGGCGTGGCTGCCCCGTCCCACGGGAAGGTGGTATCGCTGAAGGTGTCCGGCGGTTCCGGCGCGGTTGCAGGCGCAGGCGGTGGTGCGACGGCTGGAGCCGGTTTTTGTCCGCCTGCCGCAGCTGTCCGCGCGGTTTTTGTCGCAGCCGTGTAGGCGGGAGCGCTTTCTTCGCGGCCGGCCACTTCGGCCAGGTCGCCGGGGAAGGGCGGCGGTTGGGTGGTGAACAGGCGCGCGGTGCGGAATTTGAGCACGGTGTAGGTGTCGCTTTTGCCTTGCAGGGTACGCTTGAGGTAGTGCACCACTTTGCCGTCGGCGTTGCGTTCGGCGAATCCGTGTTCGCCCAATATGTCGAAGATGCGGTTGTTGTCGTGCGGGATGTCGGTCTGGCCGTCTTCGATGAGGCTCTGGCGCAGGGTGTCGGCCAGGGTTTTGCTGAGAATCCAGGTGTAGCCGCTGTAGTAGTCGCCGGTGGTGTAAACGTTGCCGTTGCGCGTGTTGATGGCGAAGCGGTTGTCGGCCAGCAGATGGCGCAGCCGGGTCATCAGCCGCTCGCCGATGTTTTCCAGGGTGGCACCCTTGAACTGGCGTGCCGGGATGTGTTGCAGGCTTTCGCCGGTGGATTTTTGGTCGGCTTCGCGCACGATTTTGCCGATGATGTCGGCGGCGTCCGGGTTGCCGTGGATGTGCCCCATCAGTTGTTGCATCACGTGCAGGCGCGGCAGGATGAAGTCCTGCGCCAGCGGCGGCAGCAGGTGGCCGGCGAAGGCGAGGCCGATTTGTTCGTGCAGGGCGTGGTATTTGGGGTCGTTGAAGACGATGCGGTAGTGCCGCCCGGCGAGTGTTGCCGGGTCGCCGGAAAACGGCGGCAGTTCGCGCCCGTCGTCAAGGATAAGACGGCAGAGGGTGAGGCGCTTGCCGACGTCGTGCAGGATGGCGGCGAGGAAGACGGCGTAGGTCCAGAGGTGGCGTTCGTCTTCCTGCTGTTTTTCGCTGGCAAACAGCGGCAGTTTGTATTGTTGCCGCCCGGTCAGCGCGTATTCGAGCACTTCCAGGGTGTGCACGAAAAGGCCGCCCGGCACGGCATGGTGGTGTGCCTGCGAGGCGGGCATGAGCTGCACCAGTCCGGCGAAGCGCTCTATCACCTCCTGGTACAGCATCTGCCAGGTCGCATCATCGATCTGCACGATACGCTTGATGTGGGCGAGACGGCCATACTGCCCGGTGAGTTCTATCAGCCCGCGCGCGGAAAGCAGCGGCAGGCGGTCAAAATCGAGTTTGTCCGCCGCCGGGGGTTTTGCCGTCTTGTTGCCGGGCAGCCGCTTCAACCAGTTCAGCATGGTCAGGCATCCAAGGCGAGGGGTTCGTGCAATTGGCGTGCGACCCAGTCGGCGATGAGGTCTTCCGTCGGATAGGCGCGGTCAGTGTCGCGGTAGCGCAGCTCGCCGCCGCTGTGCTGTTGCAGCCACGCCTTCAGTGGCAGCTCCAGCGGGTTCCAGACGCTGACGCGTCCGTCGGCGGCGGTGTGGATGACGCGGTATTTGAAGCAGGAAAGGCGCTGGATTTGCGCCCAGATGGCCAGCTTGATGCGCAGGTGCGACGAGTCGGGGTAGTTGATGTCCAGCCGCGCGAGGAAAGGCTCCAGTTCTGCCGCAGGCAGTTCGTCCTTCTCCACCCAGTGGGTCGAGAAGCCTTCATATTGGCGGTACAGCGCTTCTATCGCCGGGCGCATCGCCGCGATCGCCTTCTGGTAGTGCGGTGCCAGTGTGTCTGTCATCGTTGTGTCCTTTAACCGTTAGGAACCGTTAAAACCGTTAAACCGTTAAAACCCTTCGCGATAACCGCGCAGCGGTTATCGCCCCTTGTGACCTTTCGCCCCTTGGGCTCCCTTTCCCCTTGCCGTTAACAGCCGTCCCCCGGCAGGGGGCGGCTTCCTTTAGGGGCAGGAGCCCTTCAGGCCCTTCAAAAACATCCGGCGGCGCGTCAAGACGCGCGGACGGATGCCCTTTAAGGGTTCCGGGATTTGCGCATTGTCAATGCCTTGCGCCGTCGCGTCAGCGGATATGGTGCAATTTATCGCGCTAATTTGTGCCATATTTCCTGACGTGCCGCTTGCCGCGCCGAATAATTCCGCCAGTTTTGGCATTCGGAGTACGCATGAAGCGGCTTTTGTTTCTCCCGGCGCTCGCCCCCGCCCTTGGCATGGGGGTACTGGCGCAGACCTATTACGGCAACGGCTACACCATTGTTGAGCCGGAAGCGGTCGATGACCGTCTCTCCGGGCTGGATGCGATGGTGTTCAAGACGGTGGATGCCTACAGCGTCCAGGAGGGACTGGAGCAGTTGCTGCAAGGCAGCGGCTGGGCGCTGGCCGGTGCCGACAATGCCGACCCGCAAATCTGGCGGCTCTACCGCCAGCCGTGGCCGGACAACAAGCGCACCCTCAACCCGATGCCACTGGCCCGTGCCTTGGAATGGGTCGCAGGCGACGGCTGGGCGCTCGTCGTCGATCCGGTCAACCGCCTCGTTTCCTTTGAGGTCAATGCGCGCTATGCCGCCCGGCCGACCCCGGCGGCGGCAACGGTTGCCAATGCTCCGGCGGATGCCGCGCTACCGCCTGCCACAGGCTACACCCGCGTCAGCCCGACCAATCCCTATACCGCGACCGTCTCCTACGCGGACTCCCCCAGCTATGCCGCCAGTCACGGCGGCAGCTTCCATGACAGCAGTTATACCGCCTCCGCCAACGCGCTGATGGTCAGTCCGCCGGACTACCACGACGGTTACAACCCGCCGCCGCACCAGACCGCGCGCGATGCAAAACCGTTGCGTCCTGCGGCGACCCCTATTGCCGCTCTGAAAACCGTTTCGGCGGGTGCTGGCGCAGGCAAAGCCCCGTCTGCTTCAGGCAAAAACCGCCGCAAGGCTGCCGCTGCCGATACCCCGGCACTGTTGCCCGTTGCCGCAGGCGAAAAAGCCACGCCCCGCACAACCACCCGTGCGCAAAACGCGGGTGCTGCGACAGCGGCGAATCCCGTCGATACCAGTACGACTGGCAAAAAGTCCACCGCTGCTACAGGCAAGAAGACATCTACCACACCTGCTACAGCCCCGAAAAGCACCGCTGCCACTGCTACAGGCACCGCGAACAAGTCCGCTGCGGACAGCGTGACAAAAGCGGCGGCCACTTCCGGCAAAACGGCGGCTGCGGCGACAGAACCCGCGAAGGAATCCGCGAAGAAAGCTGCGACCGGCGCGTCGGATACCACCGCTCCCGCTGCAACAGCACAGCAAACTGCGACTACAGCGGCAGAAACCAAAGGCGACACGCCTGCGCTTCTGCATAACAAACCGTCCGCCGCTCCGGCGCAGACGACCGCAACCGACAGCAACAGCGGGGAGAACCGTCCATGAAAACCTTCCTCCTCCCGCTGGCTGCCGCTTGCCTGCTCACCGCCTGCACCAGCCTCCCCGGCAGCCGCGCCGATGGCGGTTGCCAATACCGTGAGCGCGACCTCACTACCAACTGGTATGCGCGCAGCTACTGGTGTGTCCCCAACGGGCGCGCGTCACGTCCCGTGCGCAAAGCTGCCAGCGGGCAGTAACAGGGAACCGTCATGGAGTGCCGTACCGTGCTGTTGCTGGCTGTTTTTGCGCTCACCCTGGGGGCGTGCAAGCAGAAAGTGGACAAGACGCAGCAAAGTACCGCCGACAGCGGCAACAGCCCGTATTCGTTTTATGGCGATGACCAGGCGCCCTCTGCCGATGCCGTCACCGTCGCCGATGCGGCAGACGCGAAGATGGAGATTACGGCGGCGCGCATCACCCCGCCGGGTATGCAGCGCTGGGATCCGCCCCCGATCAAGGCAGCACCGTTGCGCGGTGAGTCACGCGCGCGCCAGTTGGAGCATATGCCGATGATCAATGAGCTAAGCAGGAAGCATGGTATTGACCCGGCCTTCATTCATGCCATCGTCACCATCGAGAGCGACTACAAAAAATGCGCCCGCTCAAATGCAGGCGCCGTTGGTCTGATGCAGTTCATGCCGGGTACGGCAAACGGTCTGAAAAAAATTGGCTTTTCCGCTGAGCTGCGCTGCATCCCGCACCTGAACGTCAATGCGGGCATTACCTACTTCAAGCAGATGGACGGCTGGGCCAAGGGCAATTTGCAGGCAATGGCCGCCGGTTACAACTCCGGTCCGGCGCGTGCCAAGGCGCTCTACCGGCGTGATACGTCCAGCCAATATTGGCGCCCGGCGCAGCCCAGTACCAGCAACGGTGTTCCCGGCCCGCATTACTGGGGCGGAGAGACCTACAACTATGCGCGCAAGATGGCGGGCTATTACGAGCTGTACAAGGCAAATCCGCAGCTGATAGGGCTGGGCAGTGATGAAAGTCCGACCGCAGGCTCCGGCTGCGACGAACGGGAGCAATGCTGATGCGCCGCACCTTCCTCTCCCTCTGCGCGTTGCTGGCGCTAACCGCCTCCGCCGCGCCACCCGTCCCTGACCTGTGGCAGCAAATCGCCGCGCGTCACGGCGTACCGGCCGGGCAACTGTACCAGCGCGCGCTGCAACGCAGCGGCTGGGTCAACGAGTACCGGCAGCAGATCGCCTGGCCGTGGACGGTGCAGATGGACGGCAGGCGCTACCAGTTCCGTGACCGTCTCGCCATGTTCAACTGGCTCGCCGACAAACGCGGCAGCGGCCAGCGCATCCTGTTTGGTCTGGACGCGCGCCCGCTCGGCCTGCAAACACGCGAGCAGTTGTGGGCGGAGCTGGATGTGGTCGCCATGATTGACCGCAGCGCCCGCCTGCTCGGCGCGGAGCTGCATCCGCCGGTACAGTCCCCGTTGCCACGTCTGCCTGCGACCGGCGTACCGGTATCCACCGCCTTGCAGCCGCTGGTGCGTCAGGTCAGCCGCGAGACCGGCGTTGACGAGCTGCTGCTGCACGCAGTCATCAACCAGGAGTCCTCCGGCAACCGCTGGGCGCGTTCACCCAAGGGGGCGATGGGGCTGATGCAGCTCATGCCCGGCACCGCGCGCAGCCTTGGCCTGACCCCGGCGCAGTTCTACGAGCCTTACCCGAATTTGCTCGGCGGCGCGACTTACCTCAAACAACAGTTACAGGATTTTGGCTCGCTGGAGCTGGCACTCGCCGCCTACAACGCCGGGCCGGAAGCGGTGCGCCGTCATGGTGGCATCCCGCCCTACCGCGAGACGCGCAATTACGTCAGCCGCATTACCGGCCGCTATCAGGTGCTGCAACAGGCGCATGGCCGCCCTGTCACTGGTGCACGCCGGGTGAATGCTACCTTCCTGCCGCAGACGCAGGCGGTTGCGCCTGTCCGCCACGCCGCTCCGGTCAAGACTACGGCACGGCAACGGGTTGTCATCGCCGAGAAGCGACCGACACCGACAAAAAAATCACGCAAGGTGCGCCGATGAGTGACCAGCCGAAAGAAGTGCTGCTGCGCGACATTTACGAGTACGTCCCCGCCTCGGCCTACGTCCTCGCCGCCGTCTTTTTGCTGCTCGCCTCGGAGCTGGCGTTTGTCATCCCCACCGTCGCCTTCGCCCTCGCTACGCTTTTCTTCCTCCGTGCCGCTGTCCTTTTCCGTCGCGGCTGGCGGGTGAAGCGCTACCAGAAGCGGCTGGTCAACCTGCCGGTGTACCGGATGCGCGTCAGCGAGCTGCCGGTCTCCAACAAGGTGCAGTATTTGGGACTGGGCTTTGCCTGGACCGGCGTGCACACCCAGCGCGTCTATGACCTGACCCAGAGCGAGAACAGCAAATACACTGCGAAGTCAAGCGGTTACGAACGGGCGCGCAATCTTGAGGTCAAGCTCGAACACTCACGCTGGTGGCACTGGATTGCCGCCTTCACCTCGTCCGCGCGGCACGACCCCAAACCGCTCTGCATCGGTTTCCTCTGCTTCAAGATTGCGCTGTGGCGGTTGAACCCGTGGGAGCCGGTGCCGCCGCTCGAAGGCGATGCCTGGCTGCACTCGGTCGGTCTCTATGAAGGTGAGGGACCCATCTGGCAGGATTTGGGCAACCGCGTCGGCCACACCCTGGTTGAAGGCACCACCCGCGTCGGCAAGACGCGGCTGGCCGAAGTCATCATCTGCCAGGACATCCTGCGCGGTGACGTGGTGATCGTCATTGACCCCAAGGGCGACGCCGACCTCTTGCTCAATATGTACGCCGCCGCCATCCGTGCCGGACGCGCCGACAAGTTCTTTTTCTTCCATCTTGGCTACCCGGAAATCTCCGCCCAATACAACCCCATCGGCAGCTATGGCCGCATCACCGAGGTGGCCACGCGCATCGCCTCGCAGATGCCGGGTGAGGGGCAGTCCGCCGCCTTCCGCGAGTTCGTTTGGGGTTACGTCAACCAGGTCGCCAAGGGATTGACCGGCATCGGCGAAGTGCCGAACTACCCGCTGATCAAGCAGTACAGCCAACACCTGGAGCCGCTCTACATCCGCCTGATCGACAAGCTGCTCGGCGAGAAGATGCCCGGTTATCAGGCGGAGCTCGCGCGCTATCAGGAAATCATGCGGTTGGAGAAGGCGGAACAGCGCCGTGCCGCCGGCCTCATGGACGACTACTCCCGCATCAACCGCGACCGCGATGCCATCGCCCGCTACCTGCTGTTCAAGCACCACGCCGACAGGCTGCCGCTCTCCGACCTGGAGCGCGACACCGCGCAGTCGCTGACCAAAGCCTTCCTCACCGACCAGCAGTACCTCTCCAAGCTGATCGCCTCGCTCGATCCCTTCCTCGAAAAAATGACCACCGGCGCGGTGGCGAAGCTGATTGCCCCCGATTTTCTCGACCCCTCGCGCGATGTCTTCGATTGGACCGGCATCATGCTTTCTGGCGGCATCGTCTATGTCGGGCTGGATGCGCTCTCCGATCAGGAAGTGGCGCGTACCGTTGGCTCCTCCATGCTCGCCGATCTCACCTCGCAATACGGGCGGATCTACAAGGAAGGGCGCAGCCAGGGGCTGCCGGACATTCCCTGCGCGCGCCGCGACCGCCCTATCCGTGTCCATATTGATGAGGCCAACGAACCGGCTGACAAGAACCTCATTCCCTCGCTCAACAAGGCCGGTGGTGCCAACGTCTCTGTCACCGCCTACACCCAGACCTCCTCCGATTTTGAGGCACGCCTCGGCAACAAGGCCTATGCGGCGCAGATGCTCGGCAACTTCAACACCCTCATTTTCTTCCGCGTCCAGGACGAAGCGACCGCCAAAATCCTGATCGAAAAACAGCGCAAGGTGAACGTCGGCCACGTCCTCACTTATTCCGGCGCGACCGATTCCAGCGACGTCCATTCCAGCGTGGATTTTGTCTCCTCGACCCAGTCGCGCGAACAGCGGCAGCAGATGGAAATGCTCACTGTCACCGACCTGACCAAACTCCCCAAGGGGCAGTTTTTCATGATTATGAACGGCAACCAGCTCTACAAGGGGCGGGTGCCGTGGCTGATTCCGGCACGCGGCGAGATGGTGCCGGAGAACATCCGCGAGGTGGCCGCACGGATGCGCCACAACTACAGTTCGCGCATTCCCGACTGGTACAGCTACCGCGATTACTTCAAGCCGCAGGAAGTGCTGCGCGACGAAAACGGTGCCGACCAGTGGCAGGCGATGCGCGAACAGTTGCGCGGCTGGGGCGAGGAGAGCGACGTCCAGTTCGGCTCCGGCCTCGGTCAGGACCAGATGGAAGCGGACGATATAGCGCTGGAGGACGGCTTCGATGACAGCGACGACTGATGCAGCAATCCTCACAAGGCCCTGTACGGCGTTACGCCGCCTCGCCGTACAAAAACGTACTGCCTTCGGCGGCGTGCCTTGTACAGAACCTTGTGAGAATCACTGCCACAGGAGGGCGCATGGCACGCAAGCCTAAAAACAACGCGCCGAACGCAAACGCGCAACAGCAGCCACGCAAACGCGGCCTGTTCGGCCTCCTCTTCCTGCCGCTGACGATGACACTCGTCGTCGCCAGCTACCTCGCAGGCTCCATCCTGGTGAGCATCCTGCTCGAATGGGGCGGGATGTTCCTTGGCCTCTGCAATTACGACCACGCGGCACACGTGCTGGAGCAGGAGTTCGCCTACCTCGGCGACAACTTCACCATGACCCTGCTCGGCATCTCCGCCGAGGACGCCGCGCTGCGCGTCATCCACTTCTTCCAGGGCAACCTTGTCGCCCAACCGCCCGCACAGGGACACGTCTCGCCCAAAGAACTGCTCTCGGTGCGTTTCTGGCAAAACCTCACCGCCAACTGGCCGTATTACAGGAATGCCGTCGTCTATGTGCTGATGGTGACCGGCATCCGCTGCGTCATCATCGTCCTCTCCTCGCTGCTCTTTGTCCTGGTCGGCCTCGTCGCCGCCATCGACGGCCTGCACCTGCGCGAGCTGCGCAAGGTGAGCGGCGGTATTGAGCACGCCTCGGTCTATCACCACGCGAAGGCGCTCATCCCCTACACCGTCGGCGTCTCGCCGGTGCTCTACCTCTCCTGGCCCAGTTCCATCAACCCGAATTTCATCCTGCTGCCGGGGATGCTGCTCTTTTACCTCGCGGTGCTTGTCGGGTTTTCCACCTTCAAGAAGTTCATCTGAAAAGGAGTTGCCATGTCCAGAAAACACCTTCCCCGCCGTCGCACCCTTGCCCTGCTGCCCGCGCTGTTGCTGGCGGCACAGGCGGACGCGAAAGGCACGAAAAAACCTGCTGCCGTGCCGCTGCGCGGCGAGCAGGCGGAAATCGAATCCGTGCTGCGCGAGGTGGAATACCTGCGCGAGCGGGTACAGGCGCTGCAAGGCAAATACGGGCGTGCCACCGGCAACGCCAAGATCCGCTTCAACTACGCCGCCTGCATTGCCCAGCTGCGCGCGACCGAAAACAACATCCGCGAGTTTCTCAATGCGCGCATTGACGTCATCAGCACCACCCCGCCGCAGCCGGTGAGCGGCAGCGTCTATTCCGTGAGGCCGAACTGATGGCAGACGAAGGCAACAACCTGACCAAACAGCCAACGGCAGCAGAAATCCGCCAGGCCTTTGACGGTGCCGAAGGCGGTATCAGCGCATCTGGTGCCACCACCCTTTTTGTCGCGATGACCTTCGGCATCCTGCTGATGATTGCGGTGTCCGCCCTCTGGGGCAGCGTGCATGAAGGCGATATGGATGAGCGTCAGCACAACGTGCTCCGCACCGTGGTCACGCTTCTCATCCTGATTGTCCTGCTCTGCGCCTACATCGGCGTGACCACCGTCCTCGGCAAATGAATCCGCCCCGTTTCCCCGTTTGATTTTCTCTTTTCCCAACTGCAACCAAGGAGCTTTTATGCAATACCAACCCGCCCCCACCTGCCTGCTGGCACCCACCCAGGGCAATAATCTGTTCCTGTCCCTTGACCCGCTGCTGCTGCGCCGCGCCCTGCTGCTGTGCTTTTTCATCAGCCTGTTCTTTCTTATCCCGGCGGCAATGGCCGATGACGCCCTGACCCTGCCTGTGGGCGACATGAAAATTCCCGGTGCCGAAGGCGGTAGTTGGTCGAAGATGCTGACCTCCGGCCTGCGCTGGGGCATCGTCATTTTTACCCTGGTCGCCTTCGGTGTCGGTCTGACCAAATCCATCATCACCCTGTACAACCTGGTCAATGACGCGCGCAACAATGGCGAGTGGGGGCCGGCCATCCAGCAGCTCTGTATTGTCATGCTCATCGTGGCCATGACCTTCGTCATTCTCACCCTGGAGAACAAGTACGTGCTTGAGCCACTCGGGAAGCTGGGCTGATGTCAGCTGATGAAAACAGTGCACAGAACACCATGCCGCAGGCGGTGCTGACCCAGCTCAAGGACGAGCCGCTCAGCGGCTTCTACGGCTGCACCTACAGCGAAGTACTCGCCGCACTGCGGCGGGCGCTGCTGGTGTGGCTGGTAGTAACCATCGTTCTCCTGCCCTTCATTTTTTGGACGTTTGCCGCCATCGCCGCGATGCCGGTCGCCATCTGGCAATTCATGCGGCGGGTGCGGCAAGCCTCTGCCCTGCGCGAAGGCAAGCCGCTCTTTTACCACAAGCACGCGATGAATTACCGCTCGCGCCGTTTTATCCAGCCGGCCAAACGTTATCAACGGGAGCGCACACGATGAGCCTCAAACGCAAGGACCGTGAACCGGATCAAATCATCCGCTACCAGAACCGGATTATCGCCCTGCTGTTTCTCGTGGTCGCCGGACTGGTTGCCGCCTACTGGCGCCTGCCGAAACAGCTGTGGGTCTATCAGCCGCCGGATGTCAGCAAGGCCTTTGTGCAGAAGGTCGGTGATATTCCGCCTGCGACCGTTTATGGCTTCTCGCGCACCCTGTGGGAGGCGCTCAACTACTGCGAGAAAAACTGCCACGAGGAATACCCGGAGCGGCTCGCGCGCTACCGCAGCTATCTTTCCAACAGCTGCTATCTGGAGCTGGAAAACCACTACCAGAAAAACCAGTCGCTCTACGGCTATCGCAGCCGCACCCTGCTGCCGACCGAAAACGCCATTTTTGCCAGCAGCCGCATCCGCCAAATGTCATCCGACAGCTGGTTTGTCCGCCAGGAGTATTTGCTGCGCGACCAGGTCAACGGCGTGGTGGTGCGCGAGAGCCTGATGGAATACCCGCTGAAAATCGTGCGCTCCAGCCGCCCGGTGGATGTCAATCCACTCGGGCTGGAAGTCGATTGCTATTTCGACCACGGCCCGGTGGTGCTGGAAGAGCATGAAATCAAAACCGGCGGCAACCGCTAACCAGGAGGGAATCATGTCTTTACCGAAAATCATCAGCGTCGTCCTGCTCACCGCAGGGCTGCCTGTCGCCGTCTTTGCCCGTGACGCGGTCTTGTCAAAAAATCCGATCCCGCTGCGTGTCGGCGTCGGCAAGGAAGCGATTATCTCCTTCCCGATGCCCGCCACGCATACCCGCATCACCAATGAAACCGCCGCCAACGCGGTGAGCAATATGCTGACACCGCAGGGGGTGATGTACCTCACTGCGACCCAACCCTTTGCGCGCTCGCGGATGATTGCCGAACTGGTGGACGGGCAGATGGTGATGATTGACATCGAGGCTTCCGAAAACGGCCCGTTCGATACCGAACTCAATATTACGGAATCCGGCAAAAATGCAGCGCTCGCAACTGCGCCGACATCGGCAACATCTGCGGCAGCGGTTGATCCGGCACTGCTGCCAGCTGGCACAGGGCCGACCGGCGCCGCCATTGCACCGCAAGCCGCCGCGCAGCCATCCCCCGGCAGGGACGGCGACGACAACCCTTACAAGCCGGATTTTTTGAAAGACGGCGCGGCAAAAACGCTGAACATGGCTGAAGGCGATCTCGGCGGCGCGCAGGTGGTCAATGCCGGTAGCGATTACCACCAGATGGTGCGCTTCGGTTTCCGTCATTTTGTCGGTCCGGCACGTCTCATCGGTGACGACCTCGGCAAGCCGGTCAAAGTCGGCAAAAGCGACGTCGCATCCAGTCTCTTGCGCATGAACGACGGCCGTCTTTCCGTCAAACCGCTGAAGCAATGGGCGATTGGCGACAGCTACCTCACCGTGCTGCTGGTCAACAACCGCTCCGCCAGTGCAGTGGATTTTGACCCGCGCAGTATTCGCGGCAGATGGATGTTTGCCGCCGCGCTGTACCCGGTGCTGGAGCCGCGTGGCAGCCGCTTCGATCAAACCCTGTGGGCGCTGATTAGCGCCGAGCCGTTCGACCAGGCGCGGCGCTAAGGAGGTTCTCATGACCATGGGCAAGATTCTGCGCTTTGTGCTGTTCGTGCTGGTCGGCGGTATCGGCTACCTCTTTTTCGTGCGCGAGGAAACGCCGTTTGCCGGTCTTGCGGACAAGCAGCAGGACGGCCGTGATTTTGTCAGCCGCGACAACGACGCCCGGCGCGGCGACGACCCGACCTATTCGCAGGAAATGCGGCAAAACTCGGCCATTGTGCTGGAAACACAGCGCAAGCAGATGGAGCTGGAGCAGCAACTGGCGGGCGAGCGCGAGCAGGCGGCGCGCAACCAGCAGGAGCTGACGCAGAAACTGGGCGATGTCACCCGCGAGCTGGTGCAGCTGCGCGAGGCGCAGGGCAAGACGGATGCCGAGCACGGCGAGGCGGTACAGCAGGAGGTTGATGCGCGCATGGAAAAAATCAACGAGACCCTGCAAGGCCTGCAACAGCAGCAGGCAGAAAACCAGGCGGCGAGCCAGGCGCGCATCAGCGAGCTGGAGCAGAAACTGGCAGAGGCACAGGCGGCGACTGCTGCCACGCCGCCGGATGCGATTGACGCGCTGAAACAGGGACAAGGCACCAGCACCACCCCGCCGCTGCCGGACGTCTATGGCAGCGGCTCCATCACCCTGCCGTACCAGGGCATGAGTGGCGGCGAAAGTGCCGCGTCTGCGACGTCGCGCATCCCGCGCGCCCCCGTGGCGACGGCGGCGAACAGCGGCTCCGGCGACTTTATCGACAGCCTGCAAGACGGCTTCCGTTCGCTCACCGGCAGCGTGCCGGATCGCGACCCCAATGTGCCGCACGGCAACCTGCCGCAGCCCGGCGCGCGGCGGCAACAGGAGGGTTGGCAGACCGTCTTCCCGGTGTATAGCCATCCACCCTAAATAATATACTAGACCTCTTGCGAAAGTATCCTGAAAATTTACAATTCCCAAATGAAATACGAAAACCTCATCCAAAAAAGCGATAGCGAATTCAAACGGCTTACAGGTGTAACGCCCGTCCTTTTTCACGAAATGCTGCAAATCACCACAGAAGCAGAAAGCCGGAAGGTCAAGTCAGGCAGGCCGCATACGCTCAGCTTGGCAGACCAACTGCTGCTTACCCTAAGCTATCTGCGCCATTACCATACCCAACTCGAATTGGCCGCCATCTACGGCCTTTCCGAAAGTAATGTCTGCCGCACCATCCGTAAAACCGAGGACGCCCTCATCCGTTGCA
>ERZ773056.1046-NODE-1046-length-14326-cov-39.757620_pt1 | contig 14326 bp, 14 predicted proteins | sample MGYA00580857_ERZ773056 | MGnify/ENA primary metagenome ERZ773056 (study PRJEB29015, sample SAMEA2737996) | human oral metagenome | biome: human oral; feature: human-associated habitat; material: dental | place: China | collected 2114 ... | reverse complement strand
TATTATTCTGTAAATGATAATTTAAAAAGTATAATTATTTTGCGTATTGTTTTTAACTATAGAGATATAGACTCTATTTTTAAAAATAAAAACTAATGAGAGATAAGATAATCTCTCTTTTTTATTTTAAAATTAAATATCAACTATATCAAATCCTCATTTCCACTCCATTATCCCTCAGATACCTTTTCAGCTCCATAATTTCCACTTCTTTAAAATGAAAAATCGAAGCCGCCAGCCCTGCATCAATTCCTGGTATTTTAAATAATTCCTTAAAATGTTCCATATTCCCAGCTCCACCTGATGCAATTATTGGAATTGACAATTTTTCAGCCAAAATTGATAATAATTCCAAATCAAAGCCAGTTTTAACACCATCCGTATCGATACTGTTCACAACAACTTCTCCAGCTCCATTTTCCTGCCCCTGTACAAACCATTCAATTGCATCAATTCCAGTATTTTCTCTGCCGCCTTTTGCAAAAACTTTAAATTTGCCGTCTACTCTTTTCACATCAACAGACAAGACTACACACTGGTCTCCATATTTTTTTGCAGCTTCTTCAATTAATTTTGGATTTTTTATCGCACCTGAATTAATACTCACTTTATCTGCCCCCGCTTTTAGCACTCTGTCAAAATCATCTAGTGTGTTTATCCCGCCGCCAACAGTAAGCGGAATAAATATCTGACTTGCCACTTCCTTTAAAATATCAGTAAAAATCCCTCTTTTCTCAACAGTTGCCGTAATATCATAAAAAACAAGTTCATCAGCACCAGATTTATTATAAAACTTTGCTAACTCAACGGGATTATCAACTTCTTTTATCCCAGTAAAATTAACCCCTTTTACCACTTTCCCATTTCTTACGTCCAAACAGGGAACAATTCTCTTTGCAAGCATTTTTACACCCACTTTCTTTTAACATGCAATATTTACATTTTCAATTTCATTTAAACAATTTTTAAAATATTATTTGCTAACTTCCAATACTTCTTTTAAGTCAAGATTTCCAGAATAAATCGCCTTTCCAACAATAGCTCCATAAACCCCATTTTTATTAAGTTCCTTTATTTCATCTAAAAATGTAATTCCACCAGAAGCTATAATATCTGATTTTACTATTTTGGACAATTTTTTATAAATTTCAAGATTTGTACCATTTAACATTCCATCTTTTGAAATGTCAGTATAAATTATTGTTTTTATTCCTATGTCCGATAACTTTTTGCAAAACTCAACTGAATTTAATTCAACGGTTTCTGTCCATCCCTTTACAGCAACTTTTTCATCTTTCGCATCCACAGAAACTGCAATTTTATCTCCATATTTTTTTACCATTTCTCTTAAAAACTCTTCATTTTCAACAGCAATTGTTCCCAAAATAACTCTATTTACACCAAGTTCAATATATTCTTTTATTCTTTCTTCATTACGGATTCCACCGCCAACTTGAACAAAAAAATCACTTTTTTCAACCAGTTCCTCTATAACTTCATAATTTTTAGTATTTCCATCTTTTGCTCCATCCAAATCTACAATATGAAGATTTTTTGAATTATTTTTATTAAAAAAATCCAAAACTTCAACAGGATTTTTAAAAAAAACTTCCACTTGATTATAATCTCCCTGTTTCAGTCGCACTGCCTGACCATTATGTAAGTCTATCGCTGGAAAAATCTCTATCATAATTTAATCTCCTTCAAATATTATATACTTTATTTTATAACTCTATTTTATGTACTGCAAAATTTTTCAAAAAAGTTAGGTCATTCCAAAACACAAAGGAAAAATCTTAATATAAAAATCCTAATATTTGGAATATCTGCTCCAACAACCATACTCAAAATCTAACTTTGATAAAAAATCTCAAAATATTAATCAAGCATTCTTATTTTATCCAAATTTTTTTGAAATATTTTCTTATTATTGTAAAAATCAGTTTTATTCGCCTTTGCCAGCTCCGATTTTATATACCAGTTTTGATACCTGTTGTAATACAATATTTCTTTACTTGGCTTATTTTTTCCTTCAAAATTTTCATAATAAAAATCAATTGCATCCTGCGTACGGTTCTCATTTAAATAAAAACTTATCGCAAACCATCCCATCGTCAATTTATATGCCCACGCTTGCTCATCAGAAATATGTGATTCTTCCGTTTTTGTTTTATCATCGCACATCTTCATAATGGAATTTAAACTTGCAAGTGCCGCTTTTTCATCGTTTTTCATAACATTCCAAATTGCATCTCTTCCTATCGTATATGTTACAGCAATTCTGGTAATTAAATAATCAGGGTATTTCCTTTTAAGTTTTTCATAATTTTTATCAAACGCTACTGTATCTCCTTTGTTAGAATAATACATATTTGAAAAAAATAATTTTGACACTTCATAAGGATTATATTTTTCATACCTCTTAAAATTATTTAATTTTTCAGCATCACTTTTTCCAAGTGAATTATAAATATTTATCAAGTTTTCTGATAATACAAAATTTTTCTCATTCTTTTTCAGCAATTCTTCAATTTCTAATGCTAGTTTTTTTACTTTTTCCCTATCAGGTTCACTCGCTACATTAGGTATTTCTTTATCCAATTCTATTGTTTTTACTATTATTTCCTGAGAAACTCCTAATTTTGACAAATCCTGCCTTATCATTTCACTTCGGCTTTTAGCACTTATATTCACTGCCATAAGAAGATTTATCAATAATATTATTTTTTTCATAAATACCTCTTTCTCAATTAAAAAATAAGTTATCAAAGCTAGAAAATCAATAAATTAAACAAAATAATCGTAATGTTAATTTTATTTTATTAATTCTCCCCAGTTTTTTAATAACTTCAATCCAGTATCTCCACTTTTTTCAGGATGAAACTGCATTCCATAGACATTTTCATTTTTTACAATTCCAGGTATTTTTGTCCCATACTCTGAATATGTGACAACGTTTTTTGTATCAGTTTTTGCAAAATATGAATGAACATAATAAACATATTCATTATTGTCTACATCTTTTAAAATTTTATCATCCTTAAATCCATCATTTATGGCTAAACTATTCCATCCCATATGAGGTATTTTCAAATCAGAGTTTTCAGGAATATATTTTTTTATTTCCTGAACTGTTCCATTTATAAGCCCAAGCCCTTCATATTCACCATATTCATAACTTTTTTCAAAAAGCATCTGCATACCAAGACAAATTCCCAAAAACGGCTTTCCGTTCTTCGCTTCATTTATCAAAATCTCTTTTAGCCCATATTTTTCCAAATTCCCAATAGCATCTCTAAAAGCCCCGACTCCTGGCAATATTATCCCCTTAGCATTTTTTATCTCTTCAATATTATTAGTCAGCTTTGTATCCAGTCCGACATAGTTTAAAGAAGAAAGTAAGGAAAAAAGATTTCCTACTCCATAATCAATCACTGCTATCATAAGTAAAAAAATCCTTTCTATTTTATTGTTTGTTCATTTGTTATTTTTAATAAATTATTTAAATACATTATACAATGTTATTTCAGAAAAGACAATAAATTTTCACTTTACGATAAAGAATAAATATAAACAAAAAAATGTCTATAAAAGACATTTTATATTTTAAAATTTTATTTGTTTCTCCTTTCGGAGTTCTATCCTTTTTTATAAATGAAAAAAGTAGAATTAAAAGAAATAATGATTGAAATTTCCGTCTCCTTTCGGAGTTCTATCCTTTTTTATTTTAATAGATTTTTACAGTAAAGTAAAATATCAAAATTTAGTTTCCGTCTCCTTTCGGAGTTCTATCCTTTTTTATAGGATATGATGTATTAAAAGCGTTTCATCCTGCATAGTTTCCGTCTCCTTTCGGAGTTCTATCCTTTTTTATAAGGGAAGTTTCTATTGTTCCTGCAAGATTTCTTGAAGGTTTCCGTCTCCTTTCGGAGTTCTATCCTTTTTTATCATCAAAAACAAAACATCTAAAACAGACACAGGAGGGAGCTCGTTTCCGTCTCCTTTCGGAGTTCTATCCTTTTTTATAGAAAAATATATACACATATACAATAGAAAAAGAAAAGGGTTTCCGTCTCCTTTCGGAGTTCTATCCTTTTTTATCCTCTTACAATTAACCCCTTATTTTATGATATGTTATTTGGCTATTTTCGTGAGAATTATTTAAATTTTCAGTTTTTTTTTACAAAAAAAGAAAAATTATGTTCTAATTCCCATTTTTACAGTATCGTGGCAATTTCTATATAAAATAATAATCTTCGTTTTCAATTTCTGTTAATTCGCCGTAGATTACTTTTTTTACATTTTGGTTAAGCCTGTATATTCTTATTAAATCACCTTCTTCTGCAAACTTTTCTATTTTTTTTAAAAGAATTTCACATTTTTCTCTAGTCAATAAACATTCAAAAGCTGACCTTTGAATTCTATTTCCAAAAGAATTTAAAAGTTTTTTAAGAAATTCTCTTCTCTTGTTGTCTATAATATCATAAATTACAACAACTGTAAAGGTATCTTCAAAAAATTCATTACAAAAATCTTCATCTAAAAAATCCCATTCATCCATATCATCATCACCTTATTAATATTGAATTATAAATATTCGGATTATTTTCCTCTATTGCTTTTATCAATTGCATCATCTGATATTCTATTATTCTTCTAAAACTCATTTTATATGATACTTCCTTGACATACCCAACTTCCCGCTTTAATCTTTTTTCAAATTCTGCAATAAATTTTTTACACCCTTCCTTGTCCAAATACACTCCACCATTTTCTTGATTATACTCAAAATTTTCTTTTTTTATTTTGTTGTTATTTAAAAGAGCGATTGCCAAAGAGTCAATCAACATCGGTCTCCATTCTTCCATTAAATCTGAGCATAACGCAGGATGCTTAGATTTATCAGAATGAAGAAATGCGGCATAAGGGTGTAATCCTTTGGATTCAACAATTGTAAATATTTCATAATGAAGTAGTGTGTATCCAAAACTCAAAACAGAATTGAATGGATCTTTTGGCGGTCTTCTAGTTCTTTTAGAAAATGAATATTCTTTATCAATTATGTTACTGATTCCTTGATAGTACAATTTTGCTAAATATCCTTCCATTCCCATTAGTTCTTCAATAGATTTAGATTTTTCTATATTCTTTGAATAAACTGACATTTTTAGTATAATATCTGTAATTTCTGGACTTTTTAACAATTTATTTGCTCTCATAAGTATAGTTCTTTGGTTTGCTGCCTTTCCTTTGATAAATTGTTTACTTATTCCCAAAGAAAAAATTTTATCATCACTTTTTCTAAATTGTAATCTCTGCCTTTCTATATTTACGTGTCCCGTTGATTCCAATCTTCCAAAATAAGAACCATTTTTGGACAAAAAAGTTAGATTTACTCCCCTTGTCAACATTTGCTGAACACATTTTGTACTAACTTGAATCGCACCAAAAATCACAATATTATCTATATTTTCAATCGGTATCGACTTAAAATCATCTTCTGAATAATTTATAATTAATCTATTTTCTTTATATTTTAACACTGCTCCTTGTTCATAAACATATACATTACTCATTTTACTTACCTCATGTTCTTTGAAAAATACTCTAGCCAAATAGAAAATTTGTAATTTAAATTTTTACAAATCTTCTATTTTTCTTTTCAATATAATTTATTTTTCTGTTTCCAATATTTCATTTGCTATTTTATTTATTTCATCATAAACACATATCATACTCTCTTTATATCCAAAATCTGTATAATATTTTTTGAAAAAATCAATTATTTTGCTATTCACAGTATCTATTCCAACTTTTGCTTCACTGTTAAAATCATCTCTATTAATAGTTTTTAATGAATGAGCAATCATATTTCTAACTTCTTTTATTTTATGCAAAGTCTTACTAAAATCAGAAAAATATTCTAAATCCATTTTATGCAGTATTTCAGACTCATTCTTTTCAACAAAATATTTAATCGTAGCAATTAACACATTATCTGATATATATGTTGAATCTTTCAATTCCGCAATTCCTAATTCATATTCAATTTTTTCTTTTAATCCATCGTATTTTTTTATTTTCAAAATATCTGTTTTATAACTAAATTCTCCCTCTTTTCTTTTTTCTGAAAATAAATCTGATAATTTTTTTCCAAAAACATCTCTTAAAATTGACAAGTAAATATTTACAATCAAAGGTTCCAGCATTATTGTATATCCTGCTATATCACCAGATTTTTGCTTAATATTAGCAAGTGCAAAATAATCTACAATTTTGTACCATTCTTTTACTTTATTTTCATTTGTTTCATTTTTACTGTAATAATAGAATTTATCAAATTTTTTATCATTCAAACTTTTTAATTTCCCATTTGATTTCAAACCTTTTAAGTGTCGTCTATCATTTGCAAAATTAAGAAGTCCGTTTAATTTACTATTTTCTTGAAAAATATCCCTTTTTAACAACTCTAGACATGTCGAATATTCGTATTTTTTTAGCAATTCTTTTATCTGATTTTTTGCTAAAAGTCTTGAATATTGTCTTAAATCAGGCAATAATATTCTATTTGTTCTAAATTCCTCTATATTATCAAAATTATTTTCTTTTTCATCGTTTACTTTGTAACTATCATTTACAACTTCTGAGGTATTTCCTTTTCCTTCAGGAGTTGCCACCTGTACAGGAATAATATTTATATTTACAGCATCAACTGTGTACATCACTAAATTACTAATCATTTGAGCAGTTCCCGATGTTACATTTACCAAAACTTCTGCATTTGGATGTTCTAGTTTTATTTTATTAAATGTTTCATTTATTTTGTTAAAATAAATATCAAACAAATGTGCATTATCAATATCAGTATTAATATATTCAAATATTGGATTATAATCTTTCAAACTTTCCTTTATCGCTTTTTCATAAATTTTATTCTCATTTCTTTTTTGCATTTCAGAAGTTAAAACCAAATATATTTTTTCAGGTCTATAATAACGGCAAATATGAAGTGTAGGCCCATCATAATTACCTCTAGTTGGGTCAGTATTTCCTGCAAATGTTAAAAGTACTCTTTCTTTATTTTCAACAATATTCTTATTATCCAATTTTTATTCCTCCCATTCCTAATGCTGTTTTTACTCCAAATCCCGTATATTCAGCTACTTTCAATAAAAAATTCAAAAGTTGCCAAAGCATTTCATCTTTACTTTTTATTCTAATTTTTATATTTCCAATAAACCCTTTAATCCTTACATTTTCCAAAAAGAAATATCTCGTTCGTAAATAATATTCATCAATATACACTTTTTCCAAAAGTTCATTTATCATATTTTCATCTTCCAACTTAATCGTATCCGAATGTTGATTTATTTTATTTATTACTCCTAAAAGTAATGTCGAAATATTTGGAAATATTTGTAGTTCTCCATTTAATTTATGAGTTGTTGGTGTCAAAAAATATATTTTATTTTTTTTCTCGTCATTAAAAAACAATTCATCAAAAGATGTCTTTGTCATAGAAACCGATTTTACAAATACTTCAATCCCTTTTTTTTCCAAATAAATATTTTTTACATCATTTTCCAAAAAATATTTTATTAACATCTCATAAGCATTTTTGTTAAAGGTCGTTACTCTCCAAAATATTTTTCCACTTTCCATATCTTTATAAATACACGAAGTATAAGGATGTGTTTCATTATAGTGCAAATAATCTGCATAAGCAGAATCGATGCTACTCATCAAATATCCATGAAAAAGTGAACTCATATTCACATCTACCCCATTCCCTTCTATTTCCATTTCTATTTTTGCAAGCATCTTATTTTCCCACTTCCTTTTCAGATATTTTCCTAATTTCAACTAATCCTGCTAATTTTGATTTCAGTTTATTATCTTTCTTATCCTTAATTTTTATTTTGTTTATTACTCTTGGAGAAAATTTATCGTCTAAATGGTCATCTATTCTTTTATCTCCTTTTTTTTGTTTTTTCTTTTTATGTAAAAGTCTTTTTACAACTTCAAGTCTTTGTTTTTTATTTTCAAAAAGTGCATAAACAATTGTTTTTTGATGAAACCCTGTATTTGCTCCCAATATCAAATTTTGACTACCCGAATCATTAGGTGTTTCCAAAGTATTCTTTATCAAATAATTCATAGCTTTTTTTAGAAGATTTATCAAATCATTAAAATCATTTATTTCTAGTCTGGTTTCTGAAAGCAATTCAAAATCTAAAGTAATATCAAATATAAATCTAGTTTTTGGATTAATATATTCTCTAGCTACAGACATTGGTTTTACTTGATTATCTTCTTCCAATTTTTCATCAAAATCTCTAAAAAAACAAAAACTTTCATTTTCTGTTTTATATGTATCTGATATTGATATACCAAGATTTCGATTGAATTTTTCTTCATCAATTTTAAATTTTTGTTTTATTAATTTATTTTCTTTTTTTATAATAATTTTATCTTTTTTATAAAGTATTTGTTGTATTATATTTTCAATAATATTGCTAATATTTTCATTAACTTCATCTTTTGTTTTTTCAATTTTTTGATTGGACATATCTTTGTTTATTTGTTTTGTAATATATGAAGATATGTATTCTATTTCATTCTCAAACTCTTTCCTGTTTCCATCAATATAATTAACTAACAAAAGATTTATTAAAGCTCCTTTTATAGAACTTCCTGGAATATATATTTTATTTTCAATACTTCTATTTAACAATATAATGTTATTACTTTTTCCAATATACACTATATCATATATCTTTTTTATAAATTCTTCCTCAGATATCTTATTATTTTCTAAAAAATCAGTTAAACTTTTTAATTTAGTCTCTCCATTAATATATGATAAATATTCCTCAAATAAGTCTTTTTTAATTAAAAAATCAACAAATTTATCTCTATCTATTAAAATTAATATCTTATCTCTATCTTTATAAATATATTCATTTTTATTCAATTTCGACTTATATTCAGCCCCTGCAATATGCACAGGCGTCAAAACTTCCATCTCCATTTTGTATTTAACTATCTTTCCCATAAGTCACTCCTATAACTATCGGCTTTCCCATTCTGTAAATGCTATGATTTCCATGCAATTTCAAATCTACTAATCTTCCTGCTGGTTTAAAATTCAATACTGCTCCTGAAGAAATCATATAAACTTGCTTTCTTTTTTGTGGATTTTCACTATATTTAGGACTATTTACAAATCCACTTCTTTTTATTAATTGATAACCATTTTCTTTATTTTTTATTTTTTCAATTTCATCTTTTTGTGGTAAATATGACGATAACAATAAATATTTGCCAGAAGTAGAAATTTTTTTTAAGTTTGTATGCAAAAATATAGCATCTGACTTGTAATTCTCTATTTTAAGTTCTCTAATAAATTGACCATGTCCAGCACTCTTTTTCCCACCTATTCCTGTCAGCGATAAACTTTCCAATACATTTTCAAATTTTTCTTTCCATTTTTCTGGTAATTGTACAATAAAATAAAGCCCTGAATCTTTATTAAATCTAAAAACTTCAACATTATAAAGTTCCGTATCTTCTCCAATTCTCGAAACTTTATTTTTAGTGTGTAGTTCTTTTTCTCCAAAATCATTGTCTATTTGAGGAAAATTTTTTCCTGTTTCCAAAAATTCAAAATATTCCTTTAATCTACTTGCAGGGATATAACTTAATTTTTTTACCTTTTTTCTATCTACAACTTGCTCATTTTCATCATTATTTTGCTTTCTTTCAATATCATTCACAAATGGTTTTGGAACATAAAAAATCGTTTCCGTTTTCATTTCTTTAAAAGGCAATAAATCTGATACTTTAAATTCATCATTTTCTGTCAATTGTAATAATTCTCTATCCTTTTCTCCAAATATTCTAACATATTCAGTATAAAAAGCGGAATAAAAAACATCTGAACTTACAGTTGTATTTGTCAATTCCAAAGAACTATTTACACCAACATGAATTCCGTTTGGAAATTTTAATTTATATAGTAAATAAACCATTATTCTCTCCTACTTTCCAAATCTTCCACTATAATCTTTAATATTTTTAATTTCTGATTTCAAATATTCCATACCATCTTCATTTTCTTTTATATATACTTTTTCTGTCAATTTTAAATCCTCAAATTTAACACGGCCATATCCTCTAGTTCCATGTCCTCCCAAATAATCATCTTCAAGTAATTCAAACATTAAAAATATATTTTCAAAATCGCATTTTACTTCTTCTTCCATATTTTGGGTATTTTCAACATTATAAATCAGTCTAAAATCAAATTCCGAACCTGCTGGAACTCTTTCCTGCTGTCTTGGATTTGCAACACAAGTTACCCTGTCTATTGTATTTTCATATTTTATTTCTGTATATGGCAAATCAAACTCAACATCTCTACCATAATCTTTCTCTCTAAGTAATATATCACAAAATTGTAACCTTGATAAAGTTATTGGTTTTTCAGAAGAGCCAAATAATCTTTTAATTTCATCATATTTTTTATCACATTCTTCTTTTATATTTGGCATTGTTAATGTAGAATTATCATTATATTTAGTTCTAGAAAGCAAATATCTCATTTTTCCTTTTAATGAAGATCCTGGTATAATTGGCTTATTTGTAACTGTATCTCTAATTACAATGTTATCTACTGCTCCTATCGCCGAAAAATCTCCAGATGTCCCTATATGAAGCCCTGTTAAAACTTTTATTTTACCTGTTATAATAAATTTTCCTTTTAATGTATTCATAACTATTTTTCACTCCTTACTGAAATTTTTTAACTAATCTTTATCCACGTAATATTTTACATATGCAACTATTTCTTCTAAATAACGATAAAATCTATCAAAATCTTTTTTGTTTTTTATTTTTTTTAATTTTTCCGAAATTTTAAATTTTTGGTCAAATTCTTTTACTTTAGATTTTCTACCGCACTGATATGTATGTTTTATTAAAAGATACTTTACATCGTTTAATAATTCATCTGATAATTTATCTTCTTTCTTTTTTGAAGATATTTTATTTTTTACTATTACTGAATTTGATAAAAGTTGTCTTAACTGTGTTGTTGTAACCATATTATTTTTATTTTCTTTTACTAATTCTTCCACTGTTTTATTTTCCATAACAAATTCCTTTCTAAATTTGTAATAAATTTTTATTTTATAATAAACCTGTTCGATAATCTATTTTTTTATTTTGAAATTATTTATTTTCTCTATACTCATAAATCAATATATTTATTGCCGTCAATAATTGTCTCGCATCTTCTTCATTTTTTATCCATTCAAACAACTTCTTCTTCAAATTTAAATAATTCTTTTCCTGTTCCTCATTTTTCTTGTCATATTTTATTCTCGCAAGTGTATAAGCAAATCTAGCAATATTAATTCTGTAATTTTCGTTGTTATTATTTTCTAAATTTTCAAATTGACTTCTTATGAAATTCATAAGGCTATACCATTTTGATTTTCCTACAAATACTTTTTCTAATTCTTCATTTTCTTTCAAACTTATTACAGATTTTAAATATTTATATTTTTCATTCAACACTTTTCCTATAAAATCATCCCATTTATAAACATGATTTAATTTATTATTTTTTTCCACTCCAAATAATGCAACAGCATCTTTTGTAGTTTTTCCAATTTCATTTTCACCATATGATTTTGCTAGTTTTTCTAATTCTCCTGTTTTTTGTGCCATTTGAAATATTGGATAATTTTCATCAAAAAATCCTATTCCTGCCGACAATGTAACTCTATCACTTGAAAATTCCTTAAATGCCGTTCTCAAATCTACAGAAAATTCGATAATATCATTCCAAGTTCCTATTGCAAATACATCATCTCCGCCAGAATATACAAGTACAACATTTCTTCTCTTTTTATCTTCTTTTGTTTCATCTTCTTTCGTTCTTTCAGTTATCACATTACAATATTCTTTAAATAATTCATTTTCTTCCAAATTCAAATTTTTTCTTTCCAAAATTAAATTTATAATTCTTTTAAAGAAATCAGATAAATATCTCGATAAAACAACCGTTTTTGAAAATCTAACAAATTTATATGGTTCTTTTTCTCCATCTGTATTGATATACTCTTTATCTTCAAAACCTGTTTGAAATAAAGTTCCTAAATTATCAATGTCGGCTCTTAAAACAGCAAGCCTTTCAATTCCTTTACCTTTTTTTACTAATTCTGTAAATTCTATGAGGTTATTATTACCTTTTATTTCTTCTTTCATTGATTTTACATTATAATTTCCAACTTTAATATTTCTAGAATTTCCTTTTCCCAAATAATCATAGTTTATTGAATAAAATCTATAAAAATTTTCACTTTCTTTCTCAAATGATTCAAAATTCTTTGACTCAAAATCTTTAAAAATTATTTTAACAAATCCTTTCGGATATTTCGGGAATTTTAATTTATCACTATTTTCGCTACAATTTTCTTCTATAAAAAATATCCTTTTATCTTTCAAATGAAATGATTTTGAAATATCACTTCCCAACTTAATATAATTTTTACAAGAATTACATATTTCAAGATTTCCATTGCTTTCTTTTTGAGAGTTTTTCATCAAAATATTTTCTTTTTCAGATTTTTTACAAATCACACATTCTTTTGTATCACTATGAATTTCATTTAATACACTATTTTCATCAAATATCTCTTCTAATTGTTCTTGAGAATATCTATTAAATTTCTTTTTAGAAGTTTCAATAAAATTTCTTTTTAAAATTTCTTTAAATTTGTTTTCTTTCTTTATGCTTTGACTCAATCCATTTCCTAATTCTTCTGCGGATGTCTCAGTATATGATATTTCATAATAAATTGATGTTCCAAGTTCTTTTAGAAGAAAATCATTTATTATATTTTTATATTCTTCTAAAACCCTCACAGTTTCAGGAATATTTGGCAATAACATATAAAACTGACTTCCTGCAGAATAAACCAAATTTACTCTTGATAATTTTAATGCTTCCAAAATCTCATCTATTATGTGTTCAATAAAAAGTTCTAGATAAAAAGAACGTCCTCTCAATGATTTCATAGCCAATTTAGATGTAATTGTATAAATAAAATTTTGTATTCCTGTAAATTCACTCGATACAAATAGAAATTTGGGTTTTTCCCTTTCTTTTTTTTGATTTTTTTTAAAATAAATATCTTTATAATTTATTTTATTATTTTCTTTTTCAGTATCATAAAGATACATGCACGAAGCAACTGCTGCGGTTAATTTCACATGATCATAGTAAGAAACATCTGGATAATCTACATATGAACTTGAGGGAAAATATATACAACTTTCTTCTAATACTGAATTTAGCTTTTCTGGTGTCAAAATATTCTTTTGTTTCAGTTCTTCCAAATCTTTTTTTAATTGCTTCAACACATCTAAATATTCTTCTTTTTCTAATTTCTTTTCATCTTTGTTTTCTTCTTTTGGTATATTAAAACTATGTCTATTGTATGTCAAAGATTTAAAATTTTTCTCTACATTATTTTTCTGAACATTAAGTCTATTGAATATTGAATTTAACGGCAATCCTTCTATTCCCGTAACTTTTATCTTTTTTCCTTCATCACTTATTTCATCATCATACTTTACTCTATCCACTCCCGATGCAATATTATCAGCTTCATATACAATATATGCCAAAGAATTATCATCTAGTTTTTCATTTTCTTTCATTTTTTCATCTATTTCTTCATTATGATGATACTTTATCATATCATAAATTTCTTTATATTTTTCTACATCTAACAATTCTTCTTTCTCCAAATAATCAGCTCCTGCAATAGAATGTCTCTTACTGCTTACACCTGCCCTTCGTACTATTTTTCCAACATCATGTAGCAAAGCTCCTATTTGAAGATTAATTAATTTCTCATCCATACTTTCATTTCTCCAACTTTCAAATTTATTTTTATATGTATTCAAAAAAAAAAGCATAATATAACCACCTCTTCTTGTGCTTCATATAATCAATTATTTTTCACTATTTTACATTCCACTTTAACTTTTTTCCCATAAAATGCCATTCCCATATATACAATTTCCTTTACTCCTTTTTCTTTTAGCATTACAGGATATTTTTTATGTTCAATTTGATTCAATGCTTCTTTTACTTTTATTTCAAGTTCTTCTCCAGTTTTAGCCACTTTAAACTCAAAAATATATCCTATATTATTTTTATTTATCGGCTCCAAAGCTAAATCGTTCCTTCCATACCCTGTTTCATTATTTGACAAAACTGTATATTCGCTGTCAAGATACAACATCATTC
>ERZ773056.1044-NODE-1044-length-14346-cov-37.274299_pt1 | contig 14346 bp, 15 predicted proteins | sample MGYA00580857_ERZ773056 | MGnify/ENA primary metagenome ERZ773056 (study PRJEB29015, sample SAMEA2737996) | human oral metagenome | biome: human oral; feature: human-associated habitat; material: dental | place: China | collected 2114 ... | reverse complement strand
ATCGTGGTAATGTTATCCAAAAATTCTTTTTGCCAATCAGTAAAGTTTTTGTTCGAATTGACTCGTTCCATAAAACCTCGAATCCAGTCGGAATGCGCTGAAAATCGCGTAATTCCCGCGTCAATAGTCTCAGGCGTGACAATTCCTTCTGGGAAAAATTCCTTCGGATAGTACATTCCATCAGCATTTTTGACATATTCCAACATTCCTGGAACAATGTTATTATCCATTTTGTAACAAAAAATTTCTGTCAATGCTTTTTGAAAACCTTCTCTATTCATAGGTCAAAATAATAAATATAAGTAAAAATATTATAATATAAATTCATTAAAAGTCAATTTATAAATTTAGAAAGAGAAAAATTTTGTTTTTTTGGGAAAATTTTTATAATGCAAATAATCTAAAAAATTGTATGTCAAACCAAATCACTTGCCCGAATTGTGGCCATCATTTTTCCCTTTCCGAAATTCAAAAACACGAATTGGAAGAAATGCGCGCAAAAATTCAAAAAGAAACGGAAGAAGAAACGAAAAAAAAGGCTTTTGCGTGGGCAAATGCAGAAATCGAAAAACAACGAAAAGAAGCGGAAAATGAAGCGAAAAAAATTCGCGAAGAAATGGAAGAAAAAAATAAAAAACAAATTTTGGAATTGGAAAATTTACGAAAACGCGACGAAGAAGCCCGAAAAAAAGAAGAGCAATTTTTGCGTCAACAAACAGAATTTGAAAATTTGCAAAAAAATCTAGAAATCGAAAAAGAAAGAGCGAAACTCGAAGAGCGAAAGCGCTTGGAAGATGAATTTTCAAAGCAGGCACAGGAAAAATTGGCGCTCGAAATGGAAAAAATGAACCTCGAAAATGAAAAAAGATTGCGCGCAAAAGATGAGCAAATCGAGCAAATGAAGCGATCTATCGAAGATGCAAAGCGAAAATCCGAGCAAGGCTCTATGCAGATTCAGGGCGAATTGCAAGAAAACGCGCTCAAAGAATTGCTCGCGATGAATTTTCCATTTGATACAATTAGTGATGTGGAAAAAGGCATTCGTGGCGCTGATCTCGTACAAGATGTTCGCAATGAATTTGGTCAAAATGTCGGAAAAATCGCTTGGGAATCAAAAAATACAAAAAATTGGACGGAAGCGTGGGTAGAAAAACTCAAAGAAGATCGACTTCGTGCAGGCGCTGGAATCGCTGTTTTGGTGTCAAATGTTTTGCCCGAGGGCGTGAAAAATTTTGGATTATATCGCGATATTTGGGTAACAAATTATGAATCACTTTTGCCGCTCGCAAGCATTTTGCGCGTTCAAATGATTGAAATGACAAAGGTTCAAAATTCTCTCAAAGGAAAAGACGAAAAAATGGAAGTGATTTACAATTATCTCATTTCTCCTGAATTTAAAGCCAAAATTGAAAATATCATCGAAGCATTTTCAACGATGCAAGACGAGCTCGACAAAGAAAAGCGCGCAATGGAACGGCTTTGGTCGGCTCGCGAAAAACAGCTTCGTCGCGTTATCGACAACACAGCGCGACTTTATGGCGATATGCAAGGCCTCATCGGAAGCCAATTACCAAAAGTAGACTACCTCGAACTTGGTGACGGCGAAGAAATTTTTTAAAATGCAGTACACACTCATTCGTTCCAATCGCAAAACTCTCGCGATTCAGATCAATAAAAATGCCGAAATTATTGTGCGGGCACCTTTGCGTGCGCCGCTTTTTTTGGTTGAAAAATTTTTGGAAGAAAATAATTAATAAAAAAAGGAGTAGTCTCATAGATTAATGAAGATAACTCCTTTTTTGTTATATTAGCTTTTTAATTTTGAAAAAATTAAGATTTTAATTGTAATGATTTATTACATTTTAAAATTTCCAGTTTCACCATTATTGGCTTTATCAATTAGAAAGTTTGACATTTCTTTAAATTCTGATACTGCTTTTGCATCTTTTCCTGTTACGGAATTTACATTTTGGGAATTTATAAGGTTTCTTGAAATTTCAAGAGCTATATCCCTGAATGAGTTTTGGCTCATTGAGAATAATTCACCTTTCTGATTTTTTCTGTCATATTGGGCACCGATTATTTTTCCGTCCTTAACTGTTAATTTTACGAATGAATTCCAGTTGCCGTCGTACCTTTTTTCAACAGAATAGATACCATTTTTCAACGCTGAAAATCCTAAAATATTTACAAAAAGCATTAAAGCAAATAATATTTTTTTCATAATTAACACCACTTTTCTAAGTAAATTTTTTTCTTTTAAATCTCCTTTAAAACACTTGTTATATAATATATTATACCTTTAAAATTAAAATAAATCAAGCCTTTTTTAATAAAATCCCTGCGTATCAGTCAAATGTCCGTCTTTGTTATAGAAATTCCAGTTTCCAGAAGCCTTGTAGTTTCTTAATGCCCCTTGAACTTTGATTTTTCCATTGTCATAATACTGCGTGAAATTTCCGTTTCCATTTACGAGTTTCATTTCACGTTCTTTCGCACCATTTCTTGAATAGCCAAGAATATCGGTAATTAAACCATTTTGATATGTTTCAATCAGTTTTTTTGTACCATTTTCATAGTTCCATGTCCATTGTCCGTGTCTTAGATTACGTGAATAGTTTCCGTTGGAACGCAGAGTTCCGTTGGAATAATAGGATTTTGCCTCGCCGTTCAGCTGTCCGTTGGCGTAAGTGTTCTCATTTGTAACAATACCGTTTGAATATTTTATTTCCTTTCCGTGTCTGACGTTGTTTGAATACTGCATTGTAGAAGCAAGCCTTCCAAATTCATCGAAATCATAGCTGTCGCCATTTAACACGCCATTTTTATAATGTTTTAGCGTCTTTGAGTTTCCATTTCCGTAAAAGTCTACATCTTCGCCATCCCTTATGCCGTTTACATAATTTGTGGCTTTTAATATATTTCCATTTTCATAGTATAGAAACATAGGACCGTGTAATTTTCCGTCCTGATAACTTCTTAGGGCCTGCACTCGTCCAACTTCATTAAATTCTGCATAAGTTCCTGTAAAGGGCTGACCAGTTTCCTTTAGAGTGGCAAAGCTGCCTGAAACAGTTACGTTTGCAACAGTGCTGTAGGGTGAAGACAATGCACGTGCTGACTGAGCTGAATATTCACTAGCTCTTTTTGGGGAGATTTTTGGAATCGCCGCTGAAGATAAAATGCTTATGGATAAACATGAAATTAAGACTATCATTGATTTTTTAAATGATTTTAACATAATAAACTCTCCTTCTTTTTTAGACATCATTTTTATTATATCAATAATTCATTATATTTCTCTTAGAATAATAGATTATATTTGTCTTAAATATTTTAGTGCTCTTTTTTATAAAAAAGTTTTTAAAAATAAATAAAGTATGCTATAATTTTTGATATGAAAAATAAAAATAGAAAAGGGAGGCAGTCCTGATGGATTTTAATAAATTAAGAAATGATTTGCAGAGCAAATATTTTTCAACTTGGGAATACTTTAGCAACGGTTCCGCTCTTTTGAAAATATTTGTAAGAAATCATCCTGTATTGCTTTTTTTCCATTTGGTATTTTTGTTTTTTCTTGGAGTTGTAGTCCGGTTTCAAGGATCAGAAATACTTGCAGTAATGGAGAAGATTGTAGAAAAATATGGAAAAACTAAGATTGATTCCAATCAGTTCTTGAGAAGCAGGGAGTTTAATGAGCTGGTGTCAGAAGTGATGTTGTTTATACTGTGCTATATTATAGTCTGGCTCGTTGTTCAGTTTATCCTTGCTATTATAAGAAAAAAAATGGGACTGGAAGTGGAAGGGCGGAAAAATGAATTTAGTTTAGTTGAAATTACCGTTAAATTTTTGGTAATGACATTTGTAAATATAATATTGGCAGTATTTCTAGTAATAGCGGGAATTATAATGATGATATTTACAAATTCAGTACTTCCATTTATAATTTTCTGGGCTATTCTGCAACTAAACCTTCTGTATTTTCAGCAGGCGTATTATCTCAGAAACATAAATATAGTCGAAGCGTTTAAATATAATTTATATATAAGCAGAGGAAACAGGATACGGATACTGCACGTATTATTAATAGTGTTTGCTGTATCTGCAGGATTTAATTATTTTTCAAGCTGGCTGTTTGAAGCTGCAGTTAAGGATCAGGTTGTAAGAATGACAGTTAATGCCTTCTTTGGAGGAGTGGTTGGATTTTTTTATACGATTTTTGAAGCAATGGCAGGCAATCTTATTTACTTGAATTTAGAATACATGGACTTTAATACAGATAATGCCGTTCTTAGCTAAATCTGGAAGGAGAAAGAATATGGATTTTCAAAATTTGCAAGATAAATTGAGAGAGAAGAAGTTAAATCTGACAGAATATTTTAAAGAATCAAAAGAAGTCGTAAAAGTATTTTTAAAAGAAAATAAATTATGGACAGTATTTTTTATAATTGCAAACATTTGGATGCTGTTTTCGGCGACAATTCAGAAAAAATTAACTACGGAAAGTTATGTAAGACTGTATGATTCCTTTAGTTATTTAATTTCAATGTTAAATACAGTTGCATCAGTTTACAGCAATTTATTTTATACGGCTGCAATTATGAAAATTGGATTTAAAATTGAGAACAGGGAAGATGAATTTACATTAAAGAAGTTGCTTTTCAAATTCTTGGTGCTTACTTTACTATATTTTGCAATTGGCATGGCAATTGCGCTTTTAATCTTTCCAGCGGCGATTATGTTATTAATTTCTAAAGCTAATTTTATAGGAACAGTAATAGCTGGAATTATAGTGATTGCTATAATTGTATTTCTAGTAATAATGTTTCTTTATTTTGTACAAATTTACTGCATTCGGAAAATGATGATATTTGATGTGTTCCAGTATAATTTAGAAATATCTGAGGGAAATAGAATGAGAGCAATTATTCCAATCATTATTTTTGTATTGTTAAATGCTATCCTTAGAGTACCATTTTCTTTACATCTTTTTGACAAGATACCATTAATTATAATTTTTCCAATATCTGTGATAGGTGGAATTATTTCAAGCTTTTTAGGAATATTTATATCAATAATGGGAGTTATAATTTTTTTGAATGCGGAGTATAGTTATTTGAAAAAACAGAATAAAAATTTACAATAAATTTTGAAAGGAAATAGAATAAATTATGGATTTTAAAGATTTGCAGAAGGAACTGTTTGAACGGAAATTTAATGTATTGGAATATTTTATGTGGATGTTTCGGATTTTGAGAGTTTTTATATGGGAAAATAAGTTATGGGTTACAGGTTTTGTACTTTCAAATATACTGATTGGAATAATGCCAGCGAATTTCGTAAAGAAATACTGGCTTATGAGTACAGTGCTAGTGTATTATGGCAGAATTTTTATTTTCATTTCGTATGCTAAAGTTCTTCATCGGATAGAAAGTACAGAAAATGAATACAAGTTTACAAACCTGATTGTTAAATATTTAAAACTTTTGCTAGTGCTGATATTTTCTGTTCCTCTTTTACTTGTTTTGATAAAACAGCTAAAGTTTGTTACAAAAATAATTACAAAGAATCAGATTTTAAATGGGCAGATAATTGGGATGGTATTTGTAGTTCTGTCATTAATATTTATTCCCTACTTTACTCAGATATATGCAGGGCGAAATATGAAAATGTGGCAATCCTTAAAGTATAACTTTATGCTGGCAAGAAAAAGCAGGCTAAGAGTTGCAATTCCTATTATTATTCTGACTGTACTGAATAATTTGTTATTAATGATGAATTATTATCACAATAATTTCGGACAGCTTTATGCAAGAAACATTGTTACTTCGTTTGTAATAGTTATTTCAAGCATTTTTCAGATTGTCATTGTAATAATGTATGTTATTGTATTTTTGAACGTGGAGTATGATTATCTCAAATCACATAGAAAAGATACAGAAAAAATGATAGAAAATGAAATATGATTTCAGATTTAGGGAGGAGAAAAAATTATGGATTTTAAGAATTTACAGAAAGAGCTGTTTGAGAAAAAATTCAAGCTGGATGAGTACATGGGAAACACTTTTGATATATTCGGAAGCATTGTAAAGGAAAATAAGCTATGGATTGCGATTCTGGTAATATTGAATATATGGGCATTATACTCGACCACATTGCAGAATACGATAAATACAAACATCAGGGTGGCGGCCAGCTATGGCGATGTCAGCAATATGGCAAGGTATTCGGGAATGCAGCTTAGCATTAGCCTTTTTAATACTGTTATATCAGTTTATTCAACATTATTTTCAATAAGGATGTATTCAAAGGTTGTAATGAAAATAGAAGGCAGGGAAAATGAATACAGCTTTAAGGAGACGTTTTTCAAGTTCCTGAAGATTTTTGGGCTTATTATCGTGTTTCTTGCAGTATTTTTTATTGTGATGTTTATTCCTGTTTTAATCGGTATTTTCATAGGAATAATAGCTGAATATAATTATTCGAAAGTTCTTATGGCTGTTGCGATTGCGGTTCCAGTTATAACTTGGATAGTAATTGTAATTATAGCGTGGATAAAACTGCTGTATTTCAGGGAAACATTTTATATAAGAAATATGAAGATAGTACAGACGTACAAATATAATCTGGCTATATCAAAGGGGAACAAGCTGAGAAAAATTTTGCCAAATATTGTGCTTTCCCTTATAGTTCTAGTTTTTGCATTGCCATTTTTGTTGAATACGTTTCTTTTTACATTTCTTTTTACATCAGTTTACATTGTAATACTGATTGCTGTAATTTCCTCAGTTGCGACATCTGCAATAGGAATTGTTTCAATAATATTAAATTCGCTTATATTTTTAAATGTAGAATATAATTATTTAAAAAGCATAGATGAAAAAAAAGAAGAAATTCAAGCTTAAGGTTTGAAAAATTTTGTATCTTAGTGTATAATTATAAAAAAATAGAAAGGAAAAATAAATTATGTATTTAGAAAATTTAAGAGAAAAAATCTTTAAAAAAGATCTTGGAATTGGAGAAACTTTTAGTGCGGCACTTGATTTATTTAAGATAATTCTTAAAGAGAATAAGCTGCTTGCGTTTTTACAGTTTATTTTAATATTTATTCCGATTATAAGTTTTTATTTAGGTTACTTCTGGATTGTTATGCTGGCTGTTTCAGGTTATGCGCAGCTAATTCCTGTATTTATTTTATTAGGTTTTGGTCTGATGCTTGCATTTACAATAGTAAATAATTACTTTATAGCATATTTTTTAAGAAAAATTGCATTAAAAGTGGAAGGAAGGGCAGACAAATTTTCAACAGAAGGAATTTTTATAAAGTCTCTTGTGATATTTGGAATAGGTGCTGGTTTAAGGATAATTTTATTTGTGCTGGAAAAATTCCCTTTCATAGGAACTTTTTTAGCCCTTTTAGCGAACATAGCTATAATAATTGTCTTTATATGGGCCTTGCTTTACTTTTATGAAATATACTATATTCGTAATTTCACTCTTTCAGAATCTTTGGACTACAGCTTAAAGCTATCTAAAGGAAATAGGCTAAAAATAATAATTCCTGGAATAATACTTGTAGTAGCGGTTGTTATAGCGAGTATAGTAGTTATCTTTCCACTTTCTGGAATCATAAGAAATGATTCTTTTGTTATGCTGGGCGTATTGATGATAGTTACTGTTTTTTCGATAGTTCTTTGTTTATTTGTGCTATATTCTCAAGCTTTGCAAATTGTAGTTTATCTGAATGTTGAGAATAATTACTTGGAAAATGAAGAAAAAGACGGCAAACATAATTTTAAAAATAAAGAAGAAGTTAGCTATGAAAACAATCAAAACCTTAATAATTTTTTAGATAAACATGATGAAAAGTAAAAATTTCTTAATTGTGGGATTTTAATAATCTCACTTTTTTTATATATGCTCGAACCCATTTAAAATTAAATGGAGTGTACCCAAAATCTTGGACAAATAATGCTTATGGTGTAGCCTATGTTCATGAAAATGAAAAAATTAAAATGGGAAATTCAAGTGGATGGTATGCTGGAGCTGTAATTAACAGATATAGATTTAAAGATTTGGGAAAATCAAAAGAAAACCAGTCAATGTTTAAAGCTGGGGTTTTCAAGACCATGTCACCTAAAAACGATTATAATGATGCATTACAGTGGACAGTTTCGGGAGATATATTTGCAGGAATTAATAATATAAAACGTGGATATTTTGTTGTTGACGAAATATTTGAGGCTAAATCTGACTATAATTCTTATGGAGCGGCAATTAAAAATGAGGTTAGCTATGATATTAGAATGAGTGAAAGAACTCATTTACGTCCTTATGGAGTTTTAAAAATGGAATATGGAAGATTTAACGGTATAAAAGAAAATAGTGGACAGCTGAAACTGGAAGTAAAAGGAAATGATTATTTTTCTATAAAACCAGAAGCAGGGATAGAATTTAAGCATGTTCAGCCGCTTGCAGTAAAAACAAATTTATCAGTAGGAGTATCAGCCGCTTATGAAAATGAAATTGGAAAATTACGAAATTCAAATAACATTTTAACACGAATTATTATAAGTTTTCATATTTTTCAGAAACATTTGTTATTTTAAATTTTTTTTATTCTAACTCCGTTGTGTTTTAAGAATATTTGTGATAAAATTAATATTGTTTAAAGAAGTTTAGTATAAATTAATGATTTTAGTAAAAATTTCTTAGTAAAAATAATATTAACTTTTTCAGTAAAATAAAAAAATTGTGAATGATTTTTAAATTAAGTGTAGGATTAGCAAAAAATAATGATGTATTATTAAATAAATTATGCTATACTATTATATATCATGGAGATTTTATAGCCGTAACAGGATAGGCTATAAGGATTACTTTTAAGATAGGAGGATGTATGGGGATTTTTGATTTTTTTAAATCTTCTGAAAAAAAAGAAAAGAAGAAAAACTGTTCAGGTGGCGACGGCAGCCAGCAGCAAATTAGAAGAGAGATTTACGATATTGTAAACAATGAATCAGAAATTATGGAAAATGGCAACTATGACAATTATTCGGATGATTTTAAAGAAATTTCCTACTATGACGAGTTTGGGAAAGAATTTAAGATGCCCAAGAAGGAATGGCTTGATAAAAAACTGTATCCAGCCATAAGAAAAAACTGGAGCAACATGGAAGGGCTGTATCCTATAATTCAGGATGCCTTTTCAAAGGAGCTGTACCCTGAAATAAAGGAGGCTGTGCTTAGATTTTATGCGGCTGACGAAAATTTTGAGAGAAAGCTGGTTATGCTTGGGACTTATCACATAAAGACAGGTTCTTGCGAAAGTGCAGTCGAACTGTATGAAAAAAACTTGAACATAGACAATACGACAGAAGGGCTTTGTATAGCCTATGCTGAGGCATTGGAGCTTTGCGGCCGTATTGAGGAGAGCGAGAAGAAATATTATGAGGCGCTTGAAATCAATCCGAATTCGGCGACAGCGTTTAAAAGATACTTTGACATAGTAAAGAAAAGAAGTGTCAAGGAATATGAAAATAAGCTGGAAAAACTTTCGGAAATAAAGGGAAACTGGCGAGCCAAGATGATGCAGGCAATAGTTTACTTCAAAAAAGGGGATAAGGAAACTGGAAACTATTTCCTGATAACAGCATTAAAGGAATCTGGCTATAATTCGGAGGTAATGTACATCACATCAAGCATTTACATGCTAAACGAACTTTACGATGAGTTCAAGCAATATGTTCTGGCATACTACAATCCTGAAAAGCATAACGTTTACACAGCGCTGAATGTATTGAAGTACTACAAGGTAAAGGGAATGTACAAGGAAGGGCTGGAGCTTTGCAAATTTACTTCTAAATTTCCATGGATAGAGCATTATAAGAAATTTATGTATTATGAGGACTATTTTTGGAAACTGAAAGTAAAAAAGGAAAATGTCGATGCAAAAGAGAACACGGCAAATCACTTTTTTTCTACAAACAAGCCTATATGGTATTATGAGTTTAATCATCCAGAATTTATGCTGAATCAGAGCAGACGTGTAAAGCCTAATATTCTTATTCTCACATTAACATCAATTGGGGAAAAGTCCGAACTTGCTGAAAATCTGGCGGTTTCGTTGCCACTGTATCTGAACGAGAATCTTCATTACAAGACAAACTTGAACTATCAGCTTGCAATAGCCTATAACAACGAAAGCCTGTTCGTTTCGAGAAAGCGTTACAGTACCGATTATATGAAGCTGATAAGACAGCAGAATAACAACTTGAATTTTGTCTTGGCAGGAAATATACTGAAAATGCCAAATGTTGAGAAATATGAAATTGAAATATATCTGTATGATACGTTTAATGAGCAGAAATCAAGCCTAATTAACAAGATTTACGATGAAAATACGATTTATAGTGTTCAGAATGATCTGCTTAAAGCAGTGAGCGGATTCTTTGGAAGGGATTTTTCAATAAAATACGAAAAAAATATGGATAATCTTATACTGTTTTCTCCAAAAATGAAATTCCTCATACAGAGCAAGACTCACAGGGAACACCAGTCATGGCGATACAAGAAGCTTCTTTCAGATCAGATTGACGTAGTTCTTGAGGACAGGAATAATGACTTGAAGAAAATCAATCTTCTTGCATTGCTGTGTGAAATAAAACAGACAAACAGTCAGCTTTTGAAATTCCAGAAACCGCTCATTTACAGCATGAACATTCATGGAATCTTTGAAACCCAGACGTTAAAGATACTAGCTCCTATCATATTCAGAATATACGATGATGATGTAAACTTTCAGGCACATATAGAGGCATTGAATATAACAGATTCAAATTATCTTGGATGGATAAATAAATTTATGGGGGAATAGACTATGCTGTTTTATTATAAGAAAATATTTGGAGCAGTAATATCCTTTTTTTACATTCTTGTAAACTTCAATTTTTATAATTCAATTTTTCATGAATATGTAAATGACAGGATTTTTCACATAACGCTTTGGCTTGGAATAGTTGAGACGCTTTTCTGGATTATGCTCCTTTACTCAGTTTTCTATCTTGAAGACAGAAGCAGCGGTGCAAATGCCAAAAGTCAGCAAGAGGCTGAAAAGGAAGCGGCAAGGGATGTAAGGGATCTTTTGATATGTTTTGCCATATTCCTTCTGAGCTTAGTATGTGTAAATATTTCGCGTGTAATCTTGCAAAGTTCACCGTATATGAATGATACTGTTTCAAGTGTAAATTCGTATGTGCTGTTTGTAGGCGGAACCAGAGTTCTGTTCATATTTGCCTCAATAGTATTTATTATTATTGCGATAAGCCGGAGAAGTATCCTGCTAATTATTATAGCGGCTCTGAATCTAGGAAATTCAGCAATGATATGGCTGGACTTTGATGCTAATATTACTGCGATTCTGCGAATTGTTATTGCTGTATTGGCAATTATTCATTATATATTTTTAAAAAATACTGTAAAATATACTTTTAGGGAAAATAATAATACGGAAATTGAGATGAAATCCAATAAAGAATTAAAATTAAATAAACAGGAGGATGAGAAATAAAATGAGAAAAAATAGGACAAAACTACTGTTTCTAGCATTGGCTCTGTCTGCTGGAAATGTATTGAATGCAAATAATCAGGATGTTTCAAAAGACGTGAAGAAACCGCCGATAGAAATACGTATTGAAAATGGAAGAGGAAAAGTTATAGAAAGGCCTGAAAACAATAATAGCGGAAATTCTGTCTCGGGCAGAGGAGGAATGCAGACAATAAGAAATTCGGCAGGATCAATAACTGTAGATTCGTCATATTCCTCAAAAGGGCAGAATTATAGACAGAGATTTATAATTCTTCACTATACAGCGATGGACAGGGACGGCTCTTTAAGAGCATTGACAAACAATGAAGTAAGTGCTCATTACCTAATATCAAACCAGAAAAATGATCCAGTATTTTATTTAGTTGATGAAAACAGGAGGGCATGGCACGCAGGGGCAAGTGAATGGAAAACTAGCAAGAATTTAAATGACAGCTCAATCGGAATTGAAATTGTAAACAGCGGTAACGTAAGCGGAAGTTTTGAGCCGTTCAGAGATTTTCAAATTAAAGATGTGGCTGTTCTTGTAAAATATTTGGCAGATAAATATGAAATTCCCGCAACGAATATTTTGGGACATTCAGACATTGCTCCTCAAAGAAAGCCTGATCCAGGTCCATTATTCCCGTGGGAAGAGCTTTACAGAAAATATAACATAGGAATGTGGTATGACAATGCGAGAAAATCTGCATTTGAGAATGAATATTCACTTTCATGGGCATCCTTGCCAGCCGCAACCGTACAAGCTGAATTAAGCAAGTTCGGATATTCCATAAGTACAACTGGAAGATGGGATGAGCAGACAAAGAATGTAATAAAAGTATTTCAGTATCATTTCAGACCGTCTAAATACGATGGAAAGCTTGATTTAGAAACTTATGCCATCTTAAAGGCGTTAAATGAAAAATACAACAAGCAGTAGCTTGGCAATAAATTGGATATAGATAAATAAGGAAGGAATTACAGAATGAAAAAATTTTCAAAAAGAGTTTTAAACATGCACTATTCACCAATTAGAAAACTAGTGCCATATATTGACGAAGCAAACAGATCTGGTGTGAAAGTATACCAGCTGCATATAGGACAGCCAGATGTAGAAACGCCAGATACATTCTTTGAAGGATTAAATAACTATAAGGAAAAAATCGTTAAATATACAAATTCGGCAGGGATCATTGAATTGAGGGAATCATTTTCAAAATCTTATGCAAAAGTCGGAATTGATATTTTGCCTGAAGATATATTGATTACTCAAGGTGGAAGCGAGGCTATTCAAATTACATTGCAGACAATTTGCAATCCAGGAGATGAAGTTTTAGTCCCTGAACCATATTACACAAATTATGACAGTTTTTTGAGAATTGCCGACGCAAAGTTAGTTCCAATTGAAACATCTATTGAAAATCATTATCATTTGCCGGAAAGGGAAGAAATTGAAAAATTAATCACTCCAAAAACAAAGGCAATAATGTTTTCAAATCCAAGCAATCCTACTGGAATTGTTTTCAAAACAGAAGAAATGGAATTAATTAGGGATATTGCGATAAAACATGATTTATATATTATTACTGATGAAGTTTACAGACAGTTTATTTACGATGAAGAAATTGAGAAAAGTTATCAGTCATTTATGTCAATCAAAGAAATTGAAGACAGAGTGATTTTAGTTGACAGTATTTCAAAACACTATAGTGCGTGTGGGGCAAGAATAGGAGTTATTGCTTCTAAAAATAAAGACTTTTTAGCACAAGCGCTAAAATTCTGTCAAGCAAGACTATCAGTATCGACAATTGAGCAATATGCAAGTACAAACTTAATTAATACATTAGATACTTACATTGACAATACAAAATTAGAATACAAAGTAAGACGTGATATGATTTATAATAATATCATAAAAATACCAGGAGTTGTAACATATAAGCCAAGCAGTGCATTATACTTAATCGCAGAACTTCCAGTAGATGATATTGAAAAATTTGCAATCTGGCTATTGACTGAATTTAGATATGAAAATCAAACATTATCGTTTGCACCAGGACCTGGATTTTATACAACGCCAGGAAAAGGTACAAAGGAAGCTAGATTTTCGTTTTGTACACATAACTTGATTGAAATTGAAAATGGAATGAAAGTGTTGAAAAAGGCACTGGAAGAGTATAATAAAAAATAGTTTTTAAAATTTTAGTAGACTTGTTTAATAATTCAAAATGCTTGATTATGTAGACAAGTCTAATTTTATAATCTAGCAGAAAGTAAAATTTATGATTATTTAATACTATTTCCTATTTAAATAGTAGAAATCATGAAATTCATAGAATTAAAGCATTTTTTTGACAAGGCTATTAAATTAATTATTATAGAGTTTTATTATTATTTTTTAAATGGGGTTTAGTATAAATATATAAAAAAATTTGGGAGAGAAAATAATTTAATGAAAAATATTGGAAATATTGAACAATTGGAAAGTAAAAAAAATACGGAAAGCTATATTGAAAGGGATATAAAAAATGCGAAGGAAATTCTGGAAAGAATGAATCCTAATCAGAAAATCAATTATCATACGATTTTGACAAAACTGATTTCAGATTGGAAAAACAAGGATATTCGTCCTAAAATATTGATTCATAGCTGCTGTGCGCCTTGCAGTACTTATACGCTGGAATTTTTAACGCAATATGCAGATGTGACAGTTCTGTTTGCAAATAATAACATTCATCCAAAGGCAGAATATGTAAAAA
>ERZ773056.1042-NODE-1042-length-14353-cov-3.598545_pt1 | contig 14353 bp, 14 predicted proteins | sample MGYA00580857_ERZ773056 | MGnify/ENA primary metagenome ERZ773056 (study PRJEB29015, sample SAMEA2737996) | human oral metagenome | biome: human oral; feature: human-associated habitat; material: dental | place: China | collected 2114 ... | reverse complement strand
CCGGTATTCCGATAGTATTTTTCAACAGAAAGCCTGTAGATGATGATTTAAACAGGGCGGATAATATATATTATATAGGAGCCGGCCCAAAATCGGCAGGTATTGAGCAGGCAAAGATAATAATAGATGCCTATAATGAGAATCCGCATAGCATAGATATAAATAATGACGGTGTGATAAATTATCTGCTTTTAGAAGGAGAGCCGAGCCATCAGGATTCACTTCTAAGAACCGAATGGGTGATAAAAACTTTGCAGGAGAATAATATTCCCATAAATAAGTTAAACGGTGCTATAGGAAACTGGGAGAGAGCGCAGGGCTCCGCACTTATGGAGGAATGGCTGAATGAGTATAAAGATATAGATTTGGTTATTTCAAATAATGATGATATGGCACTTGGAGCTATAGATGCGATAGAAAGAGCAAATAATATAACCGGTATAAAGATAGTCGGTATAGACGGAACAAAAGAGGCACTTGAAGCTATAAATGCAGGTAAGCTTTTAGGCACTATAGAAAGTGATAAAAAGGAATACGCCAAAGCTGTCGTGGAGATAGCAATGTTTGCCATAGGAAAATCGTCACTGCCCGAGGATATCAAATCCAAGCTGCTTGATAACAGAACCTATGATGTGGAACAGATTCCGAGGAAAAAATAAATCAACAGAGTATGTATACAGATAGGAAAAAATATTTTTGTACAAAGTTCCCAGTTATTTTATATAAAAATTGTGGATGAAATACTAAAAAGAGCATTGACTTTGATGCTCTTTTTTATTATGATGAAATCCTAAAGATTAGAACATCTTTCTGAGAGATGTTTTTGGGGACCTTTCTTTAAATAATTCTATAGGAGTTTTATGAGGCATATTATAGCGGTGATTGATGAGGATATACGCTTTGCCTTAAAATTATCTGATTTTTTATCAAAGGAGGATAGGATTCCTTTCAAAGCGGTCGCTTATACTTCATTCCAAATGTATAAAAATGAAACTTCTTCTATGGAGGTAGTGGCATTTATCACAGATTTTGATAATATAGATGAATGCATAAGTACCGGGATTCCGGTTATTCTCTTATCAGATGATGCAATGGTAAAGTCTAAATACGCCGAATCGTCAAATCTTTTCTGCTCAATATTCAAATTTTGCGGCGTGCATATTATTGTGGATGAACTGCTGGGATTTTTTGTAAAAAACTCTTCGCTCGGGTTTAGCGGCAGCGGTAAAAACACAAGGGTTTACGGGGTATACTCTCCTATAAACAGATGTGGAAGATCCAGTATGTCCGTTGCACTGCATTCTTATTTTTGTTCTCTGTCCACAAGTTCTTTGCTGATTTCCTTTGATGAATATGATTCGGTTTTTGCGGTTTTAAGAAAAGAAAACAGCAGAGATTTATCTGATGTATTTTACGGATATAAAACAGGTGATTTGAATTTTGCAAAGCTTGGAGAATGTATAAGCAGAGTGGAAGATTTAAATATTGTACTGCCGGCAAGATATAATGAGGATTTATTTTATTTATCCGACAGTGAATTATTAAAATTTATAAATGATATTCTGGTATCAAATTTATTTGAAATTATTGTGATAGATTTTGGCAGTATAGGCAGAAGATCGATGCAGATTTTAGATATATGTGAAAAGATATTCTGTCCGGTAATAGGTGAGAGTAATGGGATGGAATTATCAAAGCTTAAGGAGTTTAAAGCACTTCTTGGGAGAAACGGATACTCGGAAATACTTCAAAAGCTATATGAAATAGAACTGCCGAATGAGGATATCTCTATGGATATATTCAATTTTGCCAAATTAAAAAGACATGAATATTATTTGCAGATTTCAAAAATAGCAGAGGGCCTATGATTTATTATATAGTGGGAAGTATGTTGTTTGTCGCAGCAGTGACGGATATACTTTGGAGAAAGATACCTAATATTATTATTTTTATATATTTTACAATAGGTATGGCTGTATTAAGCTTTGATTTTTTTATAAGATTTATTGTTTCATTATTTCTTTTTTCAATTCTTTATAATCTCAGATTTTTCGGTGCCGGAGATATAAAAATATTTGCACTTGTAATAGGATTTTTGGGTACCTATGAAGGAGTGAATCTTACGGTAACAGCATTGGTTTTGGCAGGCATAGGCTCATTATTATATATGCTTTGCAGTAATCAGCTGGGTGAGAGAATAAATAAGCTTAAAGACTATTGCATAAGAGTAGCTGCTTCCGGCAGGCTTTTAAGATACCATGAATACAATCTGAATGATAAATATTTGATACCCATATCTCCATATTTTCTGGCAGGCTTTATATTGTGGAGGTGCTTTTGTTAAACAAAAAAATAAAAGATAATGATATTTTAAGGATACAGGTAGTAAAAAATGAAGATGAAAGCCCGCAAAAGGGTGAGAGCATATATTTACAATTAAAAAACGAAATAAGAGATAAGCTGTCGGATCTTAGAAATATAGATGATGAAGAATTATATAAAATAATAGACAGCGAGATAATACATAAGGAACATTCTTTTTATATTCCTCTTGAAGAAAAATTAAATATCAGAAGTTCATTATTTGATTCATTCAGAAGACTGGATATATTACAGGAATTATTGGATTCCAAGGATATAACGGAGATAATGGTAAACGGAAAAGATGATATCTTTGTAGAAAAATGCGGAAAAGTAATTAAATGGGATAAATCATTTGTCAGCAATGAGGTTTTGGAAGATATGATACAGCAGATAGTAAGCAAGGTAAACAGGGTGGTAAATGTATCTTCACCCATTGCGGATGCCAGATTATCAGACGGTTCCAGAGTACATATAGTGTTGCCGCCGATATCACTGGACGGGCCGATTATCACTATCAGAAAGTTTCCGGAAGCTATAAGTATGGAGAGGATGATTCTATTTAAAACCTTGTCGGAGGAATGTGCAAAGTTTTTGGAGATGCTTGTATGCTCAGGCTATAATATTTTTATATCTGGCGGTACAAACTCCGGAAAGACTACATTTTTAAATGCATTATCAGGCTATATACCAAAGGAGGAGAGAGTCATTACCATCGAGGATTCTGCGGAATTACAGCTGATGCATATAAAAAATATAGTAAGACTTGAAACTAAAAATGCTACTCTGAGCGGTGACGGAAGTATCGGTATAGGTGATTTGATAAGAGCATCACTTAGAATGAATCCTGACAGGATAATAGTAGGTGAGGTAAGAGGAAGGGAGGCACTTGATATGCTACAGGCAATGAATACGGGGCATGACGGTTCTCTTAGTACAGGGCATGGAAACAGTGCCAAGGATATGCTCTCCAGACTTGAAACCATGGTTTTAAGCGGTGCGGATTTACCTCTGCCGGCTATAAGAGCACAGATAGCAAGTGCTATAGATATAATGATACATCTTGGTAGGCTCAGAGAAGGGGAAAGAAAGATGCTTGAGATTTTGGAGGTTTTGCCCTATGAAAATGGGGAAATTGGACTTAATAAGCTCTATGAGTTTGATATGGAGGAAAAAATCCATAAAAAGGTCGGAGAACTCAAAAACAGACAGAAATTATTCGCAGCAGGCTATAGATTATAATATATATAAATTTAGTCTTATCGAGTGGCTAAGATACAGTTTTATGGCTGTTGTAACGGCAGCTTTGGGTTCATATATATTTTATAAAAGTGTGATTATATTCTTTGTTTTATTTCCATTCTGTTTTTTATATCCCAATTTTAAACGAAAAGAACTTATAAATGTAAAGAAAAGGAAGCTTGTGCTTGAGTTTAAGGAAGCCATAATGATTATTTCCTCTTTGCTGAGTGCCGGTTATTCTTTGGAGAACTCAATAAAGGAAGCTTTGGTTGAGCTTAGACTTCTATATTCAAAAGATAATCTTATAATAAAGGAATTTGAATATATAAATCAGCTTATCTATATGAATATCAGTGTTGAGAGGGCATTTGACGATTTGGCATACAGAAGCCACAGCGAGGATATCAGGAGTTTTGCCAAGGTTTTAAGGATTGCAAAAAGGAGCGGAGGTGAACTGGTAAGTATTATTTCACATACGGTCAATGTTATAGCGGATAAGGTGAGAATAAAGGAAGAGATAATAACCATGACTGCCGCAAAAAGATTTGAGCAGAGCGTGATGAATGTTTTCCCGCTTTTTATAGTTCTATACATTGATATAAGTTCTCCGGGATTTTTTAATATTATGTACACTACGATTATAGGCAGGATATGTATGAGTTTCGGACTGATTATGTATTTATTTGCGATATATATTTCCAAAGGTCTTTTAAATATAGAGGTATAGCCGATGAAAAAACATTTAAAAAGAATCTTTTGGGATAATAAAAAATATTGGATGATCGTATTTTTAAGCTTTATATTATTTGGGCTTTGTACTTTATTTTTAAAAAACAATACAGTGACCGATAATTATATTAGCAGACCGGGAGTGGATGATTATGATGCCGAAATGGAAATTGAGGTGGAGGGATTACTTGAGAAGCCGCAAAGAATGGAAATACCGGTATCTAAAAGGCTGTATTCGGAATCCGAGGCAAAAGAAGCCATAAAGGCTGCCTTGGAGAAAGCTTTAAAGATTCTCCCGGGGAAAAATAATTCACTTCAAAATATAACAGAAAATCTGAATCCGATAAATGAAATAAGCGAGCTTGGAATAAGTATAAGATGGGATTTTGGAGATACGGAACTTATAGATATATCAGGTAATGTTTATAATGAGAATCTAAGTGAAAATAAGGATTTGGATATAGAAGCTACTTTGATTTATGAGTCTTATGAAGAGAGTTATATTATTCCTGCAAGGATTTGTCCGAAAATATTATCAGAGGAAGAGAGAATTTTAAAGGGATTAAGGGAGGTGATAATACAGGCTGATAAAGAGCAGATAGAAAAAGACGGATATATTTTACCTGAAACATATGGCGGCAGAAAGCTTATATATCGTTTCAGAGAAAATACGGATTTTAATCTTATATGGATAATTGGAATAATTATAGCACTGCTTTTATATCTAAGGGAAAAAGAGAGGGAAAAGTTTAATCTTGAAAAAATAAAAAGGGAACTTATGAAGGATTATCCCGATATTGTGTCAAAGTTGATTGTATTTATAGGTGCAGGTCTTTCTGTCAGGCAGTCATGGGAAAGCATAGTAAAAGATTATGAGAACGAATACAGAGAGAATAATGAAAAAAGATATGCTTATGAAGAAATGGCAAAAGCCTATGAAAGATTAAAAAACGGTACTCATGAAAATATTGTATATAAGGATTTTGGCAGAAGCTGTTCTTTAAGGCAGTATATGAAACTTGCGTCATTGCTTGAGCAAAACAGAAGGAGCGGAATTTCAAATCTGCATACTTTACTCAGTATGGAATCTCAAAGTGCTTGGGATGAAAGATTGAATCTGGCAAGGAGAGAGGGTGAAGAACTTAATACAAAGCTTCTTTTACCATTATTCATAATGCTTTTAATAGTAATGATGATGATAATTGTACCTGCATTGTTGATATTTTATTAAAAAAACAAAAAGAATGTGAATTTCACAAAATAGCGGCTTTTATGCCGGAAAGGAGAAGGTATGTTGGATTTTTGGAAGGATTTTATGGAAAATGAAGATGGAGTAGGTGTTATAGAAATTGTTTTGGTTCTGGTAGTTCTTATAGGTCTGGTCTTAATATTTAAAGGTAATATCAGTAAGCTCTTAAACAATATCTTTAAGGAAATCAATAAGAAATCAAAAGAGGTATATAATTGAAAAAAAGCGGTTCTGTTACCATCTTTGTATGCCTGATATTTATTTGCATCAGTGCATTGATATGCGGACTTTTGGAGTCGGCAAGAACCTCAGGTGCGAGATTGTATTTACAGACTGCAGGAGACTCGGCAATAGATTCATTATTCAGCAGATATCATAGGGAACTATGGGATAATTATAAAATACTCGCATTAGAGAGCGAGAGTGATGAAAATATAAGCGAACTTATGCTTTCTTATATGCAGCCATATATAGAAAACAGCGGAATGTATAGGATTCAAAATCCACAGATAAAGCTGAATAAAAAAATTAGTCTAAGTGACAATGGGGGAATGTATTTGGAGCAGGAAATCATTGACTATATGAGTCTTGGAGTTTTTGAATCTGTATTTGACGGCTCTCCTGATGATTTGTGGAAAGATATAGAAGATGCTATGAGTATGGAGAAAATTACCACCGACTACGGACTCGGTTCAAAAGAAGCCGTAGAGGTGGAAAAGGCATTAAAAAGGCTTTCCGAAAATATAGAAAAGCAGGAAGAGATAAGGTCTAAGATGAAGTCGGCAGTTAGTGCACAAAATATTTCAGAGATAAAAAAGCTGTGCAAGGATCTTAAAAGCACTCTGAAAAAAGTTCCGGATCTCATAAAAAAATATGAGAAAAAGGCTGACAGGATGTCTGAAAAAATAAGGGAAATAGAAAATAAAAATGCCGACAATATTTCAAAGCTTTCAGAAAGTAACAGGGAATATATAGATGGTGAGATATCAAAGTTTAAAGAATATGTGGATAAGGACAGTGAAAGAAGAATAGAGATTTCGGCTCTTGCAGGCTTAAGTGAAAGTATGATATCGGAGGTGGAGGAACTTGAGTCCGATATAGAAAGCCTGCAGGAGATGATGGAAGCCGAAGATGATGAGGAGCAGGATTATGATATCGGTGAGGCATGGAATAATCTTGGTTCAGGTATAGATGCGCTTACGGTAATGAGACTTAATTTTAAATATGGGATAGCGGATGAAGAAAAGGAAGAAAAGCTGAAGCAGGTAAAGGAACTCATATCGGACGGGATTTTTTCTTTGGTCATACCTGAAAACAGAGAGGTATCAAATAAGAGTATTAACAGATTGAGTCTGCCGTCAAATGCGATTACAGGAGGTTATAGCGGCAGGAATCTTGCACAGAGACTTTTAGTAAATGAATATATGGGAACATATTTTGCCGACTTTACAGATGATATAGATACTCCGCTTTCCTATGAGCTCGAATATATATTAAACGGTGATACTTCCGACAGGATAAATCTTGAAAATGCAATCCTTAAAATACTGGCTATAAGAGAGGGGCTGAATTATATGCATATAATATCAGATGCCTCAAAGATGCAAAGTGCGCAGGAACTGGCGACAGTGATAAGCGGTGTTTTATGTTTGCCGCAGATTACTCTTCTTATAAAGTTTTTGATAATAGCGGTATGGGCATTGGTGGAGTCGGCAATAGATTTAAGATGCCTTTTATCCGGTGGAAAGGTGCCTTTAATAAAGAGTAGGGATGATTGGAGTGCCGATTTGGATTCCATATTTGATATTTTAAACAATAATTCTCTAAGAGAAAAAGAGGCATCATCAAGGGGGATAAACTATGAGGGATATTTGAAAATGCTTTTGTATATAGAAGAACCTGTAAAAAGAAATTTCAGGATGATGGATATAATGCAGTTAGATATATCAAGAAGTCAAAATGATTTTTTGATAAATGATATGGTATACGGCATTGAGGCGGATATAGGATGTGGTGCAAAAAGGCTGTTCAGTGAGATTTCCTTTTTCTCAGAGGAGTTTGTCGGACTTGACTCAGGTTATGATATGGCAGTCAAAGTCGAAAAAATATATTGAAGGGAGGTTTTGTATGTCCTCTTATAATAAAAATTTTAGAAATAAAAAAATGAAAGCTCTCCAAGCATGCAGGTATAAGAGGACTCACAAAGCCTCTCTCAGTATAGAGGCGGCTATGTGCTTTTGCCTTTTTATTATAGCTATGGCAATACTTATAATGCCTTTTGATATGATGAATACCGATAGAAAGATAAGAGGTTTAACAGAGGCTATATGTAAGGATGCCTGCCAATATGCCTATACTTATTACAGATTGCAGGGGAAAAGAGAAGAAAGCGGTGAAAATTATGACCGTAGGGCTATGGAAAATATAAAGGGTGTATTTATAGGGGGAGCCGTCGGAAGTTTTGCGGTTTCCAGGATAAATGCCGATATAAAGGATAAAAATATAAAAAATATAAGCGGTATTTTATCATCCTGTATGTCTGACGGGGAAACTATATACATAAGGATTGATTATAAATATTCACTGCCCATAGGAATACTCGGTAAAAACAGTATTGATCAGACTGTAATAGCTTCAAGAAGAGCGTGGATAGGTGCTGATGGTGGAAAGTCCGGTGAATCGGGGATAAATGATGATGAGTATGTATATATAGGCAAAAATGCGACAAGATATCATATAGATAGGAGATGCCATTATCTTTATAATGATTTGCAGTCGGCGTCTTTTTCATCTGTGGAGAGCCTTAGAAATGATAACGGTGCGAGGTATCATGCCTGTGAGAGATGTGGAAGTCAAGGCGGTACAACAGTTTATATAATGCCATCAGGTACAAGATATCATTTTGATCCCGATTGTAATGCCATTATTGCCTATGTACAAAGGGTAAAGCGTTCAGAGGTGGAGCATCTGGGAGTCTGCTCTTATTGTGGAGGTAGCCATTGAAAATTGAAATTTTGGAAAAAGCGGTTTTAATAGTATTCTTATTGATCTTCACTTATCAGGATATAAGAAAAAAAGAGATATATACATTCGGATTGACACTGTTTTATATAGCTGTTACGGGTATGCAGATATATAAGCTTTTATCGGGAAATTATATAGATATTAAGGATATTTTCTTTGGTATTTTTAGCGGTGCTTTATTATTTGTGCCTTCAAGGCTGAATATTTTAGGAGAGGGTGATGCTTTTGTCTTTATGGGAACAGGAGCTGTTCTTGGATTTAAAAGGAATTTAATGCTGCTTTTTATATCCGTTTTTATAATATCCATATATGCACTTTTTATGAGTATCTATTGTATGGTGAAAAAAAGAAAAATAAAGGGAATGAAAGTGGCAATGCTTCCGTTTATAACTATGGCAAATTGCATTATATGGTTTTATATATGAAGAAAAGACTGAGAGCAAGTTTTACTGTAGAAATAACATATATTATATTTTTTATCTTTCTTGGTATTGCCTTTATAATCGGCTACAGTATAGATAAGCATACAGAGGTGGTAAATAATGTAGAGATACATTTATTACTTGAGAGACTGGCACATGATGAGAAAAATATGGGATATGATAAGGAAAGATTAAAGGCTTTGTCGGAGCTAAAGGGCAATGAGTCGGTAAGAATAGAGGAGAAGAGATTTTTAGTTGAGGCAGTGAAGGGTAATCAGAGTATTACAGTGGCTATATATGATCCGGAGAGTTATATAAGGGCGACTACCGCATTGGAGGGGATATATGAAAGACTTAAAGGTAAGTTATCAGAGGAATCTGAAGAGTAATTGGCTTATATTTGAGCCCGAAGAAAGCTTTTTGTCCGAGCTTTCAAATAAATATGCCTTTGAAATGGGTATGATAGAGCATAATAATATAAGGGGATTTCTAAGACCGGATATAAAAAGAGTGAACTCAAAAGTAAATATATGCTATGATATCAGCTCATTACAGCCGCTATCAAGAGTTTTTGAAGTAAGGGCATTAGGCATAGAAGAGATAAAGTCATTTATTATAGAGATAATAAGCGCTACAAAAGCATTGGAGGAATTTTTACTCGAAGCCTCATCAATAGTGCTTGATCCCGAATATATTTTTTCTGATTTGGATTTTAAAAGATTTTCATTTATATATATCCCAAGAAACGAAGATAATAGGGAAGAAATAAAATCATTATTGGAGAGTATTCTAAATAACATAAATAAAGAAGATAAAGACTGTCTGATAATGCTTTATGGAATGCTAAAGGAATGTCGGAGAAGGGATTTTACTATAAATGATTTGGAGTATATGCCTGATTACAGCTTACAAAAAGATATGGTAAACTGCGAGGAGGAGATTATTGAAGGCAATGCAGATGAGAGTGTATTAAATGATAAAAAGAAAAAGCAATTTAATATTTTTGGAGGGATTTTTAAAGGGAATAAGCAAAAAGAACAAAATGATGAGGAAGAGTTTTTAGAAAAGGTATTTAAAGGATATGAGCCCGGAGTGAAATCAGCCTGCTTAAATGAGGAAAGAAGAGTATTTGAAATAAAAGATGAGGAGATTTCCAATACGGTCTTATTGACAGATAAAAGGATAAAAAATTCAGGCAGAATACTAAGAAGTACCAACGGTATGGAAGATATAGAGATTGGCTATCTGCCTTTTATTATAGGTAAGCAGGATAGGATATGTGACTATGTATTGGATGCAGAGGGAGTAAGCAGGCTACATTTGCAGTTTTTTGAGAAGGAGAATACACTATATGTCAGAGATTTGAATTCAAGAAACGGAACATATATAAACGGAAAAAAGCTTGAAAATGAAGAGAATATGGAAATGAATAACGGCGATAATATAAATATCTGCGGCATAAATTATAGATTGGAAATATAAAATAGCTTATAAAAGTATTTTTTGATAATATAAGGTATTAAAAAATACTAAAGAAAAGGAAGCCTTATCACTTGATGAATTTGAAAATATAATTAAATAAAAAGAATAAGAAACTCACAATCTGTTATACTTACAGCTTAAACGGATTGTGAGTTTTTATATATAAAATCCTTTGCGATCAAGCTGCACTCACTGTTTTTTTTGATGCATAAATATCTTTTTGAAGGTTTGTAAACAGAGTTTAGAGCTTTTGTATATAAGAATAAAAGCTGCCGGTACAGATGGAGGTATGTATAAAAATATGGGCAGACAGTATTTATAAATATGCTTGATAGTTTTTGTATCTGTGATATACTTTATAAAAATTTGATATCTGCTTAAGAAGCGGCGGTTTTACTTATGCAAAGTACGCAGATATTATATACAGGAGAATGCAGTGAGAGAAAAAATAAGAATAATACTATGCTGTATATTTTTAGCAATAGCAATATATGCGGCTTATAATATAATAAAGATACAAAGCGAATATAAAAAAAGTGTTGATGCCTATAAAAAATTAGATAATTACACCACAGAGCAGACAACATCCGAAACAAGCGAGGAAAGTGAAGAAGAGCCAGTTAAAGAAAAGCCCTATCCGGAAGTGGATTTTGCCGGATTAAAGTCCGTAAACAGTGATGTTATAGGTTGGATATATGTACCGGATACGGAGATAAATTATCCAATAGTTCATACCTCAGACAATGATTATTATCTTGATCATCTGGTTGACAGAACACAAAATCCTGCAGGTGCAATATTTTTAGATACAAGAAATCCAAGTGATTTCAGTGATTTGCACAGTATAATATACGGACATCATATGAAAAACGGAAGTATGTTCGCAGCACTTAAGGGATATAAAAAGCAGGATTTTTTTGACGGACATAAGACGGGATATTTAATAACACAGGATGCAGCCTATAGTATTGATTTTTTTGCAGGCCATGTGGCAAATGTGGAGGAAAATGCGTGGCAGCTTGACTTTGATGATGCCGCAGATTTTGACAATTGGATAAAATCTCTGAAAGAAATTTCTGCATTCAAATCAGATATAGAGCCGCAGTATGGAGATAGAATATTTACACTTTCCACCTGTAGTTACGAGTTTGATGATGCGAGATTTGTACTTAGCGGTAAGCTTACAAAGATTGAATAAAGACGGTATATAAAAGCTTTATAAAAATATCAAAAATATTTAAAATAAAAATGGTCTTGAACATAACAGTTCTTGACCATTTTTTTTAAAAGTGTTACTATAAGTTAATTCATACTAAATAAGTAGGAATAAAGGGATAAAGGAATAAAGGAATAAGAGAAGAGGGATTTATGGATATATTAAACGAAGCAAAAAAGATACATAAAATTTTGGTGGAACTTAGAAGGGATTTTCATTTGCATCCGGAACTTAGTATGAAAGAGTACCGTACAGCTACAAGAATCGAGGAAGAGCTGGATAAACTTGGTATAGAGCATTACAGAAGTACTGAAACCGGAGTTATAGGTTTTATAAGAGGAACAGGAGAGTCACAGCCTGCAAAAAAGAGCGGTGTTGATGAAGCTGATAGTAATACAGGGCATCAAAACAGCACCAGAGAAGGTAAAGACAGAGTGGTGGCGCTTCGAGCAGATATAGATGCACTACCGATACTTGAGAGGGATGACAGGGCTTATTGCTCAAAAACTGAAGGAATAATGCATGCCTGCGGTCATGATGTACATAATGCATCACTTCTTGGAGCGGCTATAATACTTGCAAATAACAGGGATAAATTTGCAGGATGTGTAAAACTTATTTTTCAGCCGGGAGAAGAGATAGGAGCAGGTGCCCAGACAATGATAAAAAACGGTGAAGTAAAGGGTGTGGAAAGAATCTTCGGTCTGCATGTGGCACCGGATTTAAGATGTGGTGAGGTAGGAATTACAACAGGTATAAACAATGCCTCTGTAGATCATTTCAGAATAGAAATAGAGGGCAAGGCTACACATGTATCCACACCTCATCTTGGCACTGATGCTTTATATATAGCTGCTCAAATTGTAGTGGCATTGCAGGGTATTGTTACAAGAACCACATCGCCCATAGATCCTGTAGTTATAGGAGTGGGTATATTACACGCCGGAACATCTTATAATATTGTTTCGGGAAGCGGTGTTATAGAGGGAACCACAAGAACCACCTCAACAAAAACCAGACAGGAAGTAAAGGAGAAGGTGGAAAGAACCGCAAAAAACATTGCGGAAATTTATGGAGGAAATGCCGAAGTTATTTGGACAGATTATACATCACCTCTAATAAATGATGAGAAAGTATCAAGTGAAGTTAGAGAGATTATCGGAGATATTTTGGGAGAAAATGCCGCAAAAACAAGACCTATATCACTTGGAGGAGATAATTTTGCAGAATTTATCTTGGAAATTCCGGGTGCTTATGCATATCTTGGAACTTCAAATGAAGCTATACCAAATAGCCTAAGACAGATACATAATGAGGGCTTTGATATAGATGAAAATGCCTTGGATATAGGTGCGGCTCTATATGCCGAATATGCATTGAGATGGTTAAATGCAAGTTTTAAATAAAAAAATGTGCGATTTTCAAATATAAAGTTTCTATAATGAGCATATTATCAAATTATTAAAGAAAACTTACAAAAATATGACAAATGAAATATATTATTGACATTTTGTTTTCCAATTAATATAATGCAAAAAATTAACACTTTTGTTAAGAAGGAGAGACTTTATGCCAAGAATAACATCGCTTCTGAAATCCCTTTGTGGTAAGATCATGGCTATACCGATGAGACTTACAAAGAAGATGTACAGACAGATGGCATTACTTACAATAGGTGGTGCAGTCATAAGTGTGTTTGCATTTTCAAGTACAGGGTTTGCAGGAAGCGGAAAAAATGCTGTCAGTGCTGCGGTCATAAGTTCTTCTGAAGATAATATTTCAGAAGACGAGACGGAGGACGAGACGAGCGATATTTTGGATAATGCCGGATTAAATAATTCAACTGTAGAGGAAGAAACTATACATTTGCCCCGAGTGGAGCAAAAGGAGACCGGAAAAGAGAAGATGGAAAGACTTCTTGAAGAAAGAAGGGTTGCACTTGGTTTACCTTCACTTACAGTAGAGGATTATAATAATCTGCTAAGAATTGTAGAAGCCGAAGTAGGCGATAATGATGTTTATGGTAGAACAATAGTAGCCAATGTGGTTATAAACAGAGTTCGATCAAGTAAATTTGAAAACACTATAACTGAAGTTATATTCAGTAAAGGTCAGTTTTCGCCTATAAGGGATAAGAGGTTTTTTAAAGTTAAGGTAAGTGAAGCTACCATCAAAGGGGTGAATAATGCCCTGATGGGAGAAGACTATTCGCATGGTGCCCTATATTTTATGGATAGGGCTTATTCGACGAGGCGTGCGGTAGCATGGTTTGATTCATCACTGACATATCTGTTTTCTCATGGTGGTCATGAGTATTTTAAATAATTGGTCATAAGTATTTACATAATACATATGATTATTTTGCTAATACAGTTTTACACAATTTATAAAAGTTTGAACGACCTATAGTTTTATATACACTCAAAAAGGCTTTAAGATAAAGCTTTTTTGAGGCGTGATATAAAGCTTATTTAGGGAGTGAATTTTTTCGGTAAAACCAAAAAAAAGTGCTTGACATTATAATCTCACTCATATATAATGCTGTATGTGTCTGAGAGAGACATAGCAAAAAGAAAAGATTAACGGGGTGTGGCTCAGTTTGGCTAGAGTACCTGGTTTGGGACCAGG
>ERZ773056.1041-NODE-1041-length-14369-cov-49.082576_pt1 | contig 14369 bp, 19 predicted proteins | sample MGYA00580857_ERZ773056 | MGnify/ENA primary metagenome ERZ773056 (study PRJEB29015, sample SAMEA2737996) | human oral metagenome | biome: human oral; feature: human-associated habitat; material: dental | place: China | collected 2114 ... | reverse complement strand
CTTGAGTGAACTTTTGACGTCCAGTGTAGAATGGGTGTGAGTCTGATGAAATTTCGACACGGATCAATGGGTAAGTTTCACCTTCGAATTCAACAGTTTCGTTTGAACGTTTAGTTGAACCGCTAAGGAACTTGTAGCCAGTAGTAGTGTCCATAAATACAACTTGATGGTATTCAGGATGAATGTCTTTTCTCATTTTAAAAAATCCTTTCTGCCATGGACTCTTTGCGAGCCATAGATTAGTTACTTTGATAGTTTATCAAATTATAAATGATTTGACAAGTCTTTTGGATGATTTTCTTACTTTTTTGCTCTTTCTTTTAATTTTTGATAAATTAAGTCCACTTCATCTTTGGAATAAGCATTGGCACCGCTGGCAAGTGGGTGGCCACCTCCATCATGTTGCTTGGCAATTTCATTGATTGGAGTAAATTTACTGCGCATCCGCACACGATAATGGCCGTCAGGCTGTTCGACAAAGATGGCCCACATCTGGACATCTTCGATCCGTCCGGGTGCAGCTACAATAGCTGAAGTATCAGCATCCGTCAGCTGATTTTCTTTCAATAATTGCTGAGATAGGATAACGCGCGCAGCACCATTCTCATCAATTTCTAGATTATCGTAAACATAACCTTGCAGTTTGGCCACTTGATGCGTGATGGAGTCCATTTTTCGAGAAAGCTCTGAAAAATTAAAAGCGTATTGGCGAAGTTTGCCAGCTACCTCAAATGTGCGTGCAGTAGTCGCTGGATAGAGGAAGCGCCCTGTATCCCCAACAATGCCAGCATAAAGAAGTTTAGCGATATAGTCATTTACTTCTAAGTGATTTTCGAAGGCAAAAAGAGCGATAATTTCGCTTGTGCTACTAGCATCAGTATCAACCAGTAGCAAATCTCCGTAGGCATCATCGTTGGGATGATGGTCGATTTTAATCAAAAAGTCGCCTGTACTGTAGCGCTGATCATCAATGCGGGGAGTGTTGGCTGTATCGCACACGATTACCAAGGCCTGCTCATAGTCCACATCTGTTACCTCATCCATCTTTGCTAGCCAAGTAAGACTAGGCTCGTTGTAACCCGTTACTTTGATGGATTTTTCAGGAAAGTTGAGCTGGAGAAGTTTTTGTAAGCCGACTTGACTGCCAATTGCATCTGGGTCAGGGCGCATGTGGCGGTGGATGATAATTTTATCGTATTCCTTAATTTTTTTCAGAATTTTACTATAGATACTCATTGTAAACCTCTTAAACTTTCTCTAGTTATTGTAGCACAAGAATTTTTATTTTTAAAATAAAAAAGATGTGTTATAATGAATGAAGATTATAATTTGGAGGGAACTATGACCTTAGCGAAAATTGTATTTGCCAGTATGACTGGAAACACCGAGGAAATTGCCGATATTGTGGCGGATAAGCTAAGAGAACTAGATGTAGAAGTTGAAGTGGACGAGTGTACCACTGTCGATGCAGAAGATTTCTTGGAAGCGGATATTACGATTGTAGCGACCTATACCTACGGTGACGGTGAGCTGCCTGATGAAATGATGGACTTCTACGAAGACTTATCTGGATTGGACTTGTCTGGCAAGGTCTACGGAGTGGTCGGTTCAGGAGATACTTTTTATGATGAATTCTGCAAGGCTGTTGATGACTTTGATGCTGTTTTTGCGGCTACAGGAGCAGTGAAAGGTTCAGAATGTGTCAAAGTAGATCTTTCTGCAGAAGAAGATGATATTGAGCGCTTGGAAGCATTTGCGGAAGAGTTAGTAGGTAAAGTTTAAAATGACAATATGGGAAGCGGCTGTGGCCGTTTTTCTTTTCTTAAAGTATTATTTTCTGACAATTCTCATGATTAGGAGTATAATATAAGTAAGCGTTATCCCTTAGATAAAGGAGGAGTTCCTATGAAAGAACGCGACTATGCCTTTGGCTTTCATGATGATGTCAAGCCGCTCTTTTCGACTGGTAAAGGTTTGACCGAAGAAGTGGTTCGAGAAATCTCAGAAATCAAGAATGAGCCCCGGTGGATGTTGGATTATCGCCTCCGCTCTTTGGAACTTTTTCATAAGCTACCCATGCCCGACTTTGGACCAGATTTATCAGGTATTCGCTTTGATGATATTATCTACTACCAAAAACTAAGCGGAGATCGGGCTCGCAGTTGGGATGAAGTTCCAGAGGAGATTAAGAAAACCTTTGACCGCTTGGGAATTCCAGAAGCTGAGAAGCAGTTTCTGTCTGGAGCTGTGGCCCAGTACGAATCGGAAGTGGTTTATCATAATATGAAGGAAGAGTTTGCCAAGCTGGGGATTATCTTTACTGATACGGATACGGCTGTTCAGGAATATCCGGACTTGGTCAAGCAGTATTTTGGTACTGTGATTTCAAATGCTGAGCATAAATTTTCTGCGCTTAATAGTGCGGTTTGGTCCGGCGGAACTTTTATCTATGTGCCCAAGAATGTCCAGTGCCAAGTTCCTGTTCAGACCTATTTTCGAATCAACGGAGAAAATGCCGGTCAGTTTGAGCGTTCTTTAATGATTATCGAGGAGGGTGGTTCTATCCAGTACATCGAGGGCTGTACAGCACCGACTTATACGACTAATAGCCTTCATGCGGCAAATGTCGAAATCATTGTCAAAAAAGATGCCTTTTTCCGCTATACAACCATTCAAAACTGGTCGGACAATGTCTATAATCTTGTAACGGAGCGGGGGATTGTTGAAGAAGGCGGTACCTTAGAGTGGATTGATGGAAACCTAGGCAGCAAGGTCAATATGAAATATCCCTGCAGCATTCTTAATGGCCGCAACGCAAGAACCTCTATCCTCTCCATGTCCTTTGCTAACTATGGCCAGCATTTGGATGCGGGTTGTAAGGTATTTCATAATGCGCCCAAGACTTCCAGTACCTTAATTTCTAAATCAGTGGCTAAGGATGGCGGCAAGACCGACTATCGTGGTCAGGTTCGCTTTGGCAAGAATAGCGCAGGTTCCAAATCTCATATCGAGTGCGATACCATCCTCATGGATGGCGAGTCCAGTTCCGACACCATTCCTTTTAATGAAATCCATAATTCCAATGTCGCGCTAGAGCATGAAGCTAAGGTTTCCAAAGTGTCTGAGGACCAGCTCTACTACCTGATGAGCCGAGGAATCAGCGAAGAAGAAGCCACAGCAATGATTATCAACGGATTTATGGAACCCATTACTAAAGAACTACCAATGGAATACGCCGTCGAACTCAACCAACTCATCAACATGAGTATGGAAGGCTCAGTTGGTTAAAAAGGTCCAGCGGACCTTTTTAATCTGCGGATAAAAAACTCGTTTTTGCGAGTTTTCCTTAATCCAAAGGTCCTGAGGACTGTTTTAGGTTGCGGATAAAAACTCGCTTAAGCGAGTTTTCTGTTAATTTAAGGTCCAGTGGCCCTTTTTTATTTAGGATAAAACTAGAACATTTTACTATTTTTTGCTATGATAGATAGCATATAAGGGGGGAAGTAGATGAAGCTAGAGGAAATTAGACAGGAAATTGACCAAGTAGATGATGCACTCGTTGTTTTACTGGAGAAACGCATGAATCTGGTCGGCCAAGTTGTGGCTGTTAAAAAATCAACTGGGAAGGCCGTCGCAGATCCTAAACGAGAAGAAAGGATTTTTGCTAGAGTTGCGAGCAAGATTGAAAATAAGGACTATCAAGAAACGATTCTTGCGACCTTTGCGGACATCCTAAAGCATTCACGTGCTTTTCAGGAGAAGCAAATAAGATGAGTGAAGTAAAAAATTCTTTAGCAATCTTCTTGGGAGCTATGCTAGGCGGCTTACTTCGTTATCAATGCTCATCCTTTTTCACATTTACGGAACATTTTCCGCTAGCGACACTTTTGGTCAACTACTTAGGAACTTTCTTGTTAGTCTATTTGGTTAAAGGTTATCTCAGTCGCAAGCAAGTTTCCAAGCGTTTATTATTGGCTTTGTCGACGGGATTTTGTGGCGGCTTGACAACTTTTTCAGGTCTTCTATTAGATTCGCTCAAATTGCTGGATTTAGGCCATTATCCAGAATTGATCGTATATCTTGCCTTGAGTATCGGCGGCAGCCTTTGCATTGCCTTATGGGCTGGAAGGAAGGTGACCGCATGATTTGGTTTTTGCTCATTGCTTGCGGTCTAGGAGCTCTTGTCCGTTACTTTTTTTCTAAGATTAATAGCAGAGCGTCTTTGCCAATAGGCACCTTGATGGCTAATGTACTGGGAGCCTTTTTGATTGGATATGTTTATAATCATATCCAAAATAAACAGCTGTATAGCATATTGGCAACAGGCTTCTGTGGCGGTTTAACAACTCTTTCCACTTTTAATGCGGAATTAGCAGAGCTGTTCTCAGATAAGAAAAAGTTTAGCCTCTATTTAATGCTGACTTACCTTATAGGATTTTTAGCCATTCTTTTAGGAATTTTTATCTAAAAATCTTTACTTTTGCTAGAATTTTGATATAATATACTTTGTGCATAAATGGATGCACTAAAAAAACGGCTAATCCGCTGTTGTCTAGAACTACAAGATTAGTAAGATAGGAGAAAAAATGAATCCATTAATCCAAAGCTTGACTGAAGGTCAACTTCGCTCAGATATCCCTGCATTCCGTCCTGGTGACACTGTTCGCGTTCACGCGAAAGTTGTCGAAGGAACTCGCGAACGTATCCAGATCTTTGAAGGTGTCGTTATCGCTCGTAAAGGTGCTGGTATCTCAGAAAACTACACAGTTCGTAAAATCTCTAACGGTGTAGGTGTTGAACGTACTTTCCCAATCCACACTCCACGTGTTGACAAGATTGAAGTCGTTCGTTACGGTAAAGTTCGTCGTGCTAAATTGTACTACCTTCGTGCATTGCAAGGTAAGGCAGCGCGTATCAAAGAAATCCGTCGTTAATATCAGAAATGACTCTGTCACTTGGCAGAGTTTTTCTCTAGTCCCCTTAGTTCAATGGATATAACAACTCCCTCCTAAGGAGTAGTTGCTGGTTCGATTCCGGCAGGGGACATTAAACAATACTTAAAACCCTTGATTAACAAGGGTTTTTGTTATATTTGCCCTAACTCCACCCTAAAAGTTTCGAAAATATTTCTTATTCGATTATGATTTTTTTCTTCTTGTTGTTCTAAACGATGGGTATAGACTTCCAGTGTAATTGTTAGATTTTCATGGCCCAAAACTTTGGAAATGGAAATAAGGTCTACTTCCTTAGAAATGAGGTAGGAAGCGTATGTGTGTCTGAGAGAATGAGCATGGACATTTCTGCCTACAATCTTTCTCAGAGTCTTATTGACTCCGTTATTAGATATTTTTGAGAAAATGCGATTTTCATCATTTTTTTTCTCAGTAATTTTTTTTGTACTTTTCTATCAAGAATAGTGTGTGTTGATCGAGCGGGATTTTTCGGATGCTGCTTTTGGTTTTAGTGGGTTTGAAGCCAGTATTATTATGATAATCCCATGTTTTATTGACAGATATGGTCTTTGCTTGCTTGTCTATATCGTCCCAAGTAAATCCAAGGCATTCACCAAATCGAACTCCAGTCACAGCAATGATATAAAGAATAAAGTAGGATTGGTATTCTATTTTTTGGCTAGTAATCTCAAGTAGTTTAAGGTACTCCTCAGCCTCAAGAAATTTAGTTTCTGTTGCAATTCCTTTGTTTTGAGAGTTGACTTTTGAGAATGTGCAGAAATTTCTAGGAATCAGCCCTTCGTAAACCGCCATAGAAACTGCTGCCTTGACATGAACGTTAAATTTTTCTACGGTTTCCTGAGCGTGTGTCTGAGCATATCTGTTGATGATTTCTTGATACATGCTGCTTGTTATTTTATTTAGTCTTGTATCTTTAAAATATAATTTAATCTTTTTGTAGGTGTTCTCATAACTTTTCCAGGTTATAGCTGAAACATTTGGCTTTTTGTGTATCTCTGACCATTTTTTAAAGTAATCTAAAAGAGTTATCTTATCATCAATATAAATATCGTTTTGTAGAGCTCTCTCAGCCTCTATAGCTGCTTGATTGGCCAAGGCTTTGGTCTTTAAAACCCGATTTTGATTTTTGCTTGTACTTTCCGTCAGGGGTTTTATAAGAGATGCGATATTCCCAGCCATTTTCTCTTTTTCTAAAGTATGCCATCTTGTTTTTCACCTCATTTTTTGATAAAATAGGTATAGTAAAAGAGGCTTTTTAATGCCTTTTACTATACTAGCTTTCCCCACGCTCAGACTCGCCGAAGTTTGAGAGCGTGGGGCTTTTTTGTTTGAATTATTTCCATTTTGGAAATAGCTGGTTTTAATTTATACTCTTGGTTCATTACGGTGCCAGTCATCAGGAAATCCTAAAGACTGGTTGATTACATTGATGTCTATAGAAGGCAGCTTTTTCTCTAGTTTGATAACTTTCTTTCTAAGAGAATTCCACAAAATGTTGAATTCTGCTCTACTGATAAAGCATTGAAGGCTAATAATTGTTGAATATACAGTTTTTCTACTGTCATCTCCCATCAAGATCTCTTCGTTATGAATCGTTTCCCAAAACGTACTATTGGAACGACATCTGAAGTTTAATAAGCGATTATTGTGAGCGCATTTGTTTCGTACCTCGTTAATATTTTTTAGAAAAGATATCAAGGTTTCTGGTGGGAAAACATCGTTAAAGTTAGGTACGTTTGTGCTTATAAAACTTACTAAATCCCGTGCGATTTCATTTTGGAGTGAATTCGGTAGGTTTTCAACAATCGTGCGTAAATCTCCAAACTCTAGATAATCAGTTAGTACCCAGATTGGGACATCTGAATGAGTATGTGCGTAGTGGTGAATTGAATTTCCTCTGTATCGCTTGTTTGTGTTTATGATTTTGGATAGCTTTGATACAATAAATCCCACGTCTAATATTTTATTATCTGCATAAGAATTGGTGTTTAGATAGGCGTATTTTTGACCAGGATAGGCTTCGGCGAATCTGTGAGCAGTAATTGACTTGATATGGTGTTCAGCTTCAAGAATAGCTTGTAAAATGGCTCGTTTTACATCTTTGTCAAATGTATAGAGACTTGAAACTTCGTCAAATGTGACACCGTCAATATAAATGTCAGTACCAGGGTGTTGAAAAAACTTACTGTATCCATTGATAATATTGTAGTAATTGTTACTTAGCAGGTACTTAGCTGCTTTAGATTCATCTGTAAGGGATAACCCTCTGCTTTTTAGTGTTGCGATTTGTTCCTCGATTGTTTTAAATGGCTTCAAAAAAACTCCCCCATTCTATTTAGAATGAAGGAGTTTTCCCGTATCGGTCCCCGTAGAGATCCCGACGCTTTTTCTCTAATAAATTCATTCTAAATGTTTTTTTTAAAAAAGTCAACTGTTTTTTATTTTTTAAATAAAATCTTTAATATTTTAAAAAATAATATTCTTATTTCTCTCTATACAAATCCACGACTTCGCCGATAATTCGGAAGTCTGTTTCTGGTGTGATCGGCATGTCTTTATAGGCTGGATTTAAACTGTGTAAGTAAGCTTGGTCTTTGTCGATGACAAGCTGCTTGATATAGGCATCGCCGTTATAGTTGAATACGCCTATAACGCCGTTATTCAAATCTACGCTGGTCTGAATAAATACTAGGTCACCATCGTGATAGTCAGGTTCCATGGAATCACCTTTAATCGGGATAACAAAGTCAGCATCGATATCTACTGGCAGCTCAATCTGTTCCACTCGTACATCGTTCAAATACTGCCCTGTACCTGCAGAAGCTGGGTGGTCGTAGTAGTCGTAACTATAAAGCTGAATGACTTCCGATACTTCGTTTGTCTGTCTATAAGTTTTGCTGCCTGCTTTTTGACTCTCCCAAAGCTCCTCAGAGGTTCGTAGAACGATTCTTTTATTTGGGGTGGTTAATTGTACTACTTTGTCCATTATCTGCTGCGCGAGCGAATCTGGAGCGTCTGGGAGGGAGGAGGCTTCTTCTTTGAAAGTGGTATCTATATCTGATTTTTTAACACCGAAATAATCAGCTAGTTTTTGGATAACACCAAATGAAGGAGCGCTTCTTAACTTCATATAGTCTGTCATAGTACTTGCTGTAATTCCAACTTCTTTAGCCAACTCTTTTTGGGTAACACCACGTTGTTTTCTAAAGTGTGTAATATTTTCAGCAATAATTTTCATTCGTTTTTTTTCATCCATTTACGATTACCTCGTATTTTTTATAATTCTATTATATATCATTTTTTATTGATAGACAATCAAAAATACGAAAAAATCCTATTTTTTGATAAAAACCATTAACAATACGAAAAAATCATATTATAATTAAATCAAGCTTAAGGAAATAACAAAAAACCAAGAGCAAAAAAGAGAAAGGAGTAGGGAAATGAACGAACTAGAAAGAACAGCCCTCAATGAAATATTGAGGACCGTGACATATATTGCTGAGAAGTTGGATGAACTAGATTTTAAGATTTCTTTGAACGATTCACAAGTTCTTGAGCATCAAGAAAATTGAGTTTCATTTCCATGTAGTGAATAACTCCGTGCAGGTAGTTCTTTAGGTCTTTAAAATCTTTATCAGGATTATTTCTATAGTAATGACCTTCGTCATTACCGATATAAGCAGATGCTAGTGCAAATGTTTTAAGATCTTCATCCTTGATATATTTTTCAATAACTTGCTTTAATGACATTTTAGTGATTTTTTCTTCATCATCAGGATTCGTAACAATAGAGAAATCTTTAACAAAAAACTCAAGTGCCTTTCGATATCCGATGCCTGCAATGTGGTCTAGTTGTTCATGTTCAGCTTTCAGTGCTTGGACATAGATTTGCTTACCAATTGGAGAAACTATTTCTACATCGTCAGATATAGGTATATCGCTAGGAAGATTAGGAATTACTTTTATATGCTCGATTTCGTATTTCTCGGTGTAGTGATCGATTGAATATCTTGTAGCTATAAACTCCTCTGTCCAGAAGTGCTTACAACCTAAGCATATAAGTGTTAATACCAAGCTTGTTTCATCTTCTCTAAGAAAAAAATAAGAAGAGTTCACAAGATCTGGATTGGTGGGTTTTTTACAATTTGGACAGATATCTTCAACGGTTACAGGTCTAGAAACAGAAGAGTTTATTTGTGCTCGAATTATCATAATTTTTCTCCAATCATTTGATTTCGATTATACCATATTTGAAAGGAGGTGAAGAATATGACTGAAGAAGAAGCAATTGAATTATTAAAATTCTTAAGGACGGACTATGGGCGAGGGTATTTAGCTGGATTAGTCTGTGGACTTTCAATGATTTTGAAAATTTTAAAAAAGCAGAGTAAGCACCCCGCTTTCATTAAATTATTTTGGTAACTTATCTACGGCTTTTTGAAGCTCCGTGATGCCATCAATAGCTCTAGCAATATTCTGGAAATCAACTTCGCCTGTAAGGAATTTTGAAGTGATATCTACTTGCTGGCTTTGTTTTAAAGCATCCAGTTTTAATTCATGCTCTTTTTCAAGTCTCTGTAATTCGCTTTCAGATTGTGCCTTTAATTCTCTTATTTTGGAATCAGTTTGATATTTATTTGCGAGATAAACAAGAAACGCAGGAACGCATGAAGTTAAAAAAGTTATCAAAATTTGATTAGTGTCCATAGACTCATCTCCTTTCTGTTGAAATTTTGACTAAAACGGTGAGAGGTCCTAGTCAAAATATATTATATGCCAAAGAACAATATTTGTCAATATATTGTATAAAAAAGGAGAAAAATCTACAATATACACAATATATAGTGTAATAGCACATATAAGAATAAAAAGCATAAAAATAAGGCTAGATAAGGAGAAAACGGCTATGCTTTGGGAAAAAATATCCGAAAAACTTGCAGAAAGAAATTGGTGTTTTAGAGCTGTGTTGTTTCGAATGGTTCCAAAACGACACGAAGCTCCCCATAGTCAAATAAATCCGATTCTTGAAAGGAGAGTCGGATTTTAATTTTATTCGACTTAGATTTTTGTGCTATAAATTTTTTGCAATATCTGCTTGTATTTTCCTGAGATTCTGCTATAATGGTATAATATTTATTTAGGAGGAAGAGAATGAGCTATATTTTGGAAATTTTACCCAGTCTTCTAAGTGGAGCAGCAACCACCTTGCAGGTGTTTGCTTTGGTCTTGGTTTTTTCGATTCCTTTGGGAATTATGCTGGCTTTTTCGATGCAAATTCGCTTGAAGCCCCTGCAATGGCTGCTTAATATTTACATTTGGATCATGCGCGGGACGCCGCTTTTGCTACAGTTAATCTTTATTTACTATGTGTTGCCAAGTATAGGGATTCGGCTGGATCGGATTCCTGCAGCGATTATTGCCTTTACATTAAACTATGCGGCTTATTTTGCGGAGATCTTCCGTGGCGGTATTTCTTCCATTCCGACTGGACAGTATGAAGCTGCGAAGGTTTTGAAATTTACTCCTGTTCAGACGATTCGCCTGATTATTTTGCCGCAAGTCGTAAAAATTGTGCTACCTAGTGTCTTTAATGAAGTCATGACTTTGGTGAAAGATACCTCTTTGGTTTATGCTTTAGGAATTTCAGACTTGATTTTGGCTAGTCGTACGGCGGCTAACCGAGATGCAAGTCTGGCACCGATGTTTGTTGCAGGCTTGATTTACTTGCTCTTAATCGGTTTGGCCACCTTGATTGCCAAGCAGGTCGAAAAGAAATTTAGTTATTATAAGTAGGTGCTATTATGTTAGAATTACGAAATATTAGTAAAAAATTTGGTGATAAGCAGATTCTAAAGGATTTTAATTTGATTGTGCCTGAAAAGCAAGTATTGGCCATTGTTGGGCCTTCGGGCGGAGGGAAGACGACTCTTCTACGTATGCTGGCAGGTTTAGAGACAATTGATTCGGGACAAGTGATTTATAATGGAGAGACTTTGGATGTCACTGAACTTGAAAAGCGCAATCTTCTAGGCTTTGTTTTTCAAGATTTTCATCTCTTTCCTCATTTGTCTGTCTTGGAAAATTTGACCTTATCACCAATATATACAATGAACATTTCCAAAGAAGAAGCTGAAGAGAAGGCGCAGGGCTTATTGGCTCGTTTAGGCTTGTCCGAGCATGCCAAGGCCTATCCTTATTCGCTATCAGGTGGGCAAAAACAGCGGGTCGCTTTGGCTCGTGCTATGATGATCAATCCAGAGATTATCGGATATGATGAGCCGACTTCTGCCTTGGACCCTGCCTTACGCTTGGAAGTAGAAAAACTCATCCTCCAAAATCGGGAAATGGGGATGACACAGATTGTGGTCACACATGATTTACAGTTTGCGGAAAACATTGCGGATTCTATTCTCAAAGTCACACCAAAATAAGGGAGGCTCAGATGAAACTAAAGAATATTCTTTTGGCCTGTTTGACCTTGATCCTAACTTTTCTGCTCGGTGCTTGTAGTTCCAATGTCAGTGATCCCAGCTTGGATAACTGGAGCAAGTACGAGGAGAAAAAACAGATTACAATCGGCTTTGATAATACCTTTGTCCCTATGGGATTTGAGCAAAAAGATGGCACTTATGCAGGATTTGACATTGATTTGGCCAACGCTGTTTTTGAGGAATATGGAATTAAGGTGAAATGGCAGCCGATTGATTGGGATATGAAAGAAACAGAGTTGACCAACGGCACAATTGACCTCATCTGGAATGGCTATTCCGCGACGGATGAGAGAAGGGAAAAGGTAGAATTTACCAATCCTTATATGAAAAATGAACAGGTTTTGGTCAGCAAAAAGTCCTCTCATATCTCACAGGCCAGTGATATGGCAGGAAAAGTATTGGGTGCTCAAGCAGGATCTTCTGGCTATGTAGCTTTTGAAAGCAATCCTGAAATTTTGAAAACCATTGTCAAAAATCATACAGCGACCCAGTACCAAAGCTTCAACGAGGCGTTGATTGACTTGCAAAACGATCGGATTGATGGTCTCTTGATTGACCGTGTTTATGCCAATTATTATCTGACAGAAGAAGGAATTTTAGATCAGTATTCAGTCTTTTCAGTTGGATTTGAGAGCGAGGACTTTGCGGTCGGGGCTAGAAAGGCGGACCGTACTTTAGTTGAAAAAGTAAATGCTGCTTTCGGGAAATTATACCAAGAGGGGAAATTTCAGAAAATCGCTGAAAAGTGGTTTGGAGAGGATATTGCGACAGACCAAGTGAAAGCATATAAAAACAACTAGCAGAAAACTAGTTGTTTTTTCGTGTTTCTTGGTGAAAGATATTTTGCCAGACTTCGTGGCGGCGCCAGAGGCTAGTATGGATGACATCGCCGATTTGATAGCGAATCAGCTTGGTCTTTTGGCTGACAGATGTAATTTCTAAATTTTTGATAGGAGAAGTTTGGGCTCTCTCTAGTTGAAATTCTTCTTTGTTTAGCTGGCGACCATCTTGGGAAATGTAGACAAAATCAGAGGAAAGAAGCGCTTCTAATTGACTGCCTTGGTCGACTAATTGCTCCCGCATCAGGAGCTTTTGATAAACATTATCCAGAATCTCATCTTCAGGAATCGGAGCTGGCTCAATATGAATATCAATGTCGAAGACGCCAAAGTCTTCCTTGAGCATATCCTCTACCTGATCAGCGATTTCATGACTTTCAAAGACGGAGAGGTCGGGATTCATTTCCAGTATAATATCCAGATAGATATTGCTACCATAGGTCCGACCACGCTGGGATTTGACGCGTGTGATTTTAGGGATTTCCAGAATAGCGCGCTTGTAATCGTCTAAAAGGTCCTGATCAAAGCCATCTGACAGACTGAAGGAGGACTCTATAAAGATGTCATAGGCTGTTTTTAGAATGAAAAACGTAATAACGATGGCTGCTAGCTTATCAACGATAGGGAATTTCAGGGAGCTGGCAATAATGGCAACAGAAGTGCCCAGAGAAGTGATAGCATCCGAGAGATTGTCCTTGGCGGCCGCATCTAGAGCTTTGGATTTTACCCTTTTGGCTAGGTTTTTATTGTAAAGATAAACGCCAAACATGATGATGGCTGATACAATCCCGACGATGGCTCCCACAGGATCAATCAAGGTTTCTTCTTTGTTGATGATTTTTTGAGCCGTATCAATGAGGACATTGAAACCGACAAAAAACATGATGAAAGAAGTAATCAGACTGGCCAGATCTTCAATCTTCCAATGGCCGAAGCGATGGTCCTTATCCGCTGGTTTTCGTGCCATGCGTAGGCCGATTAGGACCGCTAGATTGGCAACGATATCGGAGACGTTGTTGAAACCATCCGCCGTCAAACTAGAGGATGTCAGTGCTGCACCTGCAATGATTTTTGTAACGGATAGGCCAATGTAGGTGGCAATTGCTAGGAGGGCGCCTCGTTCGGCAAGTTTGAGATTGTCGCTTGGATGATTGTTCATGGTTGCCCCTTTCTAAACTATTATTATAACTTTTTCACACTTGGATTTCAAATGAGGTAGTTGCCTTTTCGATAACAAATTCGCTCGAATTTTGATATAATGGAAGCATTGATTTTCAGTTTTATTTTATATTGAAAGGATAGAAGATGAATCCCTTATTAAACGGTATGAATGACCGTCAGGCCGAAGCGGTCCAAACGACGGAAGGCCCCCTGTTGATTATGGCGGGGGCTGGTTCAGGAAAAACTCGAGTCCTGACCCACCGCATCGCCTATTTGATTGATGAGAAGATGGTCAATCCTTGGAATATCCTAGCCATTACCTTTACCAATAAGGCGGCGCGGGAGATGAAGGAACGAGCAGCAGCGCTCAATCCAGCCACCCAAGATTGCTTAATCGCCACCTTCCACTCCATGTGTGTACGCATTTTGCGACGAGAAGCAGATCATATTGGCTACAACCGCAACTTCACCATTGTTGATCCAGGAGAGCAGCGGACTTTGATGAAACGGATTCTCAAAAACCTCAATCTGGATCCTAAAAAGTGGAATGAGCGCGCCATTCTAGGGACCATTTCCAATGCCAAGAACGACCTGATTGACGAGGTGGCCTATGCAAATCTAGCTGGTGATATGTATACAGAGATTGTGGCTAAGTGTTACACAGCCTATCAGAAAGAATTGCGCCAGTCTGAGGCCATGGACTTTGATGACTTGATCATGCTGACCCTGCGGCTTTTTGACCAGAATCCAGATGTCCTGACCTACTACCAGCAACGTTACCAGTACATCCATGTAGACGAGTATCAAGATACCAACCACGCCCAGTACCAGCTGGTCAAACTCTTGTCTTCTCGCTTTAAGAATATCTGTGTGGTCGGAGATGCTGACCAGTCTATCTATGG
>ERZ773056.1039-NODE-1039-length-14381-cov-3.398995_pt1 | contig 14381 bp, 12 predicted proteins | sample MGYA00580857_ERZ773056 | MGnify/ENA primary metagenome ERZ773056 (study PRJEB29015, sample SAMEA2737996) | human oral metagenome | biome: human oral; feature: human-associated habitat; material: dental | place: China | collected 2114 ... | reverse complement strand
GCCCGGAGTACTGGTTCTGATATCCATTCTGGGGGTTCTGGGAGCTCTGTTGATACCCGGAAGTTTGGTAATTTTGCTGGTAGCCCTGCTGTTGATAACCCGTATTCTGGTAGTCCTGTTGAGCATAGGATCCGGGTGCAGACTGCTGCATCGGACGGGTTGCATCATTATAACCGTTAGCGCCAGAATCTTGGTTCCAGCCACCAGGGTATTGGGTCATTGTGGTCTCTCCTTGAGGGGCTCTCAATAAATCTTAGGTGATATCTAAATAACCATATTGGCGACAGCGCCAACAGGCACGCGTCTTTTTCTACTGTAAACGCAGTTCTTGTTTTATACCTCCGTTTTCTCTGAGGTTGCACCCGGAATTTCCTGGGAGTTTGCTGAGAACCCTCAAATTCCGGGGTAACTCCACAAACATATTTCAAGAGGTACAGCCTTCCAGAGTCAATTTCACAGCCTACGCTTAAAGACGGGCTCTAAGGTTTAACGAGATCGCATCAAGAAAGGAGCAGACATGCTGACAGCACTTATTACTTGTACCGTGCTGGCCGTTATTCTTGGCTTAGGTACCGGTCTGGTAGCGTGCTGTGCAGGCATAGTGCATCGTCGTTTGGCGCGTGCTCAGTCTTGTTCTTCTGCGCTTGAGCAGCAACTTAGCTCGGCGACCAGCTCATAAAAATCACGAAGACCTTAGTATTACAAGCACCAACGACGAAAGCTCGTAATACAAGCTAAGGGGTGCCGTCTACTAAGTAGGGTAACGGTCACCTTTTCTTAAGCTTCGTAGAGTCTCTAACAACTCGTGGTACAGCTGAGTCATATCGCAAGGTGATATTTCTTCAGAAAAATTCCCTTACATCAGTCTAAAACAGGGTATGTTTATTGTTATGACTATTCATCGCCGAAACCCTGTCTCTCAAAATTTTTACGATGCCACATCTAGACCCCATTCGTCTCAAAGACCTCTGCCCCGTATTGTGGTCGCCCTCATGCTGTCTTTCATCTGCGCGTTGATCGGTATCGGCGCTAGTTTTATTACTTACCCAACGGCAGCCTACGCACAAGCACCTTTCGAGGTCACGCTAAATCCGCAAACCCCTATTATTGACCGGGACGGAACTCTTAATGCCCTATCGGATGGGCTTGAAGACGAGCTCACCGAAGGTTTGAGTAACAGCAACACCCGTCACTCGATAGAAGCCTATATGGTGTTGGTCTCCGGGACCAATGGCAAACCACTCAAGGAGTGGGGTCAAGAATTCCTGAGTCTCAACCATGCTCGCCCACGCACAGTAATTTTGCTTATAGATACGTCTAAGAACCAAGGCACTATTATCAGCAATGACCAGAGTTATATGAGCGACGCATGGGCACACGCCCTGTACGTTAAAGACAATTCAGGCTCCCAAAACAGCAGTATCAAGCGTGTTATCGCGGATCATGGTCTTTACGGTACCGCCGGGCGCATGTTCACTGATATCTTTATCGGGGATCATGACTATTCCGCGAGCAATGACGGCAATATCCCCCAGGGACTAAGCGATATTTCCGAAGCCGACGGCTGGTTCGAAAATTTTCTTGTTGCCGCAGGCGTGTTGGTTTTTGTCCTGTTTATTCTGCTTGGAATTCCTGTCCTCATCATCCGCATCGTACGTAAAAACCGTCGAAAAACGGCAGAATTACAAAAATGGCAGAACGACCTGCCGCTCCGCGATCCTTCGCAGGCACAAGTTTCCCAGCAGTATCAAATTCCGAATCGTCCCGGGCACCATATGGTGACGGATACGGAATATATGAAGAACCGCGGCTACGATCTGAATTAGCCAACATTATTCATCCAATGAGTACCGCATCGTGAACAAAAGCGGTACTCCTGGAGTAAACAATCGACGATCGTATCCTGAGAATTAGTCCGGAATCTCTTCAGATATGTACGCTCTGTGATGACTACCGCTCATGACAGGCTGGTGACCGGTAAGATGGAAGTACGTGTGGGTTTATTCCTCCCACGCCGTGGATAATCACCGCGCGGCATATGCGAAAGAATGGGAGTCTTCCTTTGAGTAATATCACGAATGCTGACCGTCCGTTTGATTCTCGGCGCATCCGACGTGTCCTCAGCGTAGGTGCTTTAGCTTTTGGCGCCACTATGCTTTCCGTCGCGCTACCGGTGGCGGGCTCTTCGTTCTTGACACCCGGTATCAGTACCGCGCAAGCCCAAACTCCCATGACTATCACAGGTAGAGTACAAGACACGACCAATGTCTTGGGCGATACCTCAGAACTTAACTCTAAAATCAGCGAACTCTCTAAAAACCACAATATTGATCTGCATGTGCTGACTATTGATAAGTTTGAGAGCCCCGAAGAGGCTAAGGCATGGACTGAAGAGACAACGAAAAAGAACAGCTACGGTAATGCGGACGCCATTCTTGTCATAGCGACAGAAAGCCGCCGTGCTTACTTCGCTGCTGGAAGTAATAAGGCGCTCAGTTCTGATCAGCAGTCGGAAGTGTACCAAAAATACATCAAGCCAAAACTGCAAAGCGGGGATTACAAAGGTGCAGCTCTTGAGGCGGTCAACGGTATTAACGCTCAAAAAGGAGGCATTAGCCCCGCTGTCGCTATAGGTGGCGGTGCCCTAGGCGTAGCGGGTGTAGCGGGCGCTGGGTACTACATTATGAAACGCCGTCGCTCCAAAAATGAGCTGGGAAGTACGCCTGCATACTCAACATCTAAAGTACCTGAAGCTTCGTTGGAGGAGCTGCGCACCCGTGCCGGTGCCGCACTTGTTCAGGCAGATAATTCTATGGTGCAGTCGAAGCAGGAGCTTGAATTTGCCCGCGCCCAATACGGTAATGAACACGTCAAGCCTTTTGAAGAGGAACTAACGCGCGCCCAAGAGCTCATGCAGGCATCATTCCACCGTCAGAAACTTCTCAATGATGATGTTCCGGACACCGTTGCGGAACAGCGCGCTTGGTTGAGCGAAATTATCGATAATTCTCAGGAGATTTCTGATATTTCCCGAGATCAGGCGCAGAAGCTCTCTGAAATGCGCAATCTTGAGCACGAAGCTCCCCAGGCTATTGCTAGGCTCCAGGGGCGTATACCGGAACTTCAGCAGATAGTCGAAACCGCGCAGCATACATACGCGCGACTCAAAGACCAGTACTTGCCGAGTGCGTTGGAACCGGTCAGTAAATCTGCAGCTCTGCTGGATTCACACCAAAGCCTGGTGACTCAGGAGCTTCAGGAGGCATCTCGTCTAGTGGATACTTCCCGGTCCGAAGCTGTTGTACACCTGCGCAACGCCGAAGAGTCTGCGGCTCAGATTACCTCGCTGGCAGAAGCAGTCAGCAATCACGCATCAGCCTTGGAGTCTGCGCAGTCCAGCCTTAGTACCGATATTTTGAGTATTCAACGTGACGTGGCTGAGGCTAAGAGTCTCGCGGAGTCTCAGAACCGTGCCGAACTCGCCGCGACGGCAGCCGGTATGGAGGCTATTCTTGGGCAGGTTTCACAACAGGCACAAGAACGCCCGAATGATCCTATTGCCCTCACGGAACAACTGCATCAGCTCACAAGCGAGCTGAATCGTTCCATGTCATCGCTTCGCGCCGACCGTGAGCGTGAGCAGGCGGCTAAAGAAAGTCTGTCTCGTACCTTACGTTCTGCAGAGGCTCAGGTGCGCAGCGCATCGGACTTCATTAACAACCGTCGGCGCGGTGTCGGTTCACAAGCCCGTACCTATCTGTCTGAGGCGCAAACCGCCCTGAACGATGCACACCGTTTGCGGGAGTCCGACCCGGTAAATTCGCTCAACAGGGCATATGAAGCTATTTCTTTGGCGAGCGATGCGCAGAACTCCGCAAATCAGGATGTCAACAACTACTGGGATGATAACCGTTATGGTCAAAGCTACGGCGGCGATTCTCTGGCGCAAGGCATGCTCTTAGGTGCTATTTTTAGCGCGATGGGCTCACACTCTGCTTCAGCATCCACCGGTCATCACTGGGGCGGCGGTGACTCCGGTGGAGGCTGGGATTTCGGAGGCGGTGGCGGCGACTTCGGCGGTGGAGACGGCGGCAGCTTCTAACCTACAAGAGCATAGGTGTGTCAGAAACGTGTTAGGGCTCTCGTTAACCTCATGTTCTTGTACTCGTCACCTTATAGGCGATATTTTCCCAGTAATTTTTCAGGCTGACCCACGATAATAAGAAAAGTTGCGGCGCTGTACGTGCGAATAAGCTCCTTCCCGGTGCCGCGTGAAAGAAAAGGAAATAACATGGTAAAACAGTCCATTTTCGGTCGTATCGCACAGCTAGCAAAGGCTAATATTAACGCCCTCATTGATGCGGCAGAAGACCCGCAGAAAATGTTAGATCAGATGGTTCGTGACTATACAAATAACATTGTAGAAGCAGAAGCAGCTGTGGCTCAGACTATTGGTAACCTGCGTCTTCTGGAGCAGGATCATGCAGAAGACCTGCGCGACGCCGATGAGTGGGGTTCTAAGGCTCTGGCCGCCTCCAATAAAGCCGATGAGTTCCGTGCTGCAGGCGACACCGCTAACGCGGATAAGTTCGATAATCTCGCAAAAATTGCTCTGGGCAAGCAGATGCAGGCTGAACGTGAGGCAAAGGCCGCAGAACCGCAGATCGCATCGCAGACCCAGGTGGTTGAGCAGCTCAAAGACGGTCTCACCAAGATGCGTGCAAAACTGGATGAGCTTAAGTCCAAGCGCGATGAGCTTAACGCCCGCCAGAAGACCGCTGCCGCTCAGTCTCAGGTGAATGATGCACTCAAGGCATTCGATGTTATGGACCCCACGAGCGAGGTCTCACGCTTTGAAGAGAAGGTTCGCCGCGAAGAGGCTCGCGTGCAGGGTCAGCAGGAACTTGCAGCTTCCTCCCTGGACGCTCAGTTCAATGACCTTGAAGAGCTTGGTCGTCAGTCTGAACTTGATGCGCGTCTTGCGGCTCTCAAAAACAAGAACGCATAGTCTTAGCCTGATCGGCTGCTAGATTACGCAGATGCTCCCCAACCTTAGGTTGGGGAGCATCTGCGCTTTACGTTCTACACTGAAAACCTGATTCTAAAGCTTAGAGACACGGTACAGGAACGCCGCCATGGCCTCACGTGAGGTAGCTTCGCCAGGTCGGAAAGTGCTGTCAGGCCAACCAGTAGTAATACCCTGATCTGCCATCCATGAGATTTCCTTATAGAACATAGTAGAAGGGTTTACATCAGCAAACTGCTGTGCACCCGGTGCATACGCGGGAGAACCGTTGAAACGGTAGAAAAACGCCGCCAGTGCCTCACGGCTGATAGCATCATGTGGGCGGAAGGTACCATCGGACCATCCGGTCGTAATTCCCTGCTGTTTAAGCCACACGATTTCCTTATATGCCGGGTGGTTCGGCGTAACATCTGGGAACGGAGAAGTCGCGGGAAGGTCCACGGCGGGGCTACCCGCAAGACGGTAGAGATACGTTGCCACCTGGGCGCGATTCACAGAGTTATACGGACGGAAAGTGCGATCGGCAAAACCGGTCATAATACGGCGATCCGAGTTCCAACTAATCTCTGTGTAGAACGGATTCGTGGTCGGAAGGTCGCTGTACCCCGCACCAAAACGGTGACCGCCTGCATCTAGGGATTGCGCCATGATGAGTGGCAGGTCATAATCTTGGTGGCTAAAACCTGGGATCAGCTTCATCTGAGTATTGGTAAAACCACTGTTGCGGTACGCAGCGTAGCCCTGTTCAACGGCCCCTCGGGCACTCCATGTTGGAGGGTTCGTTGTACCAGAAGTATCGGCGGCACCAACCCACCAGTACATAGGCTGGTTCTTAATGTTCTGCGGTGCCTCGGTCTGCATGCGCTCATAACCGCCGCCCGCAACGAGGATAGAACCGCCGCCAGAGCGCCATGTGCCCTGACGATCCGCATTCAGCTCATAAGTGATAAACTCGGCGCCTCCGGAATAACCCATCGTCCACACCTGTGAGGGGTCGATTCCGTTACTCGAAATAAATTGCTGCGCAAAGGAGCGGAAATAGTCGCCGTTGGCGTCGAGGTTTTCCCACCAGGTAATGCCGTTACCGGATGCATTTTTATCTGGAGACACGACGGGTACAAAAACCATGTTGCGGGCATTTGCGATACGGCCCATAGCGGGGAGCATGCCCTGCTCAGGGCTGTGAATCTTAGACTGGTCGTTACGCCAATAGTCGCCGTCAATGTAGAAGACTACGCCCACGGGTTTTGACCAGTCAATACCGTTTGCATACACGTGGTACTGAGAGTTAAGGCCGTTCGGGGCGGTGTAGCTGCGGTATGTGCCGGATGCGACGGTTGCATGGGCGGGTGCAGTAAGGGTAGCGCCCACAATAGCGGGTACGGTAAGTGCGGCCAGGGTTCCGGCACGCATCTTTCTGATGCGGGTCATAGATAGTCCTCGGTTCTCGATTTTCTTGTCGCTATGTGCTGAATAAGGTGCGCTGAATTCAGCCGCTATGTTTGTGTTGTGAGTGATAGACTCCGACAGGACTAATTCCGCCTACGGAGCAGCGATAATCTGCTGGGACTTGATATTAGTCCCCTCAGATTTGGGAGCTTTACGAAGTCTGCAATAGCGGAGTAAAGCGTTCAATAGAGTTAAATTACCAGTTAAATAATATTAAATAAAAACATAGGTGAAATTTTCGGTATGGTATGCCGATCAAGAGGTTCTTAAAAATTGCCGCTTGGCAAGAATATACATGAGAGACAATGTGCACCTACCGCCACAGCAGAATCGCACTATATCGCGGTTTGTAGCTTTTTCTAATTCTCAATAGATTTTTAAAGTAAAGGCGTCCTGCTTCTATTCTTATACCATTGCGACAATGGTCACATGGTTATAGAGAATCTACCTCTGGGACGCCCTGAAGGGTTCGCCCAGAAGCTCACGGAAAGATATTTATTCTGTTCGTGAACTTCTGGGTTTTACATGTTGGGCCAGGTCGGGTGCAACCGACCCTCACTATCCCCCACCCCCACATCATCCAAATGCCACCGCTGACCCGTATACACATCCACCTTACGCAACTGCGGATTCGGATTCCCAACATCAGGCTCCTCCGCATGCCCCGGACACCCTTTCGCTCCCGGGTCTTCAGTACAAGTCTTGCCCACCGAATGCACCTCAGACTCCCACACCCGCACCAGCACCGGCTCACTAACACGAGACACCTCGGTTCCGAAAAACTGCCACGGCCCACCATCAATACTGTACTGACCCGCATACGTCACCGTGACATACGCATGAAAATTCCCCACCTGCGGATACGCATAACTCGTCGACGTCTCCTTCACCCCCGAAGAGGAGGAAGTGGTGGTACTACTGCTGCTGCTTCGGGGTGTACCAGCTTGATGAGTTCTCAGCTCCTGCCCGTCTCCGTACTCATACCGGTACGCCACCGGTACCGCCCGAATCCTGGTACGTCCAATCGGTAAGTCCCCTTCAAATAAGTTGGAACTGCCTTCTAGAGTGGTGTAGAAATTCGTTTCCTCACCCTTGCTCGTGTGTGGCGGATGCGCACTATCCAGGATCAGGTGCGGATGCGCCGGGATCAACTCCAGCAAATGGGTGCGCATCTCGGTGATAATCCGCTCATACTCACCCTGAGCTTCCTTGGCCGCTTCCGGATCGTTCAGGGTGCATTTGTTTCCATAGAGCTCATTGATCATATCCGGGATAGCACGCCCGGTCTTTGGGGCTTTCTCAAACGTACCAGCCTGCCCATCACGACTAAGGCAATACGAGCCGTCGTTAGCGACATCAAACCCAAACGACTTATCAGTACCATTCTTACCTTGCGCAAACCCAAACTCACCATGATGATGCTCCCGATACCATCGCTGATGCTCTTCCTGTCGTCTAGCTATTTCCCCTTGGTCTGTCTGTATGCTCTCGTCACCTTGATGGGAGTTATCAACAGGCTGAGCATTCTGCCCCTGTTTATTCCACCGATACGTGTAAGTCTCTTCTTGTTCAGAACACCAGTATGTATTTGAATTACCACACACAACATTAGCTACAGCTGATGTGTAGAAGTCCAAAGGTGCGCAGATTAGGATGAAGGCTGTTAGGAGTGGAAAAGCTCTAGTTCTCATGATTTCTTGAACCTACTTTTTATCCAGCTCGATAGGGGATACGTTATCAATAAGCCAACGATTACCATCATAATGAAGTGAGAGGGTGTACCAATTATCTTCATAGTCTTTATTTGATACTTCCCGGTAATCTTTCCCGTTCGCTTCAACGTATATAACATGAGACCATACTAGAAAGAATTTCCACTCGTATTTTCCGTTGCCCTGGTTGATAGGTTCGCCGTGGAACTCATACTTGTGACTATCTCCACCCATGATCCATCCACCTTTCTTATAAAGGCCAGAGTCGAAATCATAGGATTTTTTCTCATTGGTAAAGTCTTTACTAATGAGTTTCTTCGCTTCGCTATAATCTCCAGTTTGCATGCCATAATTACGCCACTCCGTCCACGCCTGCACCGTCTTACGCATCCCCTCCAACGAAGCATTCGTATACCCCTCCTCCGTCTTCGGCTTCGGAACATTCTGCGCAGGACCATACACATCAGCGGCACGGAATTCTCCATCTGGTGCTTTCGAGTTCCCCGAATAATGCAGCGATGTGCTCGACGATGGCGACGGATTCTCGCTTGAGGAAACAGACGCAGAACCAGAAGCACCAGCACTTTCCGCACTAGAAGAACGAGGGCTCTCAGTAGCCGCTCCAGCAGGCTTCGAGCCCTCCCCACACGCAGATAACAACACAGCAAGCCCAGAAATGCTTAAAGTGCTCATAAGGGTACGACGAGACAAAACAGGGATACGAGTATTCATCGGTGAACACATCCTCAAAATAATTGTGGCTGGGTGAATAAGATAAGACCAATTCTGAAAACCACACGTTCCATGCGCCATTCCTCCGATGGAACAGCTTATTCGCACGTACTAAATGGACTCAGAAGAAGTCACATCTATTACTCTACGATGATTCAAAATATTTAGCGATTTACCCTCGACATATATAACCATTTATCAATAAACAACTCTGTGAATTTTATCCAAAACATTAAATATATTGGACTTTCGAGTTTACATTTAAAAACTCAAATTCCACGCAGAACCACCCTTGAGAATTGCACCCAAAAGACTATATTTAGATAACGCACACAATGACACGCGCCCTATACACTTTGAATACAACAGAGACCCTTATACAAAACCCGCCCGACGCATCCTCATAGAGTACGCCGAGCGGGTTTATAGTCTAAAAATTGCTTATGCTGCGTGCTGGCATGTGGGGCATGCACAGTCATCACATGCGCAGTTGGCGCAAGAATCATTGCAGTGTGCGCATTCGCAAACCGCATGATTACACGTAGGGCAGGTGCAGTTATCGCAGGTGCAATTGACGCACAGGTCAGAGCAGTTACCGCAGGAGCATACGTTGCACTCATCGTAGTGTCCTTCGTGCTCGCGGTGTGCGTGCCCGTCATGCAGGTAGTCTACATGATCTAAGTGAATGACTGCCTGGTGACCACATGCAGGTCCGTGGGTATGTGCATGGCTTTCGGAATGACGGTGGGGTGCAACGGTGGTCATGATCTCTCCTCAGATAAACCGAGCTAATCGCCGGTGTGTTTCGTGTGTTCGTGCACATCCTTCACAATGTGACTGATGTGGTGGTCTAACAATTTGTAGATAGTGGTTCTGCCGTGCTGCTCCCCTTCAACAACATGCGCCTCTCGAAGGATGCGCAAATGATGCGAGGCGAGCGGCTGCGAAATACCCAAGCAGGTATGCAGTTCGCTCACACTATGTGGACGCTCCACCAAATGGTGTGCAATCGCAAGTCTTAACGGATTAGCGAGTGCTGAGAAAATTGCTACGGATGCACCGAATTCTTGTTCCCAGTCTCGTGGTTCCGTCTGACCTGAACCGTTATCCATAAACATAATTTTATATAAACGCCTTTTTATAGGTCAATACGCTACAAACTTCTCACCAAATTGTGACATTAACGTACTGACTAGGCGTTTTCCTCCTTTACATGAAATATGGACTGCCCAAAACCTCACAGTCCTCTTAGACTATGTGCCCCATCGTTTCCGTTTATTCTCACTCTAGCAGGCCCCCTTCTCCGTCAAACCTTAGGTTACGTTTCCTAACACCCCCTTATCGCGCACAAAGGTTCAGGTCAACAAAAGTACCTGCATCCTCTCCTTTGCTATGGGTGAGAATGCAGGCACCTTAAATACAAAGCCAGGAACGAACGCGCAGACCATACGGTACTGCACTTTTTTGCAGCGTTTACCCAGCCATCTGAATAAACCTTGTGTTATCCGCTATAAGGCTGCGAGCACCTGTTACTGATAGCGCCAATTCCTTCAATGCGGGTTACGAGAGTCTGCTCAGGCTTAAGCCAGTTCCGTGGGTGCAACGAAAGCCCTACTCCGGCGGGAGTTCCGGTAGCGATGAGGTCGCCAGGTTCTAGGGTCATGAACTGCGAAATATATGAGATAAGCTGTGCAGAAGTAAAAATCATGTCAGAGGTATTACCGTGCTGACGTACCTCGCCGTCAACTTCGCAGGTAAGCTCTAATCCGCGAGTCGGGTCAAGTTCGTCCGTCGCAACAATATAGGGACCAAACGGCGTCATGCTATCCCAGTTTTTACCTTGAAACCATTCGCTGGTACGTCCCTGCCAGCCGCGCACCGAAACATCGTTAAGAATGGTATACCCCAACAGTCCAGCGAGCGCATCTTTTTCATCTACCCGGCGCATCTTTTGCCCAATAACAAGGCAAAGTTCGACCTCCCAGTCTATTTTTGTGCTTCCGGTTTCGTTTGCAGAAGGCATCTGAATTTCTTCGTTGGGGCCGATGAGCGCGTTTGGATATTTCGTGAAGATGGTGGGATACTTCGGGATTTCGAGTCCCATTTCTTCGGCGTGATCGCGGTAGTTGAGCCCGGCACAAAGGACTTTTCCAGGGCGATCCAGCGGTCGTACAAAAGGTAGGGTATTCCAGAGTTCTTCGCCGTGTCCTAGTGTTGTAGCACCGTTTTCACGGAGGATACTCGCCGCGTTGGCAGGGTCGCCGAAGTTGGTGCGGTAACGGCTGTAGAACTGGAGTAGGGGTGAGAGTTTTGCGGGGAGTTCATAGATGGTGTCTTCGTGCATGCAGACGGCGCGGCGGCCTTTGTCGTCTTGGATTTGTCCCCAGCGCATATGCTCTCCTTGAGGTGTGAGGGCGGTCGTATTACCAGTCTACGGTGAACTTGTCTTTATTGTCTTGCTAGGGGTGCCGTGCAGCTGCATGGATTATGTGGGAACCGCCAATAGTTTTAGCGGACATAAGGCGGGGACGCTGCCTTGGTGCATAACGGCTATTTGAAGCCATTCTGTGCATAAATCTCTAAAATCGCGTCTTCGAGGTCTTCCATGAGCAGAGCGGGGTTTGCGTCTTCGGCGGCACCTACAGTTGCAGGGTTAAGGGGCATGCCGAGAGCATCGTATACTCGCGAGGTAATCTCGCGTAGAGATGCCGAGTTATATACAACGATTCCGGTGCTGAACCACCAGCCGCCTTGAATAACGCGCTGTGCGGTCCCCACAAGTTTGATGCGTTCCCCAGAGTGTTCGCCGCCTAGTCGGGCGTATACGGAGTATTCTCCGGGGCAATATTCTTGGGGGATTTCGCCGACTGCCGCATCCACCCCAACGAGTTGCAGGGCTTGGGCGTACATTTCTCCGAAAAGTTTGTAACGCAGGTTGTTGCCGGTTTTTGCGTCTTCGGCGGGCTGAAAATGATCGATGACGAGGCAGCCGGTGTGGTAGGCGGCCGCGTGACCGCCTACTTTACGCACGAGTATGTCGTACCCAAGATCACGGCACGCCTGCGCGGCGGCGGTAAATCCTGGATTGAGCTCATCGCGACGGCCGAAGGCGACGGTAGGATTCGGCTGGTAGATGCGCAGGGTTGCGGGGCGTTTTCCCGCTGCGACCTCGCGCAGCATTGCCACGGTATCGTCGTGGTGCATTAGGAGTTCACCGGATTTTGGGCCTTGTTCACGAAGGATTTCCACGGATTTTATTCTACCGGGTTGGCGCATCATTCCCGACTGTTCAGCGAAAGTAAGGGAAACCAAAACAGCCCTGTGTTTTTGCGGGGAAACCCTTTTCTGAAAGGTGAGTCTAGACGTAAACTTAAAACGTCTGAACGGTATTCCCACATAAACCATCAGATACCAACACATTCACAGCATAAGAACGCTGACGAAACCGTATGCACACTGCACGTGTGCGCCTATCAAGTTTCGTTTCAAAGGAGTACGGACATGAGCCAATCGTCCTCGACATCCGAACCCGATGCCACCGCTCGCAATGAGCAATCGCAACCTCCCGAAAAACCCAAGCAGGCTAATACTGCTCTCATCGTCAAAGTTGCGGTGATTCTCACGGTTACTATAGCCATCTGGTTTATTCCCGTACCCCCAGGGGTGGAACCACGTGGAATGCATATGCTCGCTATCTTTGCCGGTACTATCCTAGGTCTTATCTTCCAGCCGCTACCGACCCCATCAGTGGCGCTTATTGGTCTCGGCGCTGCAATGATCACCGGTACCATGAATGCGAAAGAAGAAGCGCTTAAAGGCTTCGGCAACGACTCAATCTGGATTATTGTTGCCGCGTTCTTTATTGCCGATGGGTTCCTCATTACCGGGTTAGGAAAACGCATCGCCCTATTGTTTGTGCGCATGCTCGGTAAGTCTTCCCTCGGGCTTTCTTACGGCATGGCGATCACAGACCTTGTGCTTGCACCGGCTACTCCTTCAAATACGGCTCGCGCGGGTGGCGTGATTTACCCGATTATTCGCTCTCTTGCTGAGGTAAATGGCTCTACCCACGAGACCCCCGAGAAAAGCCGCAAGCTGGGCTCTTATCTGCTCATGACTGAGGCGCAGGTCAATACCATCACTGCCGCAATGTTCGTGACAGCAATGGCTGGTAACCCGCTGGCTCAAAAATTTGCTCAAGAAAAAGGACTGCATCTGGACTGGGGCACCTGGGCGCTTGCAGCGTTAGCCCCCGGCCTGATTGCCCTTGCTGTTATGCCTTGGTTTATCTCGAAGGTATACCCGCCGACTATCAAGCACACCCCTGATGCTCCCGACCATGCCGAGATGGGCCCCTTAAGCGTGCCGGAGTGGATTATGCTCGGTACCTTCGTACTGCTGTTAGCCCTATGGATTGGCGGCACGTCCTGGGGTATTAGCGCGACCAGTGCAGCCTTCTTCGGCATCGCAATTCTTCTCGTGACTAAGGTGCTCACCTGGAAAGATATGGCGAATAACTCCAGTGCTTGGTCCACTCTCATTTTCTTCGCGGTGCTTGTGGGTATGGCAGATCAGCTCAAGAAACTCAAGGTTGTTGATTGGGTAGGTGACCGCGCTGCACACAGCGTCGCGGGTATGTCCTGGCCGCTCGCCTTCGGCATTCTGGTTCTGGTGTACTTCTACATTCACTACATGTTTGCTTCTAACACCGCGCAGATCGTCGCCCTCTATGCTGTGTTCCTGGGGGCAGCAATTTCGGCGGGTACTCCCCCAATGTTCGCCGCACTTTTCCTCGGCTTTACTGGTAACCTTATCGGCGGTATCACTCACTATGCCTCTGGACCGGCAGGGGTGTACTACGGATCGGGGTATTTCAGTGTGGGCGAATGGTTCAAGCTGGGCTTCCTGTCTTCGCTCGTAAATATTATTATCTGGGGTGCTGTGGGCACCGCGTGGCTATTCGCTCTCGGATACGCTACTCCCTAGTGAGCGCTCGCTAACCTCTTCCGATTCTATTCAGCCCAATAATCTCCGGGCGCTGAACCCTTTTCTAGGATTCAGCGCCCGGAGCTTTTTATTTATACCGACATTCTGCTGGCTGCCTGCACACCCAAAAGCACCCGATACAGCGTGGCGTAAACAAAGCCGATACACCAGGGTTCTAGCGTTGAAACTTAAGCCATCTTCCGTAATCTTACTGCTCATCCCTGCAGGAATATGCGCTAAAACTGTTAGGGTTGTTGTACAACAACGGCGATGTGTTCCATCCGCCATATACGTATTCCCCATCTAAGCATTAACTGTCCGCCATCTACGGGAGAGCCCCATGCATCAAGACCAGCATTTCACGCATGACACCCAATCGCTGCCCATTATCAAGCCCCACCTGCACGGCGCGTTTCCCGCAAATTTTCTATGGGGCGGCGCTTCCGCAGCCAACCAGTGTGAAGGTGCCTGGGATG
>ERZ773056.1038-NODE-1038-length-14383-cov-14.090313_pt1 | contig 14383 bp, 12 predicted proteins | sample MGYA00580857_ERZ773056 | MGnify/ENA primary metagenome ERZ773056 (study PRJEB29015, sample SAMEA2737996) | human oral metagenome | biome: human oral; feature: human-associated habitat; material: dental | place: China | collected 2114 ... | reverse complement strand
CGCCGGCGACATCAGCAACAGCGGCCGCATCGGCGGCAAAAACGTCATACTCGACGCCCAACAACAAATCGACATCACCGGCGGCAGCATCGAAGCCGAACGGCTGCTCAGCCTCAAAGCCGACAACATCACCCTCCAAAGCAGCACCGCCCAAAGCGGCGACTCGCACAACGGCCGCACCACCGTTGACCGTGTGGCCGGACTGTATGTCAGCGGCACAGAAGACGGCCAAGGCCTGCTCAGCCTCGAAGCAGGGCATGACATCAAACTGAACGGCGCCCGCCTGGCCAACCGCGCCCGCGACGGCCGTACCCAAGTCGTTTCCCACCAAGGCAGCGTCATACTCAGCACCGTCCGCACCGAAAGCCACGAAAGCTACGGCGCGGCAAACGACAAAACCCACCGCCACGTTCACCAAAGCGCCGAAGCAGGCAGCCGTATCGAAGCGCTTGGCAACATCACCGTATCCGCCGGCAAAGACCTGAACATCCGCCAAGGCCAAATCGACAGCCAAAACGGCCGCACCACCCTGGCCGCCCAAGGGAACATCGACATCGCCGAAGGCCGCCGCACCCTGGATCTGGACGAATCGACCTACAGCAAAGAGCGCGGTTTGGTCGGCAGCAAAAGCCGGCTGGACCAATACCGGCGCCAACACGACGAAGCAGCCGGCAGCGTGATTACCGGCCGCGAAGTCAGAACGGCTTCCGGCGGCGACACCCGCATCCGCGGCAGCCAAGTCATCAGCGACGATCAGACCCTGATTGCCGCCCAAGGCGGAGTGCGCATTGACGCCGCAGACAACCGCTACCAAGATTGGGAAAACCACGAGCGCAAAAAGTCCGGCCTCACCGGCAGCCTGAAAAACGGCGTGGCGATGGCCGGTTACGGTAAAACCCAAACCAAGCTGCAGCAAAACAGCGTATCGTCTGCCGTAACCTCCTCGCAGATAGGCAGCCTGAAAGGCGATACCACCATCGCGGCGGGCGGCAAACTGACTACCGAAGCCGCACAACTGTATGCCGGTGGCGATCTGAAGCTGCAGGGGCGCGAAGTTTCCCTTGGCGAAGCCTATAACCGCAGCGAACAGCACAGCCGGACACAGCGCAAACAAAGCGGCTTCTCGGTCGGCATCACTTACGACCCCTATACCGCCGGCAAAAACGCCTGGGACAAAGCCATGCAGGGCGGCGGGTACAGCGACAGTATCGTCGGTAACTGGATGCAGCGCAGCAGCACCTCGGCAGAGAAATGCCCAAACCGTAACGCACACCCGGCAAAGTCCTTACGTTACACTACCGCAATCCCCCGCTCATCCAACCAAAAAGGAGACCACCTTGGAGCCCACCGCACAAACCGGCTTATCCGTCACCCATCTCATCAGCAACGCCAGCATGCCGGTCAAAGTCATCATGGCCATCCTCTTCCTGATGTTCTTAAGCACCCTCTACCTGACCGGCAAAAAATACGTCCAATTCATCCGCCTGCGCCGCAAAAACCGCGAATTTGACCAAACCTTCTGGTCCGGCAGCGACCTCGAAATCCTCTACACCAACTACGAAAAACGCCACCCCGAAAGCATCGAACGCATCTTCATCGACGGTTTCCGCGAATTCACCCAATTCAACGGCAACAACCTCGAAGACCCCGACGTCATCGTCCACAACTGCCGCCGCGCCATGACCGCCGCGCTCAACCGCGAAAGCTCGCGCCAGGAACGCGGCCTGAACCTGCTCGCCACCATCGGCTCATCCGCGCCCTACATCGGCCTGCTCGGCACCGTGTACGGCATCATGAACTCCTTCATCGCCATCGGCGGCGCACAAAGCGCCAGTATCTCCAGCGTCGCCCCCGGTATCGCCGAAGCCCTGATTGCCACAGCCATCGGCCTGCTCGCCGCCATTCCCTCTGTCCTCTCCTACAACTACTTCGTCACCCGCTCCGAAAGCCTCGTCGTCGAATACGACGCCTTCATCGAAGAATTCTCCAACCTCTTGCAGCGGCAAATCATCATCGCCCGCGACTACCAGCGCCGCCAACAACAACAGGCACAACCGAGAAAACCCGCATGATCCGACGTCGCCGCCACAAAGCCAAAGCCGAAATGAACGTCGTGCCCTACATCGACGTCATGCTCGTGCTGCTCGTCATCTTCATGATCGCCGCGCCGCTCATCCACCAGCAATCCATCGAAATCGACCTGCCCGACAGCACCGCCGACGTCATCGAAATGCCCGAAGACGCGGGCAACGACCTCATGCCGCTCGTCCTCACCGTTGACGCCCAGGGCAACTACTACTTCAACCGGGGCGACAGCACCCACCCGCTGCAACCCGAAGAAATCGTTGACATCGTCAACCAGGAAATGACCGCGCACCCTGACCTGCCCGTCCTTGTCCAGGGCGACGCCAACGCCAACTACAACAAAGTCATCGACGGCATCGTCTTCCTGCAACAGGCGGGTGCGCCGAAAGTCGGCCTCGTCACCGAACAACCCCCGGAAAGCGCGGCGGAGACCACGCAGTGAACGAATACCACGCGCCGAAGCGCGACCGCATCCAGGACAACCTCGGTGGCGCGGCCGGCATCGGCATCGGCCTACTCACCCTGGCGCTCATCATCCTCTTGAGCCGCGAATACCCGGTGGACATCAGCGGCGAAAAACCGCCGGGCGAAAAAAGCGAACAAATACGCCCCGCCATCAACACCCAAATCGTCGATGCCGCCACCCTGAAAAACACCATCGACCGCATCGAAAACCGCAAACAGGCGGCAGAACAAGAACGCCTCGACGCCGAGCGCAAAGCGATCGAAGCCGAGCGCCGCGCCGAAGAACAAAAACGCCGCCAGGCAGAAGCCGCTGCACGCAAGGCAACGGCCGAAAAAGCGCGCGCAGAAGCCGCCGCCAAAGCCGCACAAGAAGCGGCAGAAAAAGCCCGTACCGAAGCCGCTGCCAAAGCCGCCGCCGAGAAAAAAGCGGCCGCCGAAAAAACCGCACAAGCCGCTGCCGCCAAAGAAGCGGCCGCCAAAGCTAAACAAGAAGCCGCCGAAAAAGCCAAAGCAGAAAAAGCCGAAGCGGCAGCCAAAGCAAAACAAGAAGCTGCCGAAAAAGCCAAAGCAGAAAAAGCCGAAGCGGCCGCCAAAGCCAAACAAGAAGCCGCTGAAAAAACCAAAGCAGAAAAAGCCGAAGCGGCAGCCAAAGCCAAACAAGAAGCTGCCGAAAAAGCCAAGGCAGAAAAAGCTGAAGCGGCGGCCAAAGCCAAGGCAGAAGCCGCAGCAAAAGCCAAAGCCGAAAAAGCGGCCGAGAAAAAAGCCGCCGAAAAACGCGCCAAAGAAATCGCCGCCCAGGAAGCCGCCGAACAGGCAGCGGCAGCCAAAGCCGAGGCCGCTGCCAAGGCCAAAGCCGAAAAAGCGGCAAAAGCCAAAGCCGAAAAAGAAGCCAAAGCCGCCGCCGAAAAAGCCGAAAAAGCTGCGGCGGTCAAAGCGGCAAAAGAAGCCGCAGCCAAAGAAGCAGCGGAAAAAGCAGCGGCAGACAAAGCCGCCAAAGCCGCTGCCGCCAAGGCTGAAAAAGCCGCAGCCGCCAAAGCGGCAAAAGAAGCGGCTGCCAAAGAAGCAGCCGAAGCCGCCGCTGCTGCCAAAGCAGAAGCTGCGGCAAAAGCCAAGGCTGAAAAAGCTGCTGCCGCAAAAGCCGCAAAAGAAGCCGCCGCCAAAGAAGCAGCGGAAAAAGCGGCAGCCGAAAAAGCCGCCAAAGCAGAAGCGGCGGCAAAAGCCAAAGCCGAAAAAGAAGCCGCCGAAAAAGCGGCCAAAGAAGCCGCTGCCAAAGCTGCCTCCGAAAAAGCCCGATCCGAACGCGAAGCCGCCAAAGCCAAGGCGGAGGCGGACAAAAAAGCAGCGATGGCCGCGCTGCAAGCCGAACTCGAAGCTGACGCCAAAGGCAAAGAAAGCGCCGAAGCCGTTGCCGCCCTCAAAGACTTTGGCGTCAACACCCTTGGCGCGCGGATGAAAAAATACTGGCGCCTGCCGCCGAACATCCCGGAAAACCTCTCCGTCAAAATCTTCGTCAAACTCGACAGCAGCGGCAACGTTGTCAAAGCCAGCATCAAACAAAGCAGCGGCTACAAACTGTTTGACGACGCCGCGCTGCGCGCCGTACACGACGCCTCACCCCTGCCGATGCCCAAACACCCCGGCGCGGTAGAAGCCTTGGTCTCCGACGGCATCATCACCAAATTTGACCCATGACCCCGAAACCCCGCACCAACCGGCGTAAAAGCCTGCAACCGCGCGACAAACTGCTAAAATGCCGCGCTCCTCGCAACCCACAACCAAAAGGTGAACCCACATGAAAAATAGCCAAAAATGGAAGCTGCTCGGCCTCTGCCTCCTCCTGCCGTGGACTGCCACGCAGGCACAAGTCGAAGTCAACGTCTCCGGCGCACAAGTGGCGGCGCGCCCCATCGCCATCCTGCCGGTACAGGGCGATCCGGGCGTCAAAATGGACTACCTCATCGCTAGTGACCTGCAAAAGACCGGGCTGTTCCAGCCGCTTGACCCCAAAACCTTCCCGGAAAATCCGGCATCACCCGCCGCCATCCAGTATCCCGCGTGGAAACAGGCCGGCGCCGACTACGTCGTCATGGGGATGATGCAGGGCGCAAACGCCGGCCAATTCGTGCTGAACGACGTCAACAGCGCCTCACAACTCGCCAACGAAAACCTGCATGATGCCGACGCACGCCAACTGGCGCACCAGGCCGCCGACTGGATACTTTACCGCCTCACCGGCAAACGCGGTGTCTTCGGCACCCAGCTTGCCTACGTCCTCGAACAGGGCGGCGCCAAAGGCGCGCGCAGCTACTCGCTGCTCGTCTCTGACGTTGATGGCGCCAACCGCCGTACCGTTTACTCCTCCAACGAACCCATCCTCTCGCCATCCTGGGCGCCGAACGGCCGCGCCATTGCCTTCGTCACCTACGCCAACCACCACGCACAAGTCGTCATCCAGGAAATCGGCGGCGGCAGCCGCGTCGTTGCCCAGGGCGACGGCATCAGCAGCGCCCCGGCCTTCTCGCCGGACGGCGGCTACCTCGCCTTCGTCCAGTCCGAAAACAACAACCCGGACATCTACCTCTTAAACCTCGCCAGCGGTGCCAAAACCCGCCTCACCGACCACGCGGCGATTGATACCGAACCCGCCTTCTCGCCAGACGGCAACTACATCTACTTCACCTCCGACCGCTCTGGTAGTCCGCAAATCTACCGCATGAGCCGCAACGGCGGCGGTGCCGAGCGCGTCGTCTCCGGCAGCGGCTACAGCGCCAACAGCGACCTCTCGCCGGACGGCAGCTCACTCGTGCTGACGCGCCAAAGCGGCGGTGGCTTCCAGATTGGCACCTACGACCTTGCCAGCAAACGCTTTGACGCACTCACCAGCGGTCGCCTTGACGAAGGCGCGAGCTTCGCCCCGAACGGACAACTCATCATCTACGCCACCAAAGAAGGCGGCAGATCCGTGCTGAAAGTCATCAACAGCAAAGGCGGTGTCGCGCAAACCCTATCCGACAGCAATGGCCGCCTGCGCGACCCGGCCTGGGGCCCGGACACCCGCCCGCAGCCCTGAGCCGCCCGACCCAAAACCATAAAAACAATACGCCCCGCCCCCCGTGGCGGGGCAAAAACAAAACCGCATCCTTCCCCCTGAACAGAAAACACCCACAACCCTTTCCAACAAAACCTGAAGACAAAAAAGGAACCCAAAAACCATGAAATACAAACAAACCCTCGGACTTATCATCTTCAGCCTGCTGGCCTTTGCCTGCTCCAGCCCCTACGGCCTCGAAGAAGGCGAAAACGCCGGACAAGAAAATGGCTTCGGTGGCTACGGCGACGGCACCACCTACGGCAACAACAACAGCTTTGGCCGCGGCAGCGCCAGCACTGCCGACTACTACAACGACCCGCAATACGGCGTGAACGTCGTCGGCGGGCCACAATCGGCAGACAAAGACCGCATCATCTACTTCTCCTTTGACAGCAGCGCCATTGACAGCCGCTCCGAAGCCGTCATCCGCGAGCACGGCAAATACCTGCGCGCCCACCCGCAGACCAAAGTCGTACTCGAAGGCCACACCGACGAACGCGGCACGCGCGAATACAACATCGGCCTCGGTGAACGCCGCGCCTACTCCGTCAAAGAACGCTTCGTCGCCGAAGGCATCTCGCCACAACAAATGCGGGTGATGAGCTACGGCGAAGAACGCCCCGCCGCCTTCGGTTCCAGCGAAGAAGACTACGCCAAGAACCGCCGCGCCGTCATCGTTTACTAAGGAGCCGCCATGAAGCGCCATACCCTTGCCCTCATCACCTTCGCCCTGCTCGCCAGCGGCTGCGCCACCATTGACCCCGAACAATACGCCGCCACCCAGCGCCAGGTTAATGACCTCAGTACCCGCCTGAAAAAACTGGAAGCCGACCAGGTTGCACTGCAAACCCGCCTTGACGAAGTCGGCAAAGGCGCACGCCTGCCGAGCGGCGTCAATGCCGTCGTCACCCCGCGCCGGGGCGAAGCCGCACCCGCTGCGGCAAACAGCACTGGCGGCGGCTACGAAGAAGGCCTTGCCCAATACCGCGCCGGCGACCTGAACGGCGCCATCGGTACCTTTGAACAATACCTCAACAGCGGTGCCAGCGGCCCCGAAGCGGCGCTGGCACAATACTGGCTTGGCGACGCCTACTATATGCAGCGCAACTACGATATGGCGAGCCGCTACCTCGGCGCCTACCTCAAGGCACAACCGAACGGCGACCGCGCCCAGGCGGCACTGAACCGCCTCGTCGAATCACTGCGCGCGATGGGACGCAACGAAGACGCTGCGACGCTTGCCAGCCAGGGCATCAGCGCCTTGCAATAAATAATGCCAGTACTACAACGTTAAACCCCGCCAAACGGTGGGGTTTTTCTATAGCCATCCACCGAAAGCCTCATACGGTGTTGCGTCGTCTGACCGGGCACCCTAAAAAATGGCGGAGCCATTTTTTAGGGAAACCCCGCGCAGTACAACCGCGTACTGCCTTCAGCGGCGTGCCTTGTCTGAAATTTTCGGTGGATGGCTATATATTTTTACGCCTTGCCGCGCAAGTACAACACCCGCCCGTCGCCGCCGACAATCAGGCGGCAGGCGGGACTTTGGATGCCGTAGCAGCCGTTCGCTTCCCGGATGTGCAGCGGTGCGGTCGGCAGGTGGTAGCGGGCGAGCAAGGCGGTGGCGTAGGCGCGAGCGGCGCGGATGGTGGACAGTTTCATCTCAGGCGTCCTCACGGTTTTTCAGGGTGTACCAGTCGAAATGGCGCGTGCCGTACATGGTGGCGGCGAGCGCGGCGAACAGCAGCAGGCTGCCGATGAGCAGGGTGTAGCGCGACGTTTGCAGCAGCAGATAAAGCACGGCGTAAGCGGTGAGCAGTAGCCCGCCGAGGATGGCAGCGCGCCGCAGCCCGCCCAGCACCACGCTCAGATAGCCGGTAATCAGGCTGTTGCAGGCGAGCGCTGCAATCAGGTAGGCGGCGGTGAAACCGGTGTATTCGCCGAGCGAGAGCAGCAGCAGGTAGAAAATGCAGACCGCCGCGCCGACGAGGGTGTATTGCACCGGGTGGATGCGCAGCCCGCGCAGCGTCTCAAAGAGGAAACAGCCGCCGAAGGTGATGAGCAGGAACAACACCGCGTACTTGCTGCTGCGCTCGGCAAGGCGGTAGAGGTCGAGGCGGTCGGCAAGCGTCGCGCGGGCTTTTTGCGCATCCACCTGGGTGGCGACGTTTTGCTGCGCGATGTCCGCGTAATGCGCGCGGTCATGCACGAGGCCGTCGAACAGTTGCAGCGCAATCAGCAGGATGGCGCAGATAACGGCGATGATGACGAGTTTTTGTGTAGTTTTTTCCATGAGAATGCTCCGAAGTTTGCGGGCTTTCAGTATCGCGCTGGTGGCGGGCGGCTGCTTGAAGCGGCGGTGAATTGTCGGTGAATTGGGCAGGGCGATGAGCGCAATCACGGCAAATACGGCGGCAGATACCAGTGCGGCATAAAGATCGAAAAGGTCAAAACGGGCATGGATGAAGCAAATCACAATGCCGCACCAGGACAATGCGCCCGCCAGCGCTGCCAGCAGCAGCCCGCGCAGATTGCGGCAGCATTGCAGCCGGGTGAGGACAACACCGCAGATGGACACCGGGGCGGCGCAGACAAGGGCTGCAATAAGCGCGTACCCTACGGTTTTCCCTGCGGACGCGCCAAGGAACGCTCCCATCAGGAAAATCAGCACAAAGACGAAGATAGCGACCGGAATGGCGCCGATGGCAAAACGGCGGATGACCGCCCCGCGCGGATACACGGGCGGCGGCGGGAACAGCGGGACGCGGGCGGTGGCGATACGGTAGCGATACGGCGACATGGGGACTCCTTCAAACAGCGGGAGCGGCAGTATCGCCTGTGCCGGACACCATTGTGTGAAGGTGCGGTGAAATGTGTGGGGAATGTCTAGGGGGGTTGCAATTTGAAAAATCCCCCTCCCCTGCAGGGCGAAGCCCGCAGCGGGGGAGGGTTGGGGAGGGGGTGAGCGATATTGCCCAAGAGCCCAAATGGCGATTTTTCACGTTTGCTGCCCCCACTCCTGCCCTCCCCCATGGAGGGAGGGGGCATATCGGCGGATTTCTATTCTTCAGTTCACTACACAAATTACGTCAAACAGGTTTATTTCAAATTTATTCCACTATACATACACCTGAGCGCTCCACCTGTATGTAAACCAGACCGCACACACACATGACCACCACCACCCGCCACCTCAACGCCCGCCGCACCGGCATCATCCTGATATGCAGCATCTTCGCGCTGCTCACCCTGATCAGCATCCACCGCTTTGGCCAGGCGGCGATGAGCGGCCAGCCGCTCGAAAAAAGCCACCTCGTCCTCATCAACCTCACCATTGCCGGCCTCGGCATCCTGAGCCTCATCACCCTGTGGCAAATCATCCGCAGCGCCCGCAACCACCGCCGCAAAAAAAAAAGCAGCCTCGGCTTCTACTACGGCTGGCGCATCTTCACCACCGCCATCATCCCCGCCGCCATCATCGCCGCCTTCAGCTGGCAATACCTCACCTACGACCTCGGCAAAGTCTTCAACACCCGCATCAACAACGCCCTCGACAACGCGCTGCAACTGACCCGCACCGCCATCGCCATCCGCACCGGACAGGCGCTCGAACAAACCCGCATCCTGCGCCAGGCAATGGGCGACATGAATCAGGCAAAACTCATCGCCAACATCGAACCGCTGCGCCGCCAGACCGGCGCACTCGAACTCGCCGTATTCGACCTGCAAGGCACCATCGTCGCCTACAGCAGCGTTGACACCGGCAAACTCATCATCGAAGCGCCGAGCACCGCCGCCATGCTCAACGCCACCGACGAACAAGAGCACTTCGAATACGGCGAAAACAACGGCGAATACACCATCACCGTCCTTACCATCATCCACAAACCCGAAAACACCTTCTACCTGCAAGCCATCTACACCATGCCGGAGGCGTTCAACAGCCAGGCCGAAAACGTGCGCGAACAATACCGCCAGCACCAAAACTACAACGCGCTCCAGCCGCGCATCCGCGCCAACATTATCCTCGTCTTCTCCACCACCATCCTCCTCACCGCGCTCATCATCATCTGGCTCGCCGCCCACTTCAGCGAACGCCTGAGCCACCCGCTGCGCACCCTCAGCCGCGCCGCCTCCAACATCGCCGAAGGCAACTACCACGCGCGCATCACCGAACTGCCGCACAACGAACTCGGCATCCTTGGCCGCCAGTTCAACCACATGAGCCAAAACCTCGAAGAAGCGCGCGAGACCAACGACCGCGTGCAGCGCCTCCTCGTCGAACAAAAAGCGCGGCTGGAAACCATCATGGACAACATCACCGGCGGCGTCCTCACCCTGGACGGCGGCGGGCGACTACAAAGCTGGAACCAGAACGCCGGCAAAATCCTCGACCTGCCGCTGGCGCGCCTGCACAAAACCAGCCTGCCCGAAGCCGACAAACCCAGCGAAAACAGCTACGAAGAACTCATGCAGGCGCTCCTGCCCTACATCACCGCCAACCAGGAAAACTGGCAACAAGAAATCACCCTGAACCGCCACGGCGCGCGCAAAATCCTCATGTGCCACGGCAGCCGCCTGCCCGACACCAACAAACGCGGACGCAACGGCCACGTCATCGTCATCGACGACATCACCGAATTCCTGCACGCGCAGCGCAACGCCGCCTGGGAAGAAGTCGCCAAACGCCTCGCCCACGAAATCAAAAACCCGCTCACCCCCATCCGCCTGCAAAGCGAACGCCTACAAAACCGCCTCGCCGACAAACTCGCCGACGAAAAAGACCAACAAATCCTTGCCAAAGCGACCGGCACCATCATCGACCAAGTCGAAGCCATGCAACAAATCGTCGCCGACTTCAGCCAAATCGCCAAACCCCTCGAAACCCGGCGACAAAACCTCCAGCTCAACCCGCTCCTGCGACAAATCGCCGAACTCTACCGCGAACAACACCTCGAACTCGACCTGCACGAACCACTCGGCAACATCAGCGCCGACCCGGTGCACCTGCGGCAAATCCTCATCAACCTGATGAAAAACGCGATAGAGGCCACCCAGGGCAGCGAACAACCGCAAATCCGCTGGCGCACCAGCCAGCAGAACGGCCAAATCACCCTGGACATCGAAGACAACGGCCCCGGCTTTGCCGACCTCAACAAAGACCCGTTTGAGCCCTACGTCACCAACAAACCCAAAGGCACCGGCCTCGGCCTCGCCATCGTCAAAAAAATCGTCCACGAACACGACGGCACCATCAGCGCCGGCCACAGCCGCGACCTTGGCGGCGCCAAAATCACCATCACCCTGCCCCTCACCGCGAGCCAAACCCCATGAACGACACCAACACCCGTACCGAAATCCTCATCATCGACGACGAAACCGGCATCCTCGACACCTTGACCGACATTCTCGGCGACGAAGGCTACACCACCCACACCGCCGCCAACGCCGAAGAAGCGCGACAACAAAACCTGCAACACAAACCCCAACTCATCCTGCTCGACATCTGGATGCCCGACACCGACGGCATCAGCCTGCTGCGCGAATGGCAAAACAGCGGCGCGCTGCAATGCCCGGTGGTCATCATGAGCGGCCACGGCACCATCGAAACCGCCGTAGAAGCGACCAAACTCGGCGCCTACGACTTCCTCGAAAAACCGCTGTCCAGCGCCAAACTCCTCCTCACCGTACAGCGGGCGCTACAAACCCACAACCTGCAAACCCAAAACGCCGCGCTCAAAGCCAAAATCAACCCGCCCGCCGAACTCATCGGCAAAAGCAGCCAAACCCAAGAATTGCGCCGCCAGGCGGAGCACCTCGCCGACCAGAACATCCCGCTGCTCATCCACGGCAACGCCGGCACCGGCAAACAACACCTGGCGCGCCACATCCACCAAAAAAGCGCGCGCCGCGACGCGCCCTTCATCAACACCAACCTCGCTGCCATCGACAGCAACGACATCCCCGCCATCCTGCTCGGCACCCACAAACGCCCCGGCCTCATCGCCCAGGCGGGCAGCGGCACCCTGTACCTCGACGAAATCGGCAACCTGCGCGAAGACATCCAGACCACCCTGCAACACCTGCTGGAGCACCACGAATACTACCCCGGCGACACGAGCGGCGCGCAGCACAGCGACGCGCGCATCATCGCCGCGACCCGCCTGCCGCTGAACATCCTCAAAGAACGCCTCACCCCCGGCCTCTACGACCACATCACCATCGCCACCATCGGCATTGCCCCGCTCGAACAACACAGCGAAGACGTACCCGAACTGCTCGACTACTACAGCCAGCAGTACGCCGACAACGAACAACTGCCCTACCGCCACTTCAGCGTCGCCGCGCAAAACCTCTTGCGCCAGCACAACTGGAGCGCGGGCAACATCCGCGAACTGAAAAACCTGGTGCAGCGCCTCTTAATCAATAGCGACGAACCCGAAATCAGCGCGGACGAAGCCAAAGCGGCACTACTGTCGGGCGAACACAACAACCCGGACAACCTCTGGTCACAAATCATCCCGAAAGACATGACCCTCAGAGACGCACGCGAAGTCTTTGAGCGCCAATACCTGCTTGAATACTTCCGCGACTGCGACGGCAACATCGCCAAGCTCGCGAGCAAAGTCGGGATGGACCGCACCAACCTCTACCGCAAACTGCGCAGCCTCGGCATCGACCCGACGCACAAGCCCAAATAAACACCGAAAACCGTAGTTTGAATTGCAGTTTTGGATGGGTGGTAGTGTACGGCTCGCCCCACCGCACACTACTACCGCAAACTGCGCAGCCTCGGCATCGACCCGACGCACAAATCCAAATAAACACCGAAAACCGTAGGGTGGGGCTTGCCCCACCGTTTGAATTGCGGTTTTGGATGGGTGGTAGTGTGCGGCTCGCCCCACCGCCCCCGACGCGGTTTTTCACGTTGCATAAGTGCGCCTCGGCGCATCATCCAGGTGATGGCGACGATTTTGCGGCTACGACGGCGCAACACCGTACGGGGCTTTGAGAGGATTGCTATACGATGCGGCGGATAAGCCCCTCTCACTTTGGGACTAAAAAAGCTCGCGCAGTCCGTAGGGGCGGTTAGGACGAAGTCCGTAACCGCCCGAACGATAGTAATTGGTCATAACACGATGATTTTGCGCGTAGGTTGGGTTAGCGCGCAGCGGAGCTATAGGGAGCTATAGCGATACACGCAAAGTTCCGTACAAGACGCACCGCGGAAGACTGTACGCGGTTGTACAGCGCGGGTTCCTCTAAAATAACGGCTTCGCCATTTTTTAGAGTGCCCGGTCAAGCGGCGCAACACCGTATGAGGTTTTCGGTGGAGGCTATATCTGTCGCCTTTGCCGCATCGCCGCCGCAATCCGCCTATACTGCGCGCCGTTTTGTTCCTTTCAACCCGTACTGCCCATGCCCACCGCCCTTCGCCGCTGGCTTGCCGCCGCCGCCATTTACACCGACCGCCGCGCCATCACGCTTTTCCTGCTCGGCATCGCCGCCGGGTTGCCGTTCCTCCTCATCTTTTCCAGCCTCTCCATTTGGCTGAACGAAGCGGGCGTGGCGCGCGATACCGTCACCCGTTTCAGTTGGGCGGCGCTTGCCTATTCCTTCAAGTTCGTCTGGTCGCCGCTGGCCGACGCCCTGCCGCTGCCGCTTTTGACACGCACATTGGGGCGGCGCCGCGCCTGGCTGCTGCTCGCGCAATGCGGGGTCATTGCCGCCATTTGCTTGATGGCGCTGATTGACCCGGCGCGGCCAGGGGCTTTGCCGCAGATGGCGCTGGCGGCGGTGTTGCTCGGCTTTTCCTCGGCGACGCAGGACATTGTCATTGACGCCTACCGCATCGAGATTGCCCCCCATGACGCGGCGATGCAGGCGGCGACGGCGGCGAGTTACACCGCGGGCTACCGCTGCGGCATGATTCTCTCCGGCGCGGGGGCGCTGCTGCTCGCCGGATTTTTCGGCTCCACCGCGCTGGTGTATCACTACCCCGCCTGGCGCGCGACCTATCTCATCATGGCGGCGCTGATCGGCCTGGCCGTCCTGCTGGGGACCGACCGAGCCGCCTTGCACCCCTCTTCTCGAGGAACAACCACAAGCGATGATACTATATGTGGTACCATTCTGAGATGCCAAGCGTCGCGAAGATCCTCGCCAAGATGCAGGACAACCCACGCGGAATCGCTTACACAGAACTCATGAAGGTCTGTGAGCACTACTTCGGGAAGCCTCGAAGTACCGGTGGATCGCATGCAGTATTCAAAACCCCTTGGCCCGGAGATCCTCGCGTCAACATCCAGAATGACCACGGGCGAGCAAAACCGTACCAGGTGAGGCAGGTTCTCGCCGCCATTGAGAAGAAGGGGGAGATGGAAAAATGAGTACAGCCATCGACACTGCGAGGTACAGCTTCCGCGTGACATGGTCAGCGGAGGACGACGAGTTCGTCGCCACCTGCGTCGAATTTCCTTCACTCTCCTGGCTGGCCGGAACCCCTGAGCTGGCGTTGTCCGGTTTACGCAACCTCGTCAGTGACGTAGTCGCCGACCTCCTTGCGTCGGGGGAAGCGGTGCCAGAACCTCTGTCTACCCGTCACTACTCGGGCAAGTTCCAGCTGCGCCTCGGCGAGGATCTGCACCGACGCCTGGCCATGGAAGCGGCAGAGCAGTCCACCAGCTTGAATCAGTACGTCGTGCAAAAACTGGCCGCGGTCTCCTGACCCGCCCCTATCAC
>ERZ773056.1033-NODE-1033-length-14435-cov-3.738248_pt1 | contig 14435 bp, 9 predicted proteins | sample MGYA00580857_ERZ773056 | MGnify/ENA primary metagenome ERZ773056 (study PRJEB29015, sample SAMEA2737996) | human oral metagenome | biome: human oral; feature: human-associated habitat; material: dental | place: China | collected 2114 ... | reverse complement strand
TGACTTGATTTTTGAATCATTTGGATTGGCTTCCAAAAAATATATCCCGTCATCACCGAAGATGCTGTAAACCTCAGACTTTCCGTCATCTGTTCCGTATCCGGTATCAAACATATCATATATGGCTACAGAATAAATACTTTCAGTATCATTCTTTGCAGCTGAAGTAAAATAATATCCGTCTTTGTACATCTTACTTGCAGAGTTAAAGGTAAGCAATACCTCTGAATTATACCAGGCATAGACCAATCCTCCAAGAATCAGTACCACACCTATAATAATAGATGATAACAAACCGATTTTATTATTTTTAATATTCATAATCTCTCCCAGAATTTTATAATGTCATTCCCTGTTTACCATGACATTGCTTGTATTTTTTTCCACTTCCGCATGGACATGGATCATTAGGATAAACTCTTGCCTCTATACGAATAGGCTTCTTTACGGTACTGTCATCCTTATTTGTACCGGTAACCTTGGCTACAGGCTCTCTTTCAACCTTTTGCTCTACCTTGATATGATATAGAATACGCACTGTATCCTCGGCTATTCCGACAGTCATCTCATCAAACATATCATAGGCAGCCATCTTATACTCTACAAGAGGATCTCTTTGACCAAGTGCCTGTAAGCCGATACCCTGGCGAAGCTGTTCCATATCATCTATATGATTCATCCACTTATTGTCGATAGCTTTAAGTAAAACTACACGCTCAAGTTCACGAATCTTCTCAGCATCAGGGAATTCGGCTTCTTTTGCTTCATAAAGCTTTACAGCCTCTTCCTTTAGCTTGTGGATAAGTTCATCCTTTTTCATATTCTCCACATTGCTGTAATCGGCAGGAGACAGAGGAATGATAGGCAATAAAATTTCGTGGAGTTCTGCAATATTCCACTCGGAAGAAGGAACCTCATCAGAGATAGCCATATTTACAGAACGCTCTATTATATCATTTATCATACGAAGAATGGTATCACGCATATTATCGCCCTCTAATACCTTATTTCTCTCTTCGTAGATAACTTCTCTTTGTTCATTATTTACTTCATCATATTTCAACAGATTCTCTCTGATACCATAGTTATTGCTCTCTATCTTCATCTGAGCTTTCTCAATGGCTCTTGTAAGCATGCTGTGCTGAATCTCTTCATTCTCAGGCACACCTATGGCATTAAAAATCTTTATAAGTCTTTCAGATGCAAACAGTCTCATAAGATCATCTTCAAGTGAAATATAGAATTTTGATTCACCCGGATCTCCCTGACGACCTGAACGACCTCTAAGCTGATTGTCGATACGCCTGCTCTCATGTCTTTCAGTACCGATTATCTTAAGACCGCCATTCTTTACAGACTCTTCATCCAGCTTAATATCGGTACCACGACCTGCCATGTTGGTAGCTATGGTTACGGCACCATGTATACCCGCACCGGCTACAATCTCAGCTTCCTTTTCATGGAACTTGGCATTAAGTACCGTATGAGGAATACCCTCTTTTTTGAGCATCTTTGAAAGCATCTCGGAAGTCTCTATGGTAATGGTACCCACCAAAACAGGCTGTCCCTTGGCATGAGTCTCCTTGATATCCTGTACGACCGCATTGAATTTTTCTTTTTTGGACTTATAAACCGCATCTTCATGGTCAATTCTTGCAATCGGCTTATTTGTAGGAATGGCAATAACGTCCATACCATAGGTATTTCTGAATTCCTTCTCTTCAGTAAGAGCGGTACCTGTCATACCCGCTTTCTTTTTGAACTTATTAAAGAAGTTCTGGAAAGTGATAGTAGCCAGAGTCCTTGACTCTCTTTGAACATTTACATGCTCTTTAGCTTCTATAGCCTGATGCAAACCGTCGGAATATCTTCTGCCGGGCATGATACGACCTGTAAACTCATCAACAATAAGTACTTCATCATCTTTTACCACATAGTCCTTATCTCTGAACATAAGGTTGTTGGCTCTTAGAGCAAGTATAATACAGTGCTGGATCTCAAGGTTTTCAGGGTCTGCAAGGTTTTCTATATTGAAATATTTTTCTACCTTTTTGATACCCTCTTCAGTAAGATTTACCACTTTATCCTTCTCATTTACAATAAAGTCACCTGTTTCTTCAATTTCGTCTCCCATAAGAGCACCCATCTTTGTAAACTCGGCACTTGCCTCACCTTTTTCAAGCTGTTTTGCAAGCATATCACAAATCTCATAAAGCTTTGTGGATTTGCCGGACTGACCTGAAATAATAAGAGGGGTTCTTGCCTCATCTATAAGGATGGAGTCCACCTCATCGATAATCGCATAATCGAGTGAACGAAGTACCTGATCCTTTTTATAGATTGCCATATTATCACGAAGATAGTCAAAACCAAGCTCATTGTTGGTGACATATGTGATATCACAGGCATACTGCTCCTGTCTTTGCTCCGAGGTCATAGCGTTTAAAACACAGCCTACGCTAAGTCCAAGGAATTTATGAATCTGTCCCATCTCGTCAGCATCACGCTGTGCGAGATAATCATTAACCGTTACTATAAGTACGCCTTTACCCGCAAGGGCATTTAAATATGCAGGACAGGTGGAAACAAGGGTTTTACCCTCACCTGTTCTCATCTCGGCAATACGTCCCTGGTGAAGGACCATACCTCCGATAAGCTGCACTCTGAAATGCTCCATTCCTGTAACTCTGACTGAAGCCTCACGAACGGCAGCAAATGCCTCAGGCAAAATGCTGTCTAAAGTCTCTCCGTCAGCCAGTCTTTGTTTGAACTTTGGTGTAAGTTCTCTTAATTCCTCATCACTCATGGCTTGCATAGCAGGGCGTAAACTCTCTATCTTATCAATAACAGGTTCTATTATTCTAAGTTCTCTTTCACTATGTGTGCCAAATATCTTCTCAATAAAATTCATTATGGTTTCTCCAAAAATAAATTAGACTATAATACAATAATACACCAAATATAGATTATTGTAAAATTGTCTACTAATCAAACTATTTTAGCACTTAGCGAGTACTTTAGCAACTTTTAGAAGAAATATTCATATTATGTTCATATATAGACGGTTTAAAGTAAAATAAAAGTCAAAAATAAAGAGATAAAGGGGTATAAATCAATTTTGAATAGAAAATTTTTTTTATAAGTTGTAGAATAGTATGATAAACATTTGTTAGGAGATAATATGGCAGTAGAAAAAGAAAATCGCATGGGAGTTATGCCGGTGGGCAAACTGCTTTTCACAATGAGTACACCGATGGTAATCTCATTTTTGGTACAATCATTATATAATATAGTTGACAGTATATTTGTGGCAAGATACAGTCCGGATGCACTCGCTGCGGTGTCTTTGGCATATCCGATACAGATACTTATGATAGCCGTATCTGTAGGTACCGGAGTAGGTGTAAATGCACTTTTATCAAGACTGCTTGGAGAAGGAAAAAAAGAAAGGGCTAAAAAGACTGCGGATAATGCCATACTTTTGGCTATAATCTCATCTGTCGCTTTTGCAATATTCGGAGTACTGGCTACAAAGATATTTTTCGATTCACAGACAAACAGTGAGATTGTAAGAAACTACGGATATTCATATCTTTCCATTGTAAGCATATTTTCATTCGGTCTGATGCTTGAAATAGCTTTTGAAAGGATTTTACAGTCTACGGGAAAGACTATCTACAATATGATTACCCAGGGCATAGGTGCTATTATAAATATTATACTGGATCCAATACTTATTTTCGGACTCCTTGGAGCACCAAAGCTGGGTATAGCCGGAGCAGCCATTGCTACTGTAATCGGGCAGATTATAGCTATGATTTTATCCTATATTTTTAATGTAAAATATAATGAAGAGGTGGATATAAGCCTCGGAAAACATATATTTAAGCCTGATTTTATTATAATCAAGGATATATACAGGGTGGGAGTGCCCTCCATTGCAATGCAGGCTATGTCAACTATTATGATGCTGGGATTAAATAAAATACTTGTTGCATATTCCGATATGGCTGTTAATGTGCTTGGAATATATTATAAGCTTCAAAGCTTTGTATTTATGCCTATATTTGGGCTGAACAACGGAATGACACCGATTGTAGCATATAATTACGGAGCAAGAAATAAGGACAGAATAATGAAAGCTCTTAAATATTCTTTTTTGACCTCAATTATTATAATGGTGATAGGAACTGCAATCTTCTGGATTTTTCCAAAGGAGCTTATGCTGCTTTTCAGTCCGAATGAGGAAATGCTTAAGCTGGGTATACCTGCACTTAGGATATGCAGTCTGTGCTTTATACTGGCGGCTTTTGATGTAATAGCCATTGCGACCTTCCAGTCTCTTGGAAACGGCTTATATGCACTATATGCTTCATTTTTAAGACAGCTGGTATTGATACTGCCCTTTGCCTACGCACTTTCAAAAGTATACGGGCTTGAAACGGTATGGTATGCGATACCTCTTGCAGAACTTGGCTGTTCATTCCTTGATATATATTTAATGAAAAAGATATATGATAAGAAAATAGCGAATTTATAAAAATAATATATTCTGAAAATCCCGGAGTTTTGGCTTCGGGATTTTTTATGTCGGGAAGAATTATAACAAAGAAAATTATAAAAACACCTTGGATTTTTGCAAATACTTTCAGAGTGAAATCGGATATAGTAGAAATGAGTAGGATATATTCGTAAAGAACCGATATTAAAATAAAAAATATATAATCTATTTATAAAAACTGATAGTAGGAGGGGAAATGGAATCTTACTTATTGGAGATGAAGGGGATAAGCAAGTCCTTTGGAGCGGTAAAGGCATTAAAAAAGGCATCCCTGAATTTAAAGAGGGGGGAAGTGCTCGCATTGATGGGAGAAAACGGTGCGGGAAAATCCACCTTGATGAATGTATTAAGCGGCTCATTGCATCCGGATGAGGGCGAGATTTTACTTGAAGGGGTGCAAAGAGAGATTAAAAACCCTATTCAAGCAAGAAAACTCGGAATCGTAAAGATTCATCAGGAGCTACAGATAGTACCGGAGCTTGATATTGCGGAAAATATTTTTCTTGGGAGATGGCAGAGCGTTACACTTGGCTTTGTACAAAAGAAAAAAATGCATGAGATGGCAAAAGAATGTTTAAAGATGCTTGAATGGGATATAGACACCCATACAAAGCTTAAAGATTTGCGTATAGGTGAGCAGCAACTGGTGGAGATTGCCAAGGCTATTTCCTGTGAGGCAAAAATCATTGTAATGGATGAGCCGACCTCGGCACTTAGTGAACCTGAGGCAGAGAAACTTTTCCATGTGATTGAAAAATTAAAGAAAAAAGGATGTGGAATTATTTACATTACACATCGTATGGAAGAAGTTTTTAAAATTTCAGACAGACTCAGTGTAATGAGAGACGGCGAGTATATCGGTACCAAAACGGCATCCGAAACCAATAATGAAGAAATTATTTCTATGATGGTAGGTCGCTCGGTGGAGGACCAATATCCGCCAAGAGATGTAAAAATAGGTGATGTTGTACTGGAAGTAAAAAATTTAAGCTTCACTCCGCCAAAGGGAAGCTTTAAGCGTTCACTCAGTGATATTTCATTTAAGGTAAGAGCGGGAGAGGTACTTGGTATTGCAGGGCTTGCAGGTGCCGGACGATCTGAAGTTTTTGAGAGTATCGTAGGTAAGAATGCGGCATGTGTTTCGGGAGAGATACTGATGGAGGGTAAGGCTTTAGAGATTCACTCCCCAAGGGATGCGATTCGTGCAGGTATTTCATTTGCGACCGAGGATAGAAAGGGTACAGGTCTGGTGCTTGGAAGAAGTATAGGAGATAATATTTCACTACCCCTATATGACAGTTATGCGACCTTCGGATTTATGAAGGACGGCACACAAAAAAAAGATTGGCTTGAATATATGGAAAAGCTGAGAGTTAAGGCAAAATCTCCAAGGGTGCCTGTGGGTTCCTTATCCGGAGGAAATCAGCAAAAGGTTATTCTTGCCAGATGGCTTTTAACAAAACCCAAGGTTCTTTTACTGGATGAACCTACAAGAGGTATTGATGTAGGTGCCAAGGAGGAAATCTATCTTTTAATAAATGAACTTGCGGCATCGGGGCTGGCTGTAGTGGTGATTTCATCGGAACTTCCGGAGGTTATAGGAATATGTGATCGCATTATAACTATTTGCGAGGGAAGACTTACGGGAGAGATTTCAAAAAAAGAGGCTACTCAGGAGATATTACTGGCGGCAGCCACTAAGAGAAAGGATGTGGGGGCATAATAATGGATGCACAAAAGTTAAAGATTCAAAAAATAGAAGGCTTTTTAAAACAGTTTCAAAGCTATATCGCTCTGATTATTATTGTAGTGGTGGCTACCCTTATAAATATAAAGGACGGGGAAAATGTATTCTTAAGTGTTCCAAACATTATGAATGTGCTGCGTGCGGTTTCTGAAACGGGAATTATTGCTATAGGTATGACAATGATTCTGATTCTTGGAGATATTGATTTGTCTGTAGGTTCCATTGTCGGACTGGTTTCCACAGGCTGCGCTTCTTTAATGGTAAGAAACGGACTGGGAATGTTTCCGGCAGTACTTTTAAGTCTTTTAATCGGAGGGCTGTACGGACTTTTTAACGGTCTATGTGTAACCAAGCTTAAATTGCAGGCATTTATAGTAACTCTTGCAAGTATGAATATTGCAAGAGGACTTGCAAGATTTTGGTCAAACGGAGTAGGAATACCTCTGGCATATGGAGAGGGAGAAGGCTTTGCACCTCCTGCATTCGGACTGCTTCAGGAAAAGGCCTTCGGAGTAATACCTGCACCTGTAATTATATTTATAAGCTTGCTTTTGATTTTCCAATGTGTACTTTCAAAGACCTCATTCGGACGAAAGGTATATGCAATCGGAGGAAATAAAAATGCATCCTATCTGGCAGGTATACCGGTAGACAGAATAAAGATTATTGCCTTTGTACTTTGCAGTATGTTATCGGCGGTGGCTGCAATGATTCATGCGGCACAGATAAGTCAGGGCGGTCCTAATGAGGGTATCGGCTATGAGCTGAATGCTGTAGCAGCCTGTGCAATCGGTGGAACTTCACTGGCAGGCGGTAAGGGAACAATGATCGGTACTTTGGTAGGTGCGGTGATTTTGGGCTTACTTGATAATGTACTTGGATTAAAGGGAGTAAACTCCAATTTGCAGTTGATGGTGAAGGGACTTATTATAATCGTCGCTGTATTTATGCAATCTGAAAGAAAGGCGGATTAGATCCCCTTTATACCGGAGTTTCCGGTGTTATAAATAATCTTTATAGTGGCAGATACTATAGGAAGGAGAATCGTATGATGAAAAAAGGTTTTAAAAGAATGTTAGGTCTTGGTATGGCAGCTGTATGTGCTTTCGGACTTAGTGCCTGTGGAGGCGGACAAAGTGCATCGACCACAGCGCAGAGTCAGGAGGCAAAGAGCGAAGCCGGAGAGAGCAAGAGCGAGGCGGCTGAGAGTAAAAGTGAGGCGGCAGGTACACAGGATAAAAAGGAATTTGTAATAGGTATGTCACAATGTAATCTGGGAGAGCCATGGCGTGTGGCAATGAATGATCAGATTAAGATGGCTGCTGAAAAGCATCCTGAATTTAAGATAATCTATGCGGATGCCGCACAGGATAATTCAAAGCAGATTGCGGATATTCAAAACTTTATACAGCAGAAGGTGGATTTGATTATAACTTCTCCAAATGAGGCGACACCTCTTACAAATGTTGTTAAAGAAGCCTATGATGCAGGAATCCCTGTAATACTGCTTGATCGTAAGATTGACGGTGACAGCTATACTCAGTTTATAGGTGCCGACAATGTGGATATGGGTAGAGTTGCCGGAGAATATGTTGCCAACACTCTTTTAAAGGATGGAGGAAAAGTTTGCGAGATTAAAGGACTTGAGGGTACCTCAGGCGGAATCGACAGAGATAAGGGATTTAGAGAGGGTATAGCATCTAATCCGAATATTGAAATCGTTGCGGTAAACAATGCCGACTGGCTAAGAGAAAAGGCTATTACAGTGGCTGAGGAAATGCTACAGACCAATAAGGAAATTGATTTATTTATCGCCTTAAACGATCCTATGGCTGAGGGTGCTTATATTGCGGCAAAGCAGGCAGGCAGAGAAAAGGATATTATGTTTGTAGGCTTTGACGGATTGCCTACTCCTGACGGCGGAATCAAGAGTGTTATCGATAAGAGAATCAATATGACACAGGTATATCCTACAGGTGGAGCGGAGGCTATCCAGAGTGCTTATGAACTGCTGGTTGAAGGTAAGGAACTTGAAAAGAATATTACTTTAAAGTCTGAAGTGGTAGTACCTGAAAATGCCGAAGAGCTTTTAACAAAGTACGGCGGAAAATAATTCGGGATATTTATAAGTATATTTAAAATTTAAAAGAGGATAATAAAACATTTATTATAGCAATTTTTTTAAGAGGGGCATATTTTATGCCCCTTTTGTAATGCAAGTCGGATTTATTACTAAAAAACAAATAAAATACAGGCGATTTTATGATACAATTAAGACAGAGGTAAATGCATGAAAAGAGATCTTTTAATATTTCAGGGTGCTATGATTTTATTTGTGGTAGCCTTGCTGACTTTGGCAGGAAATTATATTTACAAAAGAGAGATGCTACACTCCAGAATGGGATATATCACCGAGTTGCAAAGACAGCTTGCACACTCCTTTGAAGTAAAAATCCGTTCTGTGGATGATTCTTTGGAGATTTTGGCAAGCAGCAGGGAGGTAAAGGATTGCCTGTATGGAGGAGCCGGAGAAATAAAGATTCGCCGTGAACAGGCTGTGCGTGATTTATTTGATACCTATGAAAAAATCCATACCGATTATTTGAATATGATTTTGGTATCGGTAGACGGTGAAAGCTATATTTCCAATGATTTATACAGACCGGTACATGAGAGTTTTTATGGTGAGCAGTGGTTTTTACAGGCTATACAAAACGGGAATTCTTACAGGTTTGACAGCGGACTTAGAAATTTGCAAAGCTGGAAACATTATGACAGTGACAGCTATATTTCCATTGCAAGGACGGTGTATGAGAACGGAAGAGCTCTTGGCGTATTGATGATTGATGTATCTTTGGAGGAATTTAAAGAGGCATATCAAAATCTCGAAACGGATACGGAAAATTTTTTCTTTTTAATGGATGATAGCGGTGAAATTATTCTAAGCCCGGTAAATAAAATAGTATACAGGGTTAATCCGAAGTGGTTTATAGGTGAGGAGGGAGTATTGGTTGCCTCGATAGACTCAAAAAATTATAAATTTGTTTTTAACCGCTTTCGTGACAATAAGCTTTTGATAGTGGGAGCCTATGATATGGACAAGGAGAGCGTAATACCTCTTCGTATGACTCAGATTTCAATTGTAATGGCAGCGGTTTGTTTTGTGGCGGCAATGATATGGTCGGTTTGCTTTCTTTTGGAGATAACAAAGCCTTTGACAAAACTCTCATATTTGATGCAATCGGCTTCCGAGGGGAATCTGGATGTGAGGTTTAAAGAGGAATCAAGAGATGATATCCGTGTTTTGGGTGATGCCTTTAATAAGATGGTGGAAAAACTGAAGCGTCTTATGGAAATGATGAGACTTGAGCAAAAACAAAAGCGAGAGGCGGAACTGATGGTAATGCAGGAGCAGATAAAGCCGCATTTTTTATATAATACATTGGATATGATTGCATGGATGGCAAGAAAACACAGTGCGACGGATATTGTACATCTGGTTGAAACCATGTCGGAGTTTTTCCGTATAAGCTTAAGCAAGGGAAGAGAGAAGATACCTTTAAAAGAGGAACTTAAAATGATACAGGCATATCTTGAGATTCAAAGTATGCGATATAAGGATATTTTTTCCTATGAAATCTTTTGCTCGCCGGGAATCAGAGATGAGATGGTACTTAGGATGTGTCTTCAACCATTGGTTGAAAATTGCCTGTATCACGGCATCAAAGAATCGGATAATCCGCATGCAAGAATACAGATTCTGGCAGAAGAGGTTTTGGGTGGAATGTGTATACAAATAAGAGATAACGGCTGTGAAATGGATGATACCGTGATGGAGCATTTAAACTCCTGTCTGGCTGCAAATAATTGGGATGATTGGCATGGAGGATTCGGTGTAAAAAATGTGGGCAGAAGACTTTGGCACAGTTTTGCAAAGGGCAGCGGACTGCATTATTCAAAGGATGAGCAGGGATTTACCGTGGCAACTTTATTGATTTTAAAGGAAGAATAAAGTTTTTTGCCTTTGGAGGTAGGAATGAAAAAAGTATTGATTGCAGATGATGAGCCTATGATTAGGGACGGATTGTCGGATATGCTGACCGATTTTGATATGGGACTGAATATTGTAGGAAAAGCTAAAAACGGAATAGAAGCATTAAATATGGCTAAAACACTGGGACCTGATATTGTTCTTGCGGATATTTGTATGCCCAAGCTGTCGGGGCTTGATTTTGTGAGTCAGCTCCGTGAGGTGGAAGAAACAAAGACGGATATTATTATTATCTCGGGATTCCATGAGTTTGAATATGCAAGACAGGCTATTTCTTTAGGTGTGAGAGAATATCTTTTAAAACCTGTAAAGGAGGATGAGTTAAAAAGTATTTTGGAAAGGCTTCAAGTACCTTTTAAAGAGCCTAAAAAGCAAAGGAAGGGATTTGTAGGGGACTGTCTGGAACTTTTAAAGGAGCAGTATACCAACAGAGATATGGATTTAAGCTATGCCGCAGCAAAGCTTTTTGTAAGCCCCGATTATCTTTCACATAAGCTGAAAGAAGAAACAGGACTTCGGTTTACACAGTGGCTTGTTAAGTTAAGGATACAAAGGGCGGTGGAGCTTTTGGAAACGGGTGAATATTCTGTAAATGCCGTGGCTGATATGGTGGGATTTGCAAATCAGCATTATTTTTCTACGGTGTTTAAGCAATATATGGGCAAGTCGCCAAAGCAGTATGGAGGAAAAACATGAAAAAAATTCTTTCCCGTACTAGGGGAGCGATTCTTCTTGCGTTTATTTTACTATGCATATCAGGACTTTTCCTTACAGAAAAGCTCTATGGGGAAAGCTATAAAAAGGTGGAATCCTATTCCTGTTTGATAGGACTTAGTTTGCCCGAGGTGGAGAATCCGTCATATGGAGAGCTGATGGATGAGATACATGAAAAAAAGCAGAACAGGGATATAAATGTGATTATGAAGGAAGCCGGAGGGGATGATTTGCAGCAATGCATGGATATACGCCAACTGGCATCCTATGGAGTGGATGTGATGGTTATTTCTCCGATAAGCAGTGAAGAGGTGAGGGAGGCTATAAAGGAGCTTAATATTCCGGTGATTATTCTTGAAAATTCCGAGTTTAGTGATGTCGGCAGAGTTTATATGGAATATGATAATATCGAAGGAGGAAGAGCTTTAGCAAAGATGATTTTAAATAAATATCCGGTTGTAGAAGAGATTTTGCTGCTTACAGGTCCGGAGGAAAATCCCGTAAGTGTACAAAGAAAAGAAGGTTTTTTACAAGCACTTACACTAGAGCAAAGGCAAAAGCTTACAATGCTTGAGGCAGGAGAAAACAGGGATGAGGCGGAAAGAGCAATGAAATACTTTCTTATTTCAAATAATGATATAAAAGCTGTTGCGGGATTAAGTGCTCAGAGCATATATGGTGCATATCTGGCAGCGGAAAAACTTAGAAATTTTGATATGGAATTTTACGGTATGGATACCAAAAAAAGTATAGAAAAATTAGGCGATGTGGATTTTCATTGGATAAATTATGAAAGTATGGCAAAGGAGATTTTGGATACAGGAGAGGCGCTATATCTTGGCAAAGAAGTAAAAGAAAGAATTACTATCGGGGGAAATTAATCCCCCTTTTTATTACAACAAAGATAAAAATAAAAATGATGAAAATAATAATCAAAATATATAAATATAATATTGAAATAATATACAAAACAAATAGTTATATATGTTGACTTTGTTTAAGATTGCGTTGTTAATTTATTTATTTTATAATATACAAAGAAAATTAAAGAAAATGTAGACTTTCTACAGCTTCTTAAATATTTCTCAGGATGCTTTTGTTTCGTATTTTAAGGATATGGAGGAAAATTATGGATTATCGCAAATCTGCCACAGAAGTATTGGCTGCGATAGGCGGAAGCTCCAATATTGCTTCTGCCGCACATTGTGCCACAAGGTTGCGCTTGGTAATTGTTGACAATTCCAAGGTTGATAAAAAGACGCTTGAAAATGTGGATGGCGTAAAAGGAGTGTTTGAGGCTTCGGGACAATTACAGATTATCTATGGTACAGGTACGGTGGATAAGGTATATGATGAGTTTATAAATGTGGCAGGTATATCGGGTGCCACAAAGGAAGAAGCAAAGGCTGCCGCAGCAGCCAATATAAATGTTTTCCAAAGATTTATAAAGACTTTGGGTGATATTTTCGTTCCGATTATTCCGGCAATCGTTGCTTCGGGATTTTTGATGGGTATTATGAATGCATTGGATTTCATGGTAAAAAACGGATTTTTAAATATAAATACTTCATCATCAATATATGTATTTGCAAATCTGTTTTCAAATATCGCATATATATTCCTGCCGATATTGATAGGATATTCTTCAGCAGGAGTATTTGGCGGAAATCAGTATCTGGGTGCGGTTATAGGAATGATTATGATTCACCCGAATCTTACAAATGCATGGAATGTCGCAACAGCTACCGATATAGCAACTCAAAGCGTATTTTTCGGACTTTGGAAAATTCAGATGGTGGGATATCAGGGGCATGTTATACCGATAATGATTTCGGTTTGGGTAATGTGTCAGATTGAAAAAAGGCTGCATAAGATAGTGCCTGCAATATTTGACTTATTTGTCACTCCGCTTGTATCGGTATTTGCTACAGGCTATCTGGCACTTGCAATTATCGGACCGGTATTTGTGTTTGTGGAAAACGGATTTTTAAATGCGGTACAGATTCTTATAGCAATACCTCTTGGAATAGGTTCATTTATAATGGGTGCATTATATGCCCCGACAGTTGTAATGGGTATTCACCATATGTATACCATTATTGACTTCGGACAGATTGCAAAATACAAAGTAACATACTGGCTGCCCCTTGCATCCGCAGCAAATATAGCGCAGGGCGGCGCATGTCTTGCAATCGCTGTAAAGTCCAAGGATCCAAAGATTAAGAGTCTTTGCTTCCCGTCATCACTTTCAGCATTTATGGGTATTACAGAACCGGCAATATTCGGTGTGAATTTAAGATTTTTCAGACCGTTTATAGCAGGCTGTCTTGGAGGTGCTATAGGTGCAATGTTCGCTTCCATCATAAGGCTTGGAGCTACGGGAACAGGAGTTACAGGTATATTCGGAATCCTCCTTACACTCTCAAATCCGATAGGATATGTGCTTATGTTTATCATATCAATGGCGGTGGCATTTGCAGCAAGCTGGATAATGACTCCTTCAAGTCTTATAGATGCAAATCTTGCTACAGTAGAGAAAAACAGTGACGCACAGGCTGTAGGAAGCGTGGATTCAAAAGAAGTTGACAGCGGTTTAAGGGTTGATATTAAAAAGGAGACTAGTGATAAAGAGGCTGATGTGGCATCACCTCTTAGCGGTAAGATAGTTTCTATGGAAGAAACAAAGGATGAGACCTTTATAGCGGGCATACTCGGCAAAGGCGTATGTATTATACCTGACGGAGATACCGTATATGCTCCTGATGACGGCTCTGTAATAGCTCTTATGGGACATGCGGTAGGTATGAAGCTTGATAACGGTGTGGAACTTATAGTGCATGTGGGCGTAAACACAGTGGAGCTTGGCGGAAAACACTTTGAATCATTGGTATCAAACGGAGATAAGATAAAGAAAGGGCAAGCTCTTATGAAGTTTGATTCAAAGGCGATTTTAGAGGCGGGATATCTGATGACCACCCCTGTGCTTGTTACAAACAGCTTTGAGTACAATGATGTAAACTGTGCACCTTTTGGAGATGTAGCGGTAGGAGATAAGTTGATTACGGCGATTAAAGGATGATAAATTAAATAGAAATTGGTATAATAGGTTGTCAATAGACAGCCTATTTTTTGATATGAAGGCCATGCAGTCAGTCTGTGGTAAGCCCGGCTTTGTTTTATCAAAAATAGGAATAGTGATAACAGTAACATATAGTATTAAGTGGCTTATATGTCAGAAACAATTAAGACTTAAAATATATGAATTATTTTTAATACAGCATCAATAAGAAAGGGGAAAGTGGTATATTGGATTGTCGGTATACTATATACGGATAGAATGATTAAAGATATTGTGCCTAAAA
>ERZ773056.1027-NODE-1027-length-14468-cov-10.750642_pt1 | contig 14468 bp, 8 predicted proteins | sample MGYA00580857_ERZ773056 | MGnify/ENA primary metagenome ERZ773056 (study PRJEB29015, sample SAMEA2737996) | human oral metagenome | biome: human oral; feature: human-associated habitat; material: dental | place: China | collected 2114 ... | reverse complement strand
AGGATAGTTCAGGAGTAGGACGAAGGTCGGAGAAGAGAAATACTTTTATGCCATTAGCCGCAAACACATCGGCTACTACTTTGGCAAATTTTTTAGAGTTGTTGCGGCAGTCGTGAGCGATAGCTACTTTTATTTCTTGGTTAGGGAAACATTTTTTGAGGTAGTTGCTCAATCCTTGGGTATTTTTTCCTAACGTGTATTTGTTGATACGGTTGGTACCGATACCCATAATTCCACGCATACCTCCTGTGCCAAACTCTAAGTTCTTGTGGAAAGCTTCGTTGAGTTCATCGGGATTTCCATCGATGAGGGCTTGAACTTTACTGCGGGTTTCTGCATCAAAAGTGTCAGAAAGCCACGCTTTTGCTGTGTCAATACTTTTCATAAAATCAATAATAAAGGCTGACTCCTAATTATATATTTTATCAGCGTTGTTTTTCGTTAGCAAAGGTACAAATTAATTATTAAATAACAATTAATTATTAACATTTTTTTTTGTTTCTTCTTTCTGTAAATTAGTTAATTCATTCCACCATTCGTATAGCATAAATTCTAATTCCTTTTTTTCTTTCCGTTCTACAAGGCGATGCGCTTCGGGTTTCTCCATTACATAATAAGCCAAAGTGCCTATTTCTTCTTCAGTTAGATGATGTTCGTTTTTGAGGTAGTTATTCATCTCATTTACAATATAGTGTGCTACCATCAAGTTCTTTTCGTTGATAACTTGTTGTTTGATAATTTTTGCTTTACCATTCAGCTGATTGATAATAGCTATAAAATTTATCCCTACATTTCCTACTAATAATTTATAGAGGGTGAGTTTATCTACTTGAAGAATATCTGTATTGGCATATTCTCGTTTTTCTTCTATTTGGATATCATTCCCTTTAAATTTCTTGACTTTCCCAGATGATTCTTCTGCTATCAAGGCTTTTAGGATTAGATTTCCCATCTTATCATAAGTAAGCTGATAAACTTTTGTAGAAGAAGGTTTTACACCAGTTTTATCCTCGTAATACTCTTCTCTTATTTGATGTGTAGTATTGTTATAAATGTATTTCGTCCTCCCCCTAAAATTCCCTAATATATACTCTTGTTTAGATACAAGTACGCCACCCTTATAGTCTTCTATCAGTTCTATTTTCCCATCAGTATCATATTGAGTATGTTTTTTCAGTTGCCTATTAGTGTCGTATTGATACACCTCCATATTGTCTTTCTCATTGTAATTCCCACCAAAAGAGTCTTTTCTGTTTTTCATATAGGCGAGGTCATATTTCTTTACCAAAAGCCTACCTGCACTATCGTATTCGTAGAGTTCTTTATAGTTGATACCATCATAACCTCCCTCTGCCCTTCTCTCTTTAGAAAGCAAATTCCCTTTACTATCATAGGTATAGAGGTATATTTCACTTGCCCTGATACCACCCATATCTACAACGACTTTCTCCTGCACTACATTGTTAGGCAACTGAGTAAATACCGATTGAGATTCATTGCTTTTCACCTTTTTTAGTTTGCCATTATCGGCATACTCAAAGATAATTTCCCTTACCTTATTTCCTCCTCTATAAGATTGATAGCTAACAAGTTGTCCTTTTTCATTGAAGTTATCCCTCGTTAAAAATCCATATTCGTGATGACTTATAAGCGTCTTAACCTTCCCCTTGAGACCATACTGGCTAAGGGAAAGTTTATATTCGCCTGATGTATGTTGTCCTCTCACAGTAGTAAGGCACAAAAACATAAGTAATAAGAGTGTTTGCTTCATAACCATAAGAAAAAGAGTAAAAAACGGGGCTCGAACCCTCAACCTTACTTTGCTTGAGCGGTATCTGCTGTATCAGCTGGCGCCTCTTGTGGGGGCGCTGGCTGATCCTCCTCTTCATCGCTGGCAAAACCATAAGACCTGCCCAATTCCTTCAAGCGGTTGATATACTTCTTATAGGTAGCCGATTCCTTCTTATAGAAAGCCTCATCCTCCATAATAGGAATGAGCAGTGCCTGATAGCGCCTTAGATCATAAGCTATCTCATCAGAAAGCCTGATAAAGTTGATTTCTGAGAAAGTAAGATAATACTCAATCTTCTCTTGGTATTTCTTGGCTACTTCAAGGAATAGCTTGCGGGCTTTCTCTGGTTCTTTCACCGCATAATAGCCTGATATAAATGGCTCTAAGGTAAAGTAATACCCTAAGTTACCCACAGGAATGCGCGTGGTAGCTATATCTATAACATCCTTAGCCTTGTCTTGTTTGTCTTCTGCCAAAAGGGTCTCAGTAAGGCGCGCAAGATTGCCACGGAAGACGATACTGTTGCGGCGGGTTTCAGGGTCATGGTATATATTCGGATCGTCCATATTACCCCAGTCAAAGCTCTTTACGATCTTATACATCAGGTCGGCATCTATACGTCCCATATCATAAGGGTTGTCCTTATCAATAGGGGTCTTGATAGGTACCAATTTGTAGGCCATACCATCGAGCTGTAAGTAATCGCGCATCCATATATATTCCTCATCACTATAGCTACCCCCTGTAAAGTAGATCGGACGCTTCCAATCGTTATTGGCCAAAATATCAAGCATCATAAGGCGGTTCTTACCCATACCTACCGAAGGGAGCTTGATGTCTATATAATCCACAATCTTATCGGCATCTTCAGGTTTTACAATACCACTCTTAAGGACATTTTCTTTATTGACAGGAATACGGATTCTATTGGTCGGATAGCTAGCATAGACAAGGTCAGGCGCCTCACCATTGCGATCAACAACCTTCTTTGTCTTAGGATCATCACTTCCCACCCATGCCATAAAGTCTGCTATAGGCCATATCTTATCGGTTCTCTGATCAAAATAGATTACATCACGCACTCCATAAGCATATTGTCTATGTACCAGCTGGGACGGAATCGGCTCACTGGTATAAGCCTTGTGCTTCATCTGGTCTATATACCAATCGGTTCCCAAGAGGGAAGTGTTAATCACCCTCACATCAGTGCGATAATGCTCCACCTCCTGCATATACCACATTCCAAAGGTATCATTGTCCCCTATGGAGAAGATCATTGCCCCGTTGTCCTTAGAAACGGAATCCAAATAACTCTTACCCAAGGCACGTGCTGTATAGCGGTTGGAGCGGTCATGGTCGTCCCAGTTCTCTGCCAGCATACGCGCAGGAACCACAAGCAAACAGAGCGATACTACCGCAGGTGCCATGCCCTTGAAGGATATTTTCTCTTCCAAGAGGGAATAGAGGGCATATACCCCCATTCCTATCCAAATGGCAAAGGTAAAGAACGAACCTACCAAGGCATAATCACGCTCACGTGGCTCAAAAGGTCGCTCATTGAGATACACTTTTAGCGCCAAACCTGTAAAGAGGAAAAGCACAAAGACCACCCACCACTGCCTTTTGTTGGAAGAAAACTGGAAGAACAAGCCTACCAAGCCCAGTAGCAGCGGCAAAAAGAAATAAGTATTACGCCCACGGTTATTTTGGGCATCGGAAGGGAGGTGATCCTGTGGATAGCCTGTATGCCACTCATCTATAAAGGAAATCCCTGAAATCCAGTTGCCATGATTATTGCTGATTTTCCCTTGTATATCGTCCTGACGACCCACAAAGTTCCATAACAAATAGCGCAAATACATATAATTAAACTGGTAGGAGAACATAAAGCTCAGATTGTCCCAGAAAGATGGTTTCTCTACAATAAATACCCCTTGATAACGACGAAGCAGCTGCGCATATTGCTCATAATCTCCTGCATATAGGACTGCCTGAAGTTGTCGGCTGAGTTGTTCTACCTTTTCATTTCCTATATATTCAGGGCTGATTCTATACTTTAGCGGACTGGTCAGGCTCATATAGTTGGCCGCATGCTCACCACTCCACATACGGGGCAATAACCCTATATGGTCGGGGTGTGGCGCATCCAAAGCATCTTTGTAGTTATTTACTATAATATATTTGTGTGCCTTGTAATCGCGCTCATACTTAGGCTTTTCATCTATATAACCCTCAGGAATGGCAAAGCTGTCTGAGTACATAGGCCCTTTGAAAAGATACGTCTTTTGGTATTGCTCCAAGTTGTAGTAAGCCAAGAGCAAGCGTGCATCGGTAGGGCTGTTCTCATTGATGACTGTACCTGCATTGGCACGTATGGGGATCATCAGCCAAGAGGAAAAGCCTACAAATACAAAGAGCAAACAGAGGGTTGCGGTTTGTAACAAGCGTTTTTGGTGTTTTTGTGCTTTCCATAGGGTAAAAGCAAAAGCTCCTATAATCCACACGCCTGTAAAGATTGTACCCGAATTGAATGGCAAGCCCAACTGATTGACAAAATACACCTCTGTATGACCAAACAAAGCCAAGGTATAAGGCAGTATCAGCTTGAAAATCAAGAGCAATATGGAAATAGAAATCACATTGGCCAAGATAAAGTTCCTGACATTCTTCTTAAAATGGGATTGGAAGAAATAGAGCATCCCTATGGCTGGAATGGTAAGCAGCGCCATAAAGTGTACCCCAAAGGAGAGTCCCACCACAAGGGCAATGAGCAACAACCACTTATCTCCTCGTGGGGAATCAAGGTTATCTGTCCATTTAAGCCCTAACCAGAACATGGCCGACATGAAAAGCATCGCCATAGCGTACACCTCCGCTTCGGTAGCATTGAACCAAAAGCTATCGGAGAAGGTATAAGCCAAAGCACCCACTACCCCACTGCCATACAAAGCAATTACTTGTCCATTGGAAAGGGTCTCCTTCTGTGAAAGAGCAATCTTTTTGGCGAAATTGACAATGATAAAATATAGGAATAGTATGGTAAAGGCGCTGGAGAACACCGAGATGAAATTCACAAAAAGGGCAGTCTTCTCAGGCGAAGGTGAGAAAGAGGCAAAGAAAGCCCCCACCATCTGGAAAAAAGGGGCTCCAGGAGGGTGTCCCACTTCCAACTTAGCCGAGGTTGCTATGTATTCTCCACAGTCCCAGAAACTTACGGTAGGCTCTACCGAAAGCCCATAGGTAAGTAAGGCTATGAAGAATACCCCCCAGCCTATGATCAGATTATACTTATGAAAGTCCTTTTGTAAGTCCATTTTTATCTTTTTAGAAAAACGGAGCGAAGTTACACATTTTTATCTGATCTACCTAATAAAATAGAGAGAAAAAATTTTTTTATTTTTTTTCACTCAACCTATTGCAGGTTTCAAAAAAAGTTGTACCTTTGCACCGCAATTGAGAGATGGTCTATGGTGTAATGGTAACACAGCAGATTTTGGTTCTGTTATTCAAGGTTCGAGTCCTTGTAGACCAACTTTTTATAAATAATTCTTCTGAATTGGGTTAATCATATTATTATAGTTTAAAGTTATTTAGAAAGAAGCTACCTGAATAAGGTAGCTTTTTTTATTGTATCATATTGATAAAGTTTGTATATTTGCAGAGTTTTTAAGAAATGAGGCTATGTCTAACTTTAACGAAAATACCCGCGTACAAGTACCCGCAGCACTCCATTTGTGCAAGTTGGGTTATACTTACATTGATACCTCTCTATATAAGTACGATCCACATACCAATATACTCTCCGATATATTCATAGCTTCTCTTGTGAGGATCAACCCTGATTTGGGAAAAGAAAAAGCACGACAGCTTCTAAACAAAATCATCTCTATAACCAATAATGATGATTTAGGAAGGGAATTCTACCAAATGCTTTCTGCCAATAGTGGTATTAAGCTCATTGATTTTGACAATCCCTCTAACAATGTATGGCACCTCACCACAGAATTCTCCTGCGGAGACAAAGGTGCTGATGAGTCTTTCCGTCCCGATATTACTTGTTTTGTCAATGGGCTTCCCTTGGCCTTTATTGAGGTAAAGAAACCTAACAACCACCTGGGAATCATTGCCGAAAAAGAGAGAACTAACTCCCGAATAAGTAAGTCTTATTTTCGTAGGTTCTTCAATATCACCCAGCTAATGATCTTCTCCAACAATCAGGAGTATGACAATGAAAGCAGAGAACCTATATGGGGGGCTTTCTATTGTTGTACGGCTAAGGAAAAAGCCTTTTTCAATGTCTTCAGAGAGGAAGATAAGGACTATGTAGCCAATTATCCTTATCTCCCTATTGATGAACAGACAGAACGCTATATACTCAAGCACCGCAATGCCGTAACTATCCGAAGTTTCCCCGAATATAGTACCAATAAGGAGGTAACGACCCCTACCAATCGCATCCTTACTTCCATGCTTTCAAAGGAACGTTTCCTATACCTGCTAAGATATGGTTTTGCTTATGTCAATAAGACCATTACCCTCCCCGATGGCTCCAAGGGAACACGATTGGAGAAACATGTAATGCGTTATCAGCAGCTTTTTGCCTCCTTAGCTATCCAAAGAAGATTGGAGGAAGGAGTAAAAAGTGGTATTATATGGCATACTCAGGGCAGTGGCAAGACGGCTTTGGCTTATTATACTGTAAAGGTACTTAACGATTTCTATGCTCGAAAGAATATAGCTACCAAATTCTATTTCATCGTAGATCGCATTGACCTCATGGAACAAGCTACCGATGAGTTCGCTGCTCGCGGACTTGTAGCGCGAAATGCTAAAAGTCGAGAGGAACTCATGGAGGATATCAGCAATACTGCACTAGTGGTCAATAGCGAAGGTAAGCTCGAAATCATGGTAGTCAATATCCAAAAATTCAAGGAAGATAAAGCTAAAGTACAGATAGCTGACCCTTATAATACACGCCTACAACGTATCTTTTTTATTGACGAAGCACACCGTGGGTATAACCCTAAAGGGAGTTTCTTGGCCAACCTCTTAGAGGCGGATACCAATGCCATAAAAATAGCTCTAACAGGTACCCCTTTATTAAAAGAAGAAAGAGCCTCTTGGAAAGTCTTTGGTGACTATATCAACACCTATTATTATGATAAGTCCATAGCCGATGGCTACACCCTCAAGCTCATGCGCGAACCTATAGAAACTGAAGTTAAACAGCAAATAGAAGAACTTATTGAGGAAATAGCTGGAGAGGTAAAGGTAAAGAAGAAGGATTTTGATAAGGACAAAATCATTGAGCATGAGCGCTATCTTGAAGCCTTGTTAAATTATATAGTAGAGGATTTCAGAAAATTTAGAACCGAAATGGCAGACCCTACTGTGGCTGCTATGATTGTATGTAAGACTAACGCCCAAGCGCGAGCTCTTTATAGCCTTTGGCTGAGAAAATTCCCCAAAACTAACCAGGCTATTCATTCGGAAGTACAGGACTATTGGTTAGCCGCTGAGCCTATCCCTATTTACAATACAAAAAATAAACCACTTACAGCCTCTCTTATCCTACATGATGAGGGAGATAAGCAAGAGCGTAAGGATTATATCGATACATTCAAGAAGGAAAACAACATAGATGTCCTTATTGTCAATCAGATGCTCCTTACAGGCTTCGATGCGCCTCGCCTTAAGAGACTTTACTTAGGGCGCTCGCTCGATGGACATGATCTCCTACAAGCACTTACTCGTGTGAACCGCCCTTATAAGGATTTCCGCTATGGCTATGTAGTAGATTTTGTGGATATCAAAGAGAACTTTGAGGCTACCAACGATCGTTATCTTAGAGAACTCAACCGCACCACCTCAGATACAGGACTTTCCGTAGTTGCCCCTATAGGAAATGTGATTATAGAAGACCCTAAGGTCATCCAAGCAAAAATATTGGAAATCAAGCGGGATCTTTTCTCCTTCTCCACCCATAATGCAGAAGAATTCCGAAGGGAAATAGACGAAATAGAAGACAAGGAACAGCTCTACCACCTACGCAAACTCTTGGAGGAGGCCAGAGCTATTACCAACCAAGTAAGAGCCTTTGGAGGTGATGACCTAAAGGAAAAGATTAATATCATCACAAAAGCGGATAATTTCCCTACCCTTATAGGGGAAGTTACCCGCCGTATAGACCTGCTCAACTTTAAAGAAAATAGAGATCATAAGGCTGATGTGGCTGGAATTATCAACATAGTACTTTCTGAATTAGAATTTGAGTTCAGAAAAGGAGTACCCGAAGAGTTACAAATCCTTGTAAATGATGTCAAAGAACGACACGAAAGCGTAAAAGCTGAATTTATGGCCAACTTTGACCAATACGCTGACGAAGAATATCTCTCTCTTTCCGCTATCTTTAAAGAATATTTTGATAAAAAAGGATTCGTCTTAAAAGATGCGCAGGATTTCAGAGAAAGTATCGCCTTCATGGAAGAGATTATGAAGAAAATAAAAGAAATCAATCGCAGAAACAATATACTTAAAAAGAAATATAACCAGGACGAGCGATTCACTCGCATACACAAGCGTATCAAGGAAAAAAATAAGGAAAGAGAAAAACAAAAACAATCCTCTATCATTGGCTTTGTTCAGGATACTGATATTTTCAATAACTTAATCAAAATGAAAGAAGTTATTGATGAAGAACTCTTCAGAAACATATATCTTCTTGAGGACGAGGGTATATTTAAGGATGATGTCTTGTCTATACTGGCTAATGTCCTGCTGGAGAACAATATCGAACCTTCAAGTAATGATCGAGAATATATCCGCAATTTGATATCCGATGAATATTTAAGACAATATAAAAATAATTCTCTGTAGAAACTATGGCACATGAAGAAATAACAAGACAGACCATTGCCCTGATAGACTCTCTCAAAAGTACTACAAGTGCTTTTGGCTTAGCAGGCACTGGAAGTGAATATAAGATTGTTGTAGAGATTTTCCTTTACAAATTCTTCAACGACAAGTTCGGTTATGAGGCTAAAAAGACTAAAAAATATGGCAATCGATTGAGCAATGCCGAGAGTTGGGACAAGGAATATGATTCTTTTTCTGAGGCAGATGTAAAGGAACTTTTCGTTTTTCTTCCTGCTTCTGTCCCTCGTATGAAACCAGAGCATACACTCTCTCACCTATACAACGCCTCAGGCAGAGGAGATTTATCTACCCTGTTGGATAGCACCCTCTTGGATATTGCCCTTTTGAATGCTAACACTTTTTCAGTGGCTACCTCTGGAAGAAGCAAGGTAAATATCTTTAGCTCTGTAACAACCTATATTACAGATATACAGAAGCGCGATGCTTTCGCTAAATCTCTGCTCAGTAATATCGCCTCTTTTAACTTTGAACACGTATTTACTGAAAAATACGATTTCTTTTCAGGTATATTTGAGCACTTACTCAAAGGCTTTAACAATGCCGGAGGGGGCAAATATGCCGAATATTACACCCCTCGTGGAATTGCACAAGTCATGGCCAAGCTATTGGTAGGCCGTCAAGAAGACCTCAGAAGTATAACCTGCTATGACCCCTCGGCAGGAACAGGTACCCTCCTAATGGCCTTAGCCCATGAGATTGGAGAAAGGAATTGTTCTATATATAGCCAAGATATATCTGAAAAATCAAGTGAAATGCTACGACTAAACCTTATACTGAATGATTTAGTTCGTTCACTTCACAATGTCGTCCAAGGAAATACCCTGACCGAACCCTACCACAAAGAACCACATACGGAAGCGCTTCGTCAGTTTGACTTTGTCGTCTCCAATCCTCCCTTTAAGCTGGATTTTCCTGAGTATCGCGACCACTTAGCCGCCGATAGTATTCGCTTTTGGGCAGGTGTCCCCAATGCCGTGAAAAAAGCAGACCCTAACAAACCTAAAATGGCGATCTATACCTGCTTTATCCAACATGTGATCAACTCTTTAAATCCTAAGGGAAAGGGTGCCATTGTCATTCCTACAGGTTTTATTACCGCCAAAAGCGGAGTGGAACGAAAGATTCTACAACGTATCGTAGACGAACATTGGGTATATGGTTGTGTGTCCATGCCCAGCAATGTATTTGCTACCACAGGTACCAACGTATCAGTTCTATTTTTTGACAAATCCGCTACCACGGACAAGGTTATCCTCATCGATGCCAGTAAGTTAGGCGAAGAATATCAAGAGGGTAACAACAAGAAAAAACGACTACGCTCTTTTGAAGTAGATAAAATCGTAAATACCTTCCTTGATAAAAAAGCCGAAGACGACTTCTCCGTAGCAGTAACCTATGAAGAAATCAAGGAAAAGGGCTATAGCCTCTCCGCAGGACAGTATTTTGATATCAAAATAGCCTACGAAGATATCACTGAAGAAGAATTCAATGCCCGAATGACTCAATACCAAACCGATTTAGAAGCACAATTCAAAGAAAGCCATCGCTTAGAAGAGGAAATACTAAAACAATTAAAAAGTTTAAGGTATAACACCGATAAATAAGCCTCTAAATAAAAATATTTTCCTTTGGAAAATAGTTCCATAAGAAAGCCAAGAACATTCAGATAAACTAAACGTTTTCTAAACTCATTTAACACTCATACAAATCTGTCTTTTGGTCATCAAGCTGGTATAAATATGTGGATTTTTTTCAAAAATTTTATTTTTGTTTTTATTTACAACTATTTCAAAATGAAAAAATACAAACTTAAAGAGATCTGTTTGTTTAATAATAGTTCTGTTACAAGAAATGTAGATACTATAAATATTGTGATTAATTATCTAGATACAAGTAATCTCATTGAAGGTGTTATCCTTGATACCCCTACAATGCTTCTTTCTGATGCTCCTAGTCGTGCTCAACGAAAGGTTAAGCATAATACTATCCTTTATTCTTCTGTACGCCCTAATCAAAAGCATTACGGTATTTTGAAAAACCCAAAAGATAATCTAATTGTTTCAACAGGATTTATAACTATTGATGTAAAAGATGAATATTTATCAAACATTGATCCTTACTATTTATATACCTTACTAATCCAAAATAATATAATAGAGTATCTACAGATAATTGCCGAAAATAGTACCTCAGCTTATCCCTCAATACTTTCTACTGATATAGCTAATTTAGAGTTTACATTTCCTTCAATAAAAGAACAACACAATATTGCAAATATACTTTTTTTCTTATCTCAAAAAATAGCCCTCAACAAAGCAATAAATCATAATTTAGTGGCTATGGCCAAGCAACTCTATGACTATTGGTTTGTACAGTTTGACTTCCCTAACCAGGACGGCAAACCCTATAAAAGCAGTGGCGGTAAAATGGTGTGGAATGAAAAACTAAAAAGAGAGATCCCTGAAGGATGGAATGCGAAAAGGATAGATGAGATAACAATTGTTTATAATGGTGCAACTCCTTCAACAACAGAAGAGGATAATTATAGAGGAGATATTATTTGGATAACTCCAAAAGACCTATCTTCACAACAACAGAAATTTATATATCAAGGAGAACGTAACATTTCACAAAAAGGGTATGACTCTTGTAGTACTCATATACTCCCTATAAATTCTATTCTTATGTCAAGTAGAGCACCTATAGGCCTATTAGCTATAACGAAAACAGAGCTTTGTACAAATCAGGGATTTAAAAACTTTGTTCCTAAAGAAGACTATTTTTCAACTTATTTGTATTACTATCTTCTTTCTCATATAAAACAAATTGAGCAACTCGGTACAGGAACTACATTTAAAGAAGTATCACGAGAGGATATATCAGCTTTTTTGATACTATTTCCATTGGAAGAAACCCTAAGGCAATGGGAAAAAATAATCTATAGTATAGATAATAAGCAACTTTTTATTCAAAAACAAATGGAGACCCTCACTAAGCAACGAGACGAGTTACTCCCTCTTTTGATGAATGGTCAGGTGACGGTAGGGTAAAATGCCAGTAGTGGCTCACCGCTAAATTATGATTTATAGCTCTGTTAAGGGCTATTTTATGATCATAAGAGGAAAGAGTGGCTACTATTTGATTCTGTACCTCAAGAGAGATTTCCTCTATAGCTATAGCTTCAAGAGCACTATCAAGTTGTAAGTTTTTGATCCCTGAGGTTTTACTCTCAAAATTAAAGAATACACCCAAGTTGTAGATATACTGCCAATAGTAATACACATATAGGGGATTCCAACGAGATTTCACACGAATACCTATACTAAAATTAGAGCAAACTAACTCTTTCTTAGCTTGTATCAAATCCTCTGAAATATAGGTGATACGCCCTGTAGATTGTATGGGACTACCCCCCGATTTCTCTATAACCAAATCACCTACTTTAAGTAGTTTGGTTTCCTTTGCTCTTTTTGAGATATAGCGCTTAGGAATATCTGTATATTTATGATCTCTTATAGACATAATATCAGCTCCCCTAATACAGAATACTGCATTAGGGGTATCGTTGGATAGGCTCTCGTTTCCCCAATCCCCTGCTATAAAAACATCTACAATATCAGCTAATTTCATCTTAACAGCTTTGAAAATGCAAATGTACGAAATAAGCTGAAAAACGAAAATACTATCCTATGAATTTTCTATGAGCTATTTTGACATTCGTCTGATTGACCATTGCATAGTGGAGCGTAGTATCTATCTTGACATGCCCTAAGAGCTTCTGTACCTGTTCTATAGGCATTCCCTTATCTATTGCCATAGTCGCCAAGGTACGACGAAACTTATGTGGGTGCACCTTATCTATACCTATCCTCTTGCCTAACTGCTGCAATCGCTTCTCTACACCACTGATAGTAAGCGGAGTATGAGGTGCTGTAAGTGAGACAAACAAAGCTGAAGAATTGTCCTTCCGCTGCTCAAGGTATTTCATTAAGTGTATTTTGGTACGTGCATTGAAATAGACCTCCCTTTCTTTATTGCCTTTCCCAAAGACAATACATTGTCGCTCGTGGAAATCTATATGAGATCGGTTTATTTTTACTAATTCCCCTACACGTATTCCTGTGGAAGCCAATAGGTCTATCATGGCCAAGTCTCGCAACTCCGTACAATGATCACGCAGTGCTTCTATATGTTCATCTGTAAGTACTTCCTTGACTAAAGTATCTGTACGTACCTTATGGATACGTCTGACAGGACTTTTGGCTATATAATCTTCGTCCTCTAACCAAGAAAAAAAACTGGAGAAAATACGACGTAAGTTATCTATGGTTACCTTGCTAAGTGTATTTTCAGATTGTTTGCCTGATAAGTAACAGCGAATATCATTTGTAGTGATTTCTATAATGTGTTTTTGCACATAAGCCAAGAGTTTCTCTATAGAAGTCTGGTAATAATGTAGTGTCTTATCTGAACAGCCCTCTATCTTCTTAGCTGCCAAAAAATTAGAGAGTAGCTGTGCATTCTTCTGGGCACGTTTTTCCTCATCGGTACTTCTTTTGACCAACTCACACTTAGAGAGTTCTACAGTTAGCGAACCTACTAATAGGTCTATCTGTTCCACCGATAGCATTCCTTGAATAGATACTAATACATTTTCGATAAATTCTTCTTTCATTTTAATCGTTTTAAAATACAAAGAAAACAAAAATACCCAAACCCTACCGCTATAAATCATAATTTAGTGGTGAGCCACCACTGGCATTTTACCCTATCCTCGCCTGACCATTCATTAGGAGAGGTAGTAACTCGTCCCGCTGCTTAGTGAGAGTTTCATATTCAATTTTACCAGTTAAGATCTTTAGTAAAATATAGTCAAAGATATTTCTCAAATTTGTATTTGAATTGAGAATATATAATTCTTTCAAATCTTTATCTAATAAATGTCCTACTGTAGAACCTTTCAAGCTCTTTTCTTTTGCCTTTATAAAAGGTTGTATATCATAGTAGATTTGAATTGATGATATAGAAGAATCTTTTTTAGGCCTCAATCTTACGCAGCGTTGGTTAAGATATGCTTTGTCTGTATGCCAATAATTCATATGAAAATTTCCATCCATTCCCACTACTATATCTCCCTTTTTCAGCTTAAATTTTTCATCTATTTTTTCTGTTGAATAGGCAGATATAGTTCCATTTATTATATCTCTAATACGTACAATAGGAACATCTGTAGTTTCTTCAAGAAAAGAGTCTGTAGAAAAAGGAAAACCATATTGAACATCAATTCCTTCAAATAAAGGGATTACCTCCCACCCCTCAGGAATCTCTCTTTTTAGCTTCTCATTCCACACCATTTTACCGCCATTGCTTTTATAGGGTTTGCCGTCCTGGTTAGGAAAGTCAAACTGTACAAACCAATAGTCATAGAGTTGCTTTGCCATAGCCGCTAAATTATGATTTATCGGAGAAATAAGACCAAAGATCTTAATACCTATCAATTGTAGATTTAAGTTTCGAAATTTCTGTAATTTATTGATATTCAACACCTCACCCCCCTCCAAAGGCAAAGCTGTTATAATGTCTCATTATAGGTTGTTCTTATGAGATTTATCTCTTTCAAAAGAGAAAAGGCACCCACGGATTTTCACGGATTTCATAGATTTTCTATGTTTGTGTAATTGTGCAGTTGCGATTTACACAGATTTTTATAAGGCCAAAGGCCTTATTTATCCGTGGAAAT
>ERZ773056.1026-NODE-1026-length-14470-cov-12.818939_pt1 | contig 14470 bp, 13 predicted proteins | sample MGYA00580857_ERZ773056 | MGnify/ENA primary metagenome ERZ773056 (study PRJEB29015, sample SAMEA2737996) | human oral metagenome | biome: human oral; feature: human-associated habitat; material: dental | place: China | collected 2114 ... | reverse complement strand
GCCATGTTGTGCACCATCGTATTTTTCGTCTGCAACCTGGCGTATTTGAAACAGTTCAAAACACCGCGCAAAGGAAAGTCTTCATGAAACACAATCCTCCCTCTTCCGTCTTCGGCCTGGCTTTGGGGCTGTTTCTGATTGCTGTCGTGCCATTGCTGTCGATTTGGCGCGTGGGGCCGCTGCCCAGCTTTTTCTTGGAATCCGGCTCGCTGCTGTTTGCTTTGTGTTTTGTGGCCATTAGCATCGGTGCAGGCTGCCTGCGCGTGCGTTTGCCTGCTTCCAGCATTTATTGGCTGGTTTTAGCGGCATTCTGGTCGTTTCAGGCACGCTGGATGCACTTAACCTATCCCGGCATGAGCAGCATCGTGTCCTACACCTTTGTGATTTTGGCTCTAATGTGTTGGGCATGCAGGGGCTGGCTGCTGCGCCGCGACGCACTACTCACTTGCCAGTCGCTCACCGGCTATTCCGGTGGCGGCAAGGCGATGATTGCCGAATATGAAGCGGAGTCGCGCCCCACCGCACTCGATGCGCCGCGCCTCTACGGTTTGTCCTTGCAGCACAAACATTTACCGGAGATGCGCGCGCAAAGCACGCTTGCGCAGGCGCCGCTGTTCACGCCGGTGGTCGCGCCGTTTTACAGCGGCATGCTGGTGAGCGTGCCGCTCTTTGCCGCGCAACTGGCGGACGGTTTTGCCGACGGCAAGCGCCTTGCCGAACTGCTTGCCGATTATTACGCGGGCGAGCCGCTGCTGCGCGTGCAGCCGTTTGCGCCATCTGCCAGCGTGGCGACGCTTGCCGCCAACGCGCTTGCCGGGCGCGACGATATGCAACTCTTCGTCTTTGCCAACGGCGACGGGCAACTGCTGCTCTGCGCCCTTTTTGACAATCTCGGCAAGGGTGCGTCCGGCGCGGCGGTGCAATGTTTGAACTTGATGCTGGGTCGCGCGGAAACCGCCGGCCTGGTTTACTGATGATTGCGGAGGATTACATGCAGCCTGAATTTACATATATCGACGGTGGCGTTTGCGCGCCGCAGGGATTTACCGCCAGCGGCGTGCACTGCGGCATTCGCAAAAACCGCAGCAAGGCCGATTTGGCGCTAATCGTCAGCCACACGCGCTGCGCCACCGCCGCCGTCTATACCACTAACAAAGTCCAAGGCGCGCCGCTTGCCGTTACCCGCGCCCATATTGCCGACGGCTACAGCCGCGCCATTCTCTGCAACAGCGGCAATGCCAACACCTGCAACCCCGACGGCGAAACACTGGCGCGCGCCTGCTGCGACCTGCTCAGCGACGCCCTGCACATCGCGGCGAGCGACGTGGTCATCGCCTCGACCGGTGTCATCGGCCAACTGCTACCGCTGGAACCATTTGCCCGCGGCATCCCCGATGCCGTTGCCGCCCTCGCGCCCACCCCGGCAGCGGCGCTGGCGGCGGCAGAAGCAGTGATGACCACCGACACCTACGCCAAAACACAAGCGCTCGAATTCACCCTCGACGGCAACCCCTGCCGCCTCGGCATCATCACCAAAGGCAGCGGCATGATTCACCCAAACATGGCGACCATGCTCACCTTCATCACCAGCGACGTCGCCATCGCCCCCGCCCTGCTGCAACGCGCCTTGAGCGACGAAGTCAAAGACAGCCTCAACCAAATCAGCATCGACGGCGACACATCCACCAACGACATGGCGGTCATCCTTGCCAACGGCGCCGCAAACAACGCCGAAATCCGCGACGACGGCGCCGCCTACCAAACCTTCCGCGCCGCGCTGCACCAGCTTTGTGCTTGGGCAGCGCGCGAAATCGCCCGCGACGGCGAAGGCGCGACCAAACTGCTGCACTGCCGCGTGCGCGGCGCGCGTTCGCCGGAAGTGGCGCGCAACGTGGCAAAAAGCATCATCGCCAGCGACCTCTTCAAAGCGGCGATGTTCGGCGCCGACGCCAACTGGGGGCGGGTGCTGTGCGCCGTCGGCTACACTGCGGGCGACTTTTCCGTCGCTGACGTCGCCCTCACCCTGCAAAGCGCGGCGGGCGCAGTCAAAGTCTGCGAACACAGCGCCTACCATCCCTTCAGCGAAGACGAGGCAGCCAACGTGTTGGCAGAAAAAGAAATAGAAATCCTGCTCGACATGCACGACGGCGAGGCAGAGGCGCAAGCCTGGGGCTGCGACCTCACCTACGACTACGTCAAAATCAACGGCGACTACCGGAGCTAAGCATGCAACAAGAATATATGGACTGGTTCAAAGAGGCCGTTCCCTACCTGCAGAAATACCAGCAAAACTCGGTGGTGGTGAAATACGGCGGCAACGCGATGACCGACGAGACGCTAAAAGCCTCGGTCTTGCAGGACGTGCTGTTTTTGAGCCAAGTCGGCGTGAAAATCGTGCTGATACACGGCGGCGGGCCCGACATCGACGCCGCGCTTGCCAAAATCGGCAAACAAGGCGAATTCGTCGGCGGTCTGCGCGTTACCGATACAGAAACCATGGAAGTGGTGCAGCAAGTGCTGGCGGGCAAAGTGAACAAAAACCTGGTGGCGCAACTCGGCGGGCGCGGCGTCGGACTCTGCGGCATCGACGGCGGCCTGCTGCATTGCGAGGCGCTCGACCCGGCACTCGGCGCGGTTGGCAAAATCAGCCGCGTCCAGCCGAACATCATCCACCTCGTCCTCAACGCCGGCATGATCCCGGTGGTCGCCAGCATCGGCACCGACGCCGCCGGCAACAGCTACAACATCAACGCCGACACCGCTGCCGCTGCCATTGCCACTGCCATCGGCGCCTGCAAGCTGGTGAACATGACCGACATCGCCGGCCTACTGCGCGACATCAACGACGAAGACTCGCTCATCCGCGACATCCGCATCGACGAAGCCGAAGCGCTTATCAGCCAAGGCATCATCAGCGGCGGCATGCTGCCGAAAATCGCCTGCTGCATCGACGCCGTGCGCCAGGGCGTGCCGGAAGTCGCCATCATCGACGGCCGCCGCCCGCACTCGGTGCTGCAAGAACTCTTCAGCGACCGCGGCAACGGCACGCTGTTTCATCAATAAAAAGGAAACCCCCTCATGCCACAAAACCCCACCGCCGCATGGTTGGCGCAATACGAAAAAGTGAAAGACCGCCTCACCCCCAGCGTGCCGTATGGCGAAATCTTCGGGCAAAGCGAAGCCTACGGGCAGAAACTGCATTACCTCGACATGGGCGAAGTGAATTTCCCTACGGGAAAAATCATGGCATTTGATCCGGTGGTGTACCCCGAACAAATGCGCCCCTATTTGCAAAGCGTGCCGCCGGGCAAATACCCCATCACGGCGATGGTTGTCGAAATCGGCGCAGACCACTACCGCATTGCCGCGGTGCGCGTCCAAACCAGCGGGCGCAGCGCTATCGCCTACTACAACGCCCTGACGGGACAAGAAGACCTGAGCGAGGTGGCACAAGGCGAGTACTTTGGCTTCTGCGTCGATGCAGGGCTGGGAACCATCATGGATGAAGCGACCTTCGCCGCTTACACCGCCTTTACCGAAAAATGCCTGGCAGAAGACGAATACTTCAACCTCTACGACGACCTCTTTGCCGAAGAACTGGAAAAAAACTACCAAGCGCACCCCGCATACCAAAACGAAGACGGCGACTGGGTCAATTACCGCCTGCCCGACAGCGAACTGACCGTGCCAGTCTTTAGCGCCGGCTGGGGCGACGGCGTCTATCCTGTCTATTTCGGCTACGATGGCAACGGCGAAGTCTGCGACGTCATCATCGAATTCATCCCGATTGACGAACTGGATGACGAAGACGACGATGACGAATAAGCCAGCGTGTTTGCATATCAGCGGACAAGCCCCTCTTCCGATGGGACAAGCATTGCGCGTGTAGCGACAAAACCACACCCCATTTACATACACGAACCCCGCTATCGTGTATGTAAAAAACATTCAACACACCACCAACCAAGGAACCACCATGCACAACGCCGACCACATCCGCCAGCTCGACCAACAATACAGCGCCGCCACCTACGCCCGTTTTGCCCCGGTGCTGGTACGCGGCGAAGGCTGCACCGTCTGGGACGCCGACGGCAAAACCTACACCGACTTCACCAGCGGCATCGGCGTCAATAGCCTCGGCTTTGCCGATCCGGCATGGGTTGCCGCCATCGCCGCGCAGGCGGGCAAAGTGGCGCACACTTCCAACCTGTTCTACAGCGTCCCCGCCGCCGAGCTGGCGCAAAGTCTCTGCGAAAAAAGCGGCCTTGCCCGCGTCTTCCTCTGCAACAGCGGCACCGAAGCCAACGAATGCGCCATCAAAACCGCGCGCAAATACAGCCGCGACCGCTACGGCGAGCAGCGCCACACCATCCTCACCCTGCAAAATTCCTTCCACGGCCGCACCCTCGCCGCCCTCTCCGCCACCGGGCAAGACATCTTCCACCAGCACTACTTCCCCTTCGTCGAAGGTTTCGCCCACATCCCTGCCAACGACATCGCCGCCCTCGAAGCGCGTCTCGCGCACAACGACATCGCCGCGCTGATGCTTGAACCAGTGCAGGGCGAAGGCGGCGTTACCGCGCTCGACGGCGACTACCTACGCGCCGCGCAAGCGCTTTGCCAACGCCACGACGTGCTGCTCATCATCGACGAAGTACAAACCGGCATCGGCCGCAGCGGCAAACTTTTCGCCTACCAACACCACGACCTCGCCCCCGACATCGTTACCCTCGCCAAAGGCCTGGGCGGCGGCCTGCCCATCGGCGCCGCGCTCTTTAGCGACAAATGCGCCACCACCCTCGGCAAAAGCGACCACGGCTCGACCTTCGGCGGCAACCCGGTCTGCTGCGCCGGCGCGCTTGCCGTGCTCGCCCGCCTGGATGACGCTTTTCTTGCCGAAGTCGCGCGCAAAGGCGAAGCACTGCGCCAGGCGCTCGCCGCCCTGCCGAACGTCAAAAGCGTGAGCGGCCTCGGCCTCATGCTCGGCGTCGAATTTAACGACGGCATCAGCGCCACCGACGTCGTGCAACAGGCACAGGCGAAAGGCGTGCTGTTCCTCACCGCCAAACACAAACTGCGCCTGTTGCCGCCGCTGGTAATCAGCGACGACGACATCGCGCGTGGCGTGGCGGTATTGCGCGACATCCTCAGCGCCTGATATACATACCGCTACCCCGTATGTAAATCAAATAGGAAAACATGAACTGGCAAGACTACATCGCGCAAATGGAAGCGCGGCAAGGCAAAATCCTGCCCGCCCTTTACAAACGCCTCGCCGCCGACGGCATGCTCGATTGGGGCGCAAGCAGCCCGGACTGGTCAAAGACCACCTACCCCAAGCTCCTCGCCCACCCGCCGCTCCTGCTGATTGGCAACGACTTTGAAATCCCCCAGCCGGAGACGCTTTACAACGACTACGCCGACTGCGACTTCGGCTATCTGACCCTTAAAGCCGAATACCGACACAGCTTCATCCCCTTCGCCACAAGCGGCGCGGGCGACACCTACGCCTTCGCCTGGCTGGACGAAAGCGCAGAACCCTGCATCGTCCTCCTCTACCACGACAGTGACGAATCCCTGCGTCTGGAAGTAAACCTCGAAGACTTCATCTTTGCCATGCTCTTGCAGGTAGAACCGGACTGCGACGAAAACGACGACGACACCTTCCGTACCAAACTGCAAGCCCAACTCGCAAGCCACCGCCCCTACCTCAAACCGGAACATCACGAGCTGCTTGCCGACATCTACCGGCGCGAGTTCCACACCGACCGCTACGGCAACCGTATCCTGCTAAACAGCGACGAACGCCAAGCATTTCTCGCCCGTTACGCACCCTATCCGCAGCGTGATGAACCTTTCTGCCCTTACGAAGACGACTAACCCCATGCAAACCCTCACCATCCCCACCCCGGGCGACCTGCACATCCGCCAGCGCCACTGGCTCAACCGCAAGGCGGAATAACCCGCCCGAAGCGACACAAACCGCCGCAATCCCATAGAACGCCCATTCATCGCCGACAACACAAAACATCGGGCAAAAATGCCCGACCCGCCCCGAAAATCCACCCGCGCCAACAGACCTTTCCCCGCATCCCCCCTTCCTTGCGCCGTCGCTACCCCCGTGCCAAAATCCGCGCCCTCGCAACCACCCGCACCCCCGATGCACACCACCGCCGCCGCCGCCACCGGACACGAATACCTCGCCGACCGCCCCGGCTTTCCCGCCAAAACCATCGTCGCCGCCCTCTTCGTTGGCGCCTTCTTCGGCTACCTCAACGACACCCTGCTCAACGTCGCCCTCACCCCGAGCATGCACGACTTCGCCGTGGACAAAACCACCGTGCAATGGCTGACCACCGGCTTCCTGCTGGTAATGGGCGCCTTCACTCCCATCACCGCCAGCCTCATCCAGTGGGCAGAGACCCGCAAAATGGTGCTCATCACCCAGGCGACCTTCCTCGCCGGCTCGCTCATCTGCGCCTGCGCGCCGACCTTCGCCGTCCTCATCGCCGGGCGGCTGGTACAGGCCATCGCCGCCGCCTGCTTCGTGCCGCTGCTGTTCAACGGAATCCTCGCCATCTACCCGCCCCGGCGGCGCGGCACCGCAATGGGCGTCATCACCATGATGTTCACCGTCGCCCCCGCCATCGGTCCGACCATCTCCGGCCTCATCATCGACCACAGCCACTGGCGCGTCCTCTTTGCCTTCACCGTGCCCTTCATCCTGGCGGCAATGCTGCTGGTCGGCAAATACCTCACGGTGAACCTGAGCGACATCAGCCGCCCGAAAATCGACCTGCCCTCGGCGGCGCTCTCCATCGCGGGCTTCGGCGGACTGGTCTATGCGTGCAGCAATTTCGCCCACCTCAATGCTACGACCTTTGCCGCGCTCGCCCTCGGCGCGCTGCTGCTGATTGGCGTCTTCGTACGGCGGCAACACCGCATCGACGTGCCGCTGCTCAACCTGCGCGCCTTCGGCTACGCCCAGTTCCGCTACAGCGTCCTCATCCTCGCCAGCGCCGTCTTCCTCTTCCTCGGCCTCGAACTGCTACTGCCGATGTACAGCCAACAAGTGCTGCTGCTCAGCGGCACCATCACCGGCCTCATCCTGCTGCCCGCCAGCATCGCCGAAGCCGTTGCCGCGCCGCTGCTCGGCAACCTGCTCGACCGCAAGGGCGGGCGCTTCACCGTGCTGCCCGCCACCATCCTGCTCACCGCCTCGCTGGCGGTACTGTGGCTGAACCTGCGCCCCGATACCCACCCCCTCATCCTCGCCGCCACCTTCACCCTGCTCGCCGTCTCCGTCTCCGCCTGCATCACCGGCGAAACCCACGGCCTGAACGCCCTGCCAAAAGCGCTCAACCCGCACGACGCTGCCATCATCGCCACCCTCAACCCGATAGCGGGCGCGATGGGCGCGGCCTATTTCATCGGCGCGACCAACATCGGCGAAAAACTCACTACCGCCGCCACGGCGCAACAAACCATGCTGGGCGGCATCCGCCTCGCCGTCGGCAGCGCGCTCATCCTCGCCGCCACCACCATCTGGCTCGCCAGCAAACTGCAACCGAACCGGGCGGAATCACCCCAACCGCAGGAGCCAAAAACATGAAAACCCCGGCCGCTGTCCTTGCCCTATCGCTCGCCCTCTGCCTGCCATTGCACGCGCAAGAAACGGCAACATCCATCACCCAACTGCAGGAAAAAGCCGAAGCGGGCGATGCCGAAGCCCAATACCAGCTCGGCAAAGCATATGAAACAGGGGAAGGCGTCAGCAAATACCTCAGCACCGCCCGCTATTGGTATGAAAAAGCCGCCTTACAAAAAAACATTGCTGCACAAGAACGGCTCAAAAAAATCTATTGCCATGACTATGACAACATCATCATTGACAGCGCATTAGAAAAACTGCTGGAAAATGCCGCCGATAACCAGGATAGCGAGGCGATTTGCGCGCTCGATAAAATAAACCCGAATTACGATGACCCCAAAAATAAAGAAAATACCCTTGGGCGGCTAAAAAAATCCGCCATGCGCGGCAACCCGAAAAGCCAATACGAACTTGGCAACCGCCATGCCAGCATAGGGGGAGGTGTCGCATACGACAAAGCAGAAGCCGTCAAATGGTGGTTGGCAGCGGCAAAACAGGGGCATATTGATGCCGCCCGAAAAATGGGCGATGCCTATCGTGACGGTTTTGGTATCGCCCCGGATCAAAAACAGGCTGATTACTGGTATGAACAATTCTTTGCCCATAGCGATAACCTGAATGCCTACGCAGAGATTGGTGTGGCATACAGCAGTGCGGAAACACCCGACTACGCACGGGCGCAATACTGGTGGCAACGGGGCGCAAAACAGGGAAATATCGCCTCCCGATATTACCTTGCCTGGCTCGACTATTGGGGGAAAAATGGCAAACGGGATTTAACGACCGCAGAAAAAACATTTACAGACACCCTGCATTACTGCCAAACCCAAGCCGATGACGCATACGGCATTTGCCCGAATGCGGCCTATTACCTTGCCCTGCTTGCCTACCCAAACGATGCACCCAATATTGCCGTTGCAAAAAAATACCTCAAAAAAGCCCTGGAAATATGCGACCGCAACATGGACGACTACCTACAGCCCACACATTGCAACGATGCCGCCTACCGCCTCGCCCTGATTACAGAAACAGAAACGGGCGGAGACGAAAAACAACGCGCTGCCGCATGACAATACTGGCAAAAAGCGGCAACATGGGGAAACCCGGACGCGCTTCGCCAACTCAAATTGCGCGCCTGGGCGGGCGATAGCGAAAGTGCCGCATACCTTGCACAACGTGATGCCGGTGAAGACGAAAAAAAAGCCTGGCTAACCATAGCGGCGCATATGGAAGAAGGCGATATTGATTGGGAAATGGCACAAGATATTACTATTGATAACGACGAAAAATACATCTGGCTTGCCCGTGCAATAAACGCCGGACATCCCGAAGCACGAAAAGAAGCATTGGAATATGATGAAAAAGCCTTTCACCTGGGCGAAATATTTGCCCAAGGAATGGGCGTTCCTGCTGACCCGGCACAAGCAAACTACTGGCTGACACAAGCCGTCGCCCAAAAAGGCAATAACCGCGCCTTCCGGCAATTACAACAAAATGCCCAACAAGGCGATGCCAATGCCCAATACCATCTGGCGACACTCTATTACAGTGGCATGGGCATCCCCACCCGCAGCACCTGGGAGGCCAAATACTGGCTGGAAAAAGCGGCAGAACAAGGAAATATCGAAGCACAATACCATCTCGCCCTCATCTACGAAGAAATCGGCGAATCCAAAAGCGCCGAAAAATGGATGACCCAAGCCGCCGGACAAGGCAATCTCTGGGCAGCCGCCTGGCTCAAACAACACGAAACCCGCAACTAAAGGAACCCCCATGCAAACCCTCACCCTCCCCACCCCGGACGACCTGCACATCCACCTGCGCGACGGCGCTGCCCTTGCCCGCACCGTACCCGACGCCGCCGCCCAGTGTGCGCGCGCGCTCGTCATGCCCAACCTCACCCCGGCGGTGGACAGCATCGACGCCGTCACCGCCTACCGCGAACGCATCACCGACCACATCCCGGCGGGCAAAACCTTCACCCCATTGATGAGCCTTTATCTGAGCGACAGCCTCACCCCGGAAACCGTGCTGGCAGCAAAAGCGGCGGGCGTTGTCGCCATCAAATGGTATCCGAAGGGCGCGACCACCAACTCCGCACAAGGCGTCGCCGACCCGCAAAAACTTGACCCGATACTGGAAGCGATGCAACAGGCGGGACTGCTGCTGCTCATCCACGGCGAAGTGACCACCGACGGCGTGGACATCTTCGACCGCGAAGCGACCTTCATCGACAGCACGCTGGAGCCGCTGCGCCGCCGCTTCCCGCGCCTGCGCATCGTCCTCGAACACATCACCACCGCGCACGCCATCGCCTACATCCAGGCGCAGCGCGATAACCTCGCCGCCACCATCACCGCGCACCACCTCCTCTATAACCGCAACGCGCTGCTCGTCGGCGGCTTCAAACCGCATTTTTACTGCCTGCCCATCCTCAAAACTGAAGCCGACCGCCGCGCGCTGCTTGCCGCCATCGCCAGCGGCGATTCCCGCTACTTCATGGGCACAGACAGCGCGCCACACCCGCGCCACGCCAAAGAAAACGCCTGCGGCTGCGCGGGCTGCTACACCGGCCACGCCACCCTGCCTTTCTACGCCGCCGCCTTCGAACAGGCGGGCGCGCTGGACAAACTCGCCGCTTTCGCCGCCCGCCACGGCGCGGACTACTACGGCCTGCCCTACAACGCGGGCGAAATCACCCTGGAGCGGCGCGAACAAACCTTCCCCGCGAGCCTGCCCTACGGCGACAGCGAACTCGTCCCCTTCCTTGCGGGCGAAACCTGGCCGTGGCGGATTGCCCAATAACTGCCGCCAAAAAGAAAAGCCGTCCTGCGCGACGGCTTTTTCATGGCAGACGAATTACTGCGTCACCGTCTGCGGATAGCGGCGGAAAAATCGCGCCAATTGACAGGCGGTGCAAATACCGACAGCGGCGAAAACCATCCACGGCAACAGCGGCCAATGAAGCGCCTTGCCCAAATCATAAAGCCAGCCGCCGAAAAAGTTGCCGAGACCGCCGCCCACGCCAATGCTCAGCGCACTAAAACCGACATAAAGCCCCAGGGCGCGCGGATGCGCCAAATGCGCCACCAAAATATCAATCATCGGGCGACTGACCAGATAGCCGACGGTATATCCGCCAATCCATAACAGGAAAATGGCGAAATGGACGGACGTTCCCAAAAAGAAAGTGCCACAGGTCATGATTAAAGTTCCGGTAATCAATAATTGATGACTGCGAAAATGGCGCTGTAAGCGGCGTACCAGAAAATATTGCAGCAATAGCGTCAGCAGCGAACTGAAGGTATAAAACCAGCCCGCACTCGCCTTGCTCCCGGTCAAGGATTCTGCCAATAACGGAAAGCTGATATTGACCTGCATCACCACAAACCAATAACCGCACATAATCGCGACAAAACGCAAATAAACCCGGTCGCGCAACAATTGTCGCAAATAGCCCATGCCGCCGCCTTTCTCCTCCGCCGGTGGTTTGATATTGGGGAAAAAGCGGATGGCGACAAAGACATTGGTCAAAAAGCACGAACCGGCGGCAATGCCAACTGCGCTGAAATCAATCAATAACAGGGCAATCGCCAGCATCGGGCCAATGGTCGCCGCCAGACTGGTCAAATAATTGGCGAGCAAATAAAACTCGCGTCGCTCTTCCGGCTGCGTCATCGCCACCGTCGCCGCCTGAAACGGGGCATCAAACAGCGCGCCGCCCAATCCGGTCAGTAATAGCGCGACAAAAAATACCGGCATCGACACCGCATAGCCGAGCATAAAAAAACCGACAGCGCGGATAATCAGCCCGGTGCAAAGTACCGGCTTCAAGCCGTAGCGGTCGGCAAGCATCCCGCCAATAAAAGCCAGCCCCTGCTGGCTGATTTGGCGAATGGCGAGCGCCATGCCGACGATGGCCGCCGACATCCCGACATCGGCGACAAAATGTACCGATACCAGCGGAATGAGCAGGGTAAAGCCGGTGGTGGTAATGGCCTGATAAATCAGCAGGGCAAAAAGCTGTGGCCGGTCGCGATAGCGCAGCAAATCGCGTAGCGGGGAAAAGAGGGCGGCAAAACGGGCATTCATGGCGGGGCAAAAGACAAGGAAATCGGTATTATAGCGGATGCAAGCAGGTGGCGGCGTCCCTGCTACTTTTGTACAATACCTGCCGCCCGCCACCCCCGGAAGGGAATAAAAGCGGGCGCATTTCTTTTCATCCACCGGAGCAACTGATGCTGAAATCTTTTTTGAACTTTGACCAATTTATCACCCCGCGCGTAATTACCGTCCTTTACTGGATACAAATCGTGGGCGTCGTTATTATCGCCTTTTCCGTAATGTTTTCCGGTATCGGTGGTGGCATTTATTACACCGGAAATGGCGGTTTCTACCGTTCCAGCTTTACCTTCAGCAGTTTTCTGGCAGGCATTTTTATTTTTGTCGTCGGTGTGTTGATGGTACGGGTCATGAACGAGTTAATCATCGTCCTCTTCCGCATTCAGGAACATCTGAAAGCCATCCGCGAGGAAAAATAAGCGACAGCGGCCATAAAAAAGCCTGCCATGACGGCAGGCTTTTTTGTCGGTGCGATAATTACTCGTCGTAAGAACCGCCATAGGCGCAATTGCAGTCTTTATCCTTGTCCTTGTTGTCATTGCCCTTGTCATTCGGCGTGTTGTCATTACCTTTGTTATTGTTGCCGTTGTCATTCGGCGTATTGTCATTACCCTTGTTGTTATTGTTGTTGCCGTTGTCATTCGGACTGCTGGTGCCAGTGGTATCCGCACCCGTTTTGCAAATGTTGTGGAATGTGCCTTCTTGAGAGCAAAAATCGCGTTGCTTTCTCGCACCATCGCCCGTGCTGCAAGCGGCCAGGGATGCCAGAATGATGGCGGAAAGAATCAGTTTGGTGCCTTTCATGTGTATTTACCTCTAATTAAAGCCTGATTTGATGCGTAATCGCGGGGCAATCATAGCAGATTGCCGGGGATTTCGTAGCCGTTGCCACGCCGAAGCGGGCGCAATGGCGGGCTTGGGGCAGTTTGCCGAGCCGATGCCGCCTCCCCGGCGAAGCGGGAAAGGAGATGAAAAACCGCGTAGCGACCGCCTCGCAAACGCATGGCAATCTCCCCTTGCGGGGGCAGCGGCGGGCAGGCGGGGCGGGTATTGCAAAATGGTCATGCCGGGCGCCGCTGCGGTCTTCAGCTTTTCTTTTTCACTGCCAGCCCGGCGGAGGCCTGCGCGACCGGCATGATTTCGATGCGGTTGATGTTCATGTGCGCCGGGCGTTCGGCAATCCACAGCACGGTTTCGGCGATGTCCTCTGGCGTGAGGTAATCGACGTTTTCGTAGAGGGCAGCGGCTTTGGCGTCGTCGCCGTGGTAGCGGACGTTGGAAAATTCGGTGCCGCCGCAGAGGCCGGGCTCAACGTTGGAGACACGCACAGCGGTGCCGAGCAGGTCGGTGCGCAGGTTGAGGCTGAACTGTTTGACGAAGGCTTTGGTCGCGCCGTAAACGTTGCCACCGGCGTAGGGGTAGCTGCCTGCGGTGGAGCCGAGGTTGATGATGTGGCCGCGGTTGCGCGCGATCATGCCGCGCAAGACGGCGTAGGTGACGGTGACGAGGCCTTCGATGTTGGTGGCGATCATTTGTTTCCAGTCGGCCAGCTCGCAGTCGGGGTAGGGAGATGCTCCCAGCGCGAGGCCAGCGTTGTTTACCAGGAGGTCTATCGCCTGCCACTGTGGCGGCAGGCTGGTAAGGGCGGCGAGGGTGGCCGCTTCGTCGCGGATGTCAAAGGCGAGCGGCAGGCAGGCGTCGCCGAGTTGGGCGTGCAGCGCTTCCAGGCGTTCGGCGCGGCGGCCAGTGATGATGACTTGATGACCGCGAGCGGCGAGTTTGCGCGCAATGGCGGCACCGAAGCCGGAGGTTGCGCCGGTAACGAGGGCTTTCATGAGTTGTCTCCTGTGTTGTGAAGGGATACGGGGCGCAGGCTGATGTCGCCTGCCGTCCAGGGGTGGATGTTGCCGTCGGTATCTTCGAGCAGCAGTTGGCCTGCTGCATCAATGCCACGGTTGATGCCGCGACTATTGCCCTGGGCATGGCTGAGGCAGACGCTTTGTCCGTAATACAGGTCAAGCTCACGCCAACGGGCGGGATAGTCGGCGCGGGCAGCAGGGTGGGCGACACAGGCGGCGCGCCAAGCGTTGATGAGCGCTGCGGTAAGGGCGTTGCGCGCGACATGCCTCGCTTCACTCAGAGCCGCGTGTGGCTGGTCGATTCTGGGCAGTGGTTGCAGATTGATGCCGATGCCAGCGATGGTGGCGATACCCTGCGCGCTGCTATGGGTTTCGACGAGGATGCCGCCGAGTTTGCGTCCGTCGAGATAGAGATCGTTCGGCCATTTGAGGTGCACGGGGTAACCCGCCTGCCGCAACGCTTCAGCAGCGGCGAGGCCGAGGCCAATGCTGAGGGCGGCAGCCGTGGCAGGCTCAGGGTAGTGCCAGTAGTGACTGAGGATAATTTGTCCGGCGAAGGGGGATTGCCAGTGACGGCCACGGCGGCCACGTCCAGCGCTTTGGTATTCAGCGAGGGCGACCGTGCCGTTTGCCGGCGAATGCAAGCGGGCGAGAACGCTGTTGGTGGAATCGGTTACGACATCGAGGTGGATGGGAGCCTGCGGGCAGGTGGCGCGCAGGTAGGCGGCATCAAGCAGTTCGGGCGGTGGATCAAGCCGCCAGCCGTCTGCGCTTTCCGCGACGCGCAGGATGCCACGCGTGTGCAGATCGGCCAGGAGCATGCGCAGCGCGGCAGAGG
>ERZ773056.1017-NODE-1017-length-14527-cov-6.670882_pt1 | contig 14527 bp, 11 predicted proteins | sample MGYA00580857_ERZ773056 | MGnify/ENA primary metagenome ERZ773056 (study PRJEB29015, sample SAMEA2737996) | human oral metagenome | biome: human oral; feature: human-associated habitat; material: dental | place: China | collected 2114 ... | reverse complement strand
GTAAGATTTCTGTAGCGTAAGCTACACTTTTCTTACATCGAGCTCACATCAATTAACCATTAACCATTAACCATTAATCATTAATCAGTCGCTTTCTCCATTGCTTCATCAAACAAAGGTTTATAGAATTCAGGCAGTTCTTTTTGGAATTTATTTTGGTAAACCCTTTGTAGTACCTCATAAGGTTGCAGGTCGTTTAAAGTAATTTCCTTTTGCAAAGTTTCCTTTGTAGTGTTTTGTTGCTGTTGGTAGCGCACATCTATACGCGCCAAGCGTACGTGTTTATGAGCGATAGCTTTCAGTATGCTGTTTTTGAGTTCAGGAGCAGGTTCGTTTAGTAATACTTTTACTTCTAAATAAGGGGCAGGAGTATGAGTAGTTCCCTTAGGCAAAGAAGCCAAAGCATTCAGCACTTCTTTAACCGGTAGGTGTCGCTCAGGCACGCTTAACATAGGAGTATGCAACGGAATGGGTACAGTTTTAATGTCCTGTACACGTCCTTCTTCTAATGAAAAAGCTACCACTTGATGCTGATAATGCTTTTCTGAAAATGATAAGGGTATAGGGCTTCCCGAGTAGCGTATATGAGCTTTACCACCTAAGGCTTGAGCTTTGTGAATATGTCCCAAAGCAATGTATTGTAACGCGTTAGGAAAACTCGTAGGTTTGAAGCCTTCCATTCCCCCAATAATAGGACGCTCAGCTGTGTCCTCATCGCTGAGTTCTGCTCCCAAAGCGTGCAGATGCCCCATAGCAACCAGCGGTTTCCCTTTGGCAATAGTTAAAGCCTTTTCCGTAATTTCGCGGTAGAAAGCCTCTACCCCTTGACTATAATCGGGATTAGTAGCTTCATTTTTAGGAGTATCCCCTAAGCGGAGAAAAGGCACGGCAAGGCAGTAAGCCATTACCTTCCCTTTTTCGTAAAGCGGAATAATAAGACGTTTGTAATCTATCTCTCTCTGTTCATTTCTTTTCACATATCCTACCAAATGCACTTGTGTATCTTCTAAGAGTGGTTGGGGCATTTCAAGGCGTACAGGCGAATCGTGATTACCCGCAATAGCTATAATTTGCAATTGAGGGAAACGCTCAGTTGCTTGATGAAGAAAATGATAAAACTGCTTTACCGATACCACTGCAGGGTTAGCAGTATCAAACACATCACCACTGATAAGTAAAACATCAGTATGTTGTTCTTCAATAATTTGCAAAAGATTATCCAAGAAATATTGATGTTCGTTATAGCGGTCGTATTGGTAAAACGTTTGTCCTAAGTGCCAATCGGCAGTATGTAGCAAGTTCATTTTTCAGTTATTTATTTTCTCAAATCGCAAAAATAATGTATATTTGCCATATTTTTATATACTAATGGAAAATAATTATAAAATGGTAGCCAAAACTTTCTTTGGCTTTGAAGATATTTTAGCTGATGAATTGCGTAATTTAGGGGCAATACACGTAACCAAAGGCGTTCGCAGTGTACAGTTCGAAGGCGATAAAGGCTTTATGTATAAAGCAAACCTCTGCTTGCGTACCGCTTTGAAAATACTGAAACCTATTGCTTCTTTTTATGTGCATAATGAGAAAGAATATTACCAAAAACTCTATAACTTCAATTGGCAAACCTACCTAAGAGTAGACCAGACCTTCGCTGTTACAGCCACCTTACAAACCGAACTTTTTAATCACTCTCAATACGTGGCTTTAAAAGCCAAAGATGCCATTGCTGATGCTTTTCGCAATGCCACAGGTCGTCGTCCTAATGTAGATGTACTACACCCCGATGTGGCGATACATATTCATATTCAGCGCAACGAAGTAATTGTGTCACTCGATAGTTCGGGCAATTCACTGCATCAGCGCGGGTATCGTACAGCTACCAATATAGCTCCTATCAACGAGGTGCTCGCTGCTGGTATCCTACTACTCAGCGGTTGGCAAGGTCAGTGTGATTTCTTAGACCCTATGTGTGGTAGTGGTACTTTTTTGATAGAAGCAGCTATGATAGCTTGTAACATTCCAGCCAATGTACACCGAAAAGAGTTCGCTTTTGAACGTTGGAACGATTTTGATGAAGACCTCTTTAATCTTATCTTTGGTAGTTGTATTAAAAAAATACGAGAGTTTCACCACCAAATTATAGGATATGATAAAGCACCTTCAGCAGTAGCTAAAGCCAAAGACAACCTTAAAAATGCCGACCTATCTGAGTACATTCAAGTATTCCAAAAAGACTTTTTTGCTACTGAAAAAGAAGATAAACAGCAACCATTACATATGGTGTTCAATCCACCTTACAATGAGCGCCTACAAACCGATGTAGAACAGCTTTACTCATCGATAGGCAACACTCTTAAACATCATTATCCCAATACCGATGCGTGGTTTATCACTTCTAATTTAGAAGGTATAAAATATGTAGGATTGCGTCCTTCACGAAAAATAAAACTCTTTAATGGTAAATTAGAAAGCCGATTGTTACAATATAAGATGTACGAAGGAAGTAAGAAAGCTAAAAAACAAGCTGAAGAATAAAGTTCTATTTTACAAAGGGCATTACCATTAAATAGAAATTGAGATATTGCCCCAATAATATAAGGACAGCTGTTCCCAAAAGGAGCAGCTTTTTTTGTTTGGCTCGTGAGGATAACAAGATGAGAAAAGGTAGTGCAAAACTGAGAATGAGCATTGCTACAATAGCCTCTCCATAGCCTTTGCTGAGAAGAGTTTGGTAATAAACAGTTTCTTCGGGAATATTTGCGTACCATATCAGCATATATTGTGAGAACCACAAATACGCCCAGAAAATAGAGAATCCAAAGAGATATTTGCCTAAATCAGAATAGTGCTCTGGCTTGCTAAATAAGGTAATGAGGGCAATACCTGAGAGCAGAAAACTGCTGAGCAATTGCCACGCAAAGAGGGTGCTGTGCCATTCGGGAGTAAGACTTAAAAAACAATCCCACGCCATTGGAGTTTCGGTAAGAAAGAAAAGGACTAAGAATAGTACGTGAGGCGTTAAAGTCTTAAACTTTTTTAAAGTATAACGATACCCCACCCATACTGCCATATAGCCCACAGTACGCAACAGAAAAAAAGTTTCGCGATGCACTATATACAGCACCCCTAACAAAACTAATAACACTAGCCACAAAGGTGTTGTGATACGCTTCATTATAGGGTATAAATCGGTTACCCATTCGGCGTGCGTGACTTTGTTGATAGCATAGAATACCAATACCCCTACCAACGTAAGCGCTACAAACAATACAATTGAATATGTTAAAAACAATATGCTCATACTTCTTACCTCTTATCTCTTAGCTGTTCAACATACATTGCTACTTGCCAGCGTTCTTTCTCACTCAGCTGATTAGCAAAAGCGGGCATTGTATTGCGTCCGTAGTAGAGTACGTGGTAAATGCTGCCTTCGGTGAGCTCTCTGCTCTTGTAGTTGGGAACGCCTAAAATCTTCTCTCGTTGTACTAATATGCCTTTGCCGTCGCCTTTCTCACCGTGACAAAGCGCGCAATAGATACCGTAAAGTTTTTTGCCATCGGTTAGGTTTTGAGTTTGCTGTAGGGTATCAGTTGCTAAAGGGTTGTGCAATTGTGCTTTGGCTTGCTCATACCCTTCAATAGTATTAGGGTAGCGGTAGGGTAACTCACCTCTTTTTACAGTGTGTTCAGGAGGGGAGAGCGGTGCGACTTCATAAGTTTTATAAGCAGGACTCTCATACATATCGGGCATAAACTCAATGTTGCGCTCTTGTTTGTTCCTACAACCAACTACCAATAATATTAGCAATAAATACTTTATATAATTATTAAAATGTTTCATTTCTTACCTCTTACTTCTTTTCTCTTACCTGAATTACAAATTTATCATCACTACTTTTCTTTATAGGATTTTCAGCTTTTTTGAATGGATATAACCTACTTCTGATAAAGAAACTAATCACCAATAGATGCGCTGCAAAATATACAACCAACTCGAATATTACGGGTACAAAAGCGGGGAGATTTTGCCAGAAAGTGGCATTAGGCTTTCCGCCAATATCCATAGGCCAGTCTTTTATCATTGTGAAATAGGTGAGCCAACACCCGAAAAACAAGCCTATGAGTCCGTATAGGAAAGTAGCTTTTCCTAAGCGAGTGCGCTTAAGCCCCAAGACTTCGTCTAAACCGTGTACATAGAAAGGCGTATATACTTCTTGAATTTCCCTGCCTTCTGATTTTAATTCTTTTATTTTATATAAAAGTTCTTTAGGAGAGGTAAGAGTTAAGAGATAAGAGTTAAGAGATTCCTGCCTGCTAACATCTGTCCACTGACATCTGTTCCCTGACACCTGTCCGCTGACACCTTTCACTTCTGCTTGTGCAATCATTGGGAAACTCCTTGCATATAATAAGAACAACAAAAAGAAAAATCCCAAAGTGCCTACAAATATCCCTATATCCACCCACGTCGGACTGAACATCGTCCACGACGACGGCAGATAACCGCGGTGTAGTGAGGTAACGATAATCACAAAGCGCTCAAACCACATCCCTACACATACCACCAAAGCAACACATACAGAGAAAGTGATACTACGTTGTAACTTTTTGAACCATAGCAATTGGGGGAGGACTATATTACAAATAATCATCGTCCAGAATGCCCACGCATAAGCACCTGTAGCACGATTGCGAAATACGTATTGTTCAAACTCTGAGTGAGAGCGCATTGCCATAAAAAACTCGGTGAGGTAAGCAACCGCTACAATACTACCTGCAACTAACATTACAGTGTTCATCAGCTCGATGTGTTTGAGGGTGATATAAGCTTCTAACTTACATACTTTGCGCAAGATAATCAGTAGCAAACTCACCATTGCGAAACCCGAAAAGATAGCTCCTGCTACAAAGTAGGGCGGGAAGATAGTAGTGTGCCAACCAGAGACTACCGAAGTAGCAAAATCGAAAGAGACAATAGTATGTACCGAAATAACTAACGGAGTGGCAATACCTGCCAAGAGCAACATTGTTTCTTCCATACGTTGCCAATCTTTGGCGCGACCACTCCACCCAAAACTCAGCAAGCTGTAAATCTTCTTCTGAAAAGGCTTGAGAGCACGGTCGCGCAACATAGCAAAATCGGGGAGTAAGCCTACCCACCAAAACACTAAGGATACAGAAAAATAGGTAGCAATAGCAAACACATCCCATAGCAAAGGCGAGTTGAAATTGTCCCACAACGAGCCGTATTGGTTAGGAATAGGCAAGTTGAAATGCAATAACCACGGTCTGCCTAAATGCAGTATCGGGAAGATACTCGCTTGTAGCACAGCGAAAATAGTCATTGCTTCAGCTGAGCGATTGATAGCCACCCGCCACTGTTGGCGAAAGAGCAACAATACCGCTGAGATGAGTGTTCCTGCGTGCCCGATACCTATCCACCACACAAAGTTGGTGATGTCCCACGCCCAACCTACGCTTTTGTTGAGCCCCCAAGCGCCTATACCGTCGCGCAAGGTTACCCATATTGCCCATACTCCCCAGAGAGTCGCAAGAAGGGTAATACCAAAGGCAATCCACCACGCACGCGAAGCACGACCTTCGATGGGGCGCGCTATATCTTCACTGATGGTATGATAGGATTTATTTACCATTTACTTTTGATTTTTCACTATTCACTACTTTCACTTGATACACCACATTAGGGTCTGTTCCCAGCTCTGCTAAAAGCTGATACATACGCTCGCTGGCACTTAACTGGGCGATTTTGCTTCCTTCTTCGTTAGCATCTCCAAATACCATAGCCCCTGTATTACAAGCAGCTGCACAAGCTACTACATTGTTGAACTCTCCTGGAGCAACGGCACGACCTTCTCTTTTGGCTTTTAGTATTACCGCTTGGGTGTTCTGGATACAGAGGGAACACTTTTCCATTACCCCTCGCGAACGTACTGTTACATCGGGGTTGAGCACCATACGCCCTATTTCGTTGTTCATATTGTAGTTGAACTGCTTGTTTTCACTATACTGAAACCAGTTGAACCGGCGTACTTTGTAAGGGCAGTTATTGGCGCAATAACGCGTGCCCACACAGCGGTTGTAAGCCATTTGGTTTTGTCCTTGCTGTCCGTGAGCCGTAGCGATTACGGGGCAAACGGTCTCACAAGGGGCATTATTACAATGCTGACACATCACGGGCTGAAAACCAACACACCTTTGTTCGTTTTCTCTTGATTCATAACGATCGATGCGCAACCAGTGCATATCGCGCGAGCGACGAACTTCTTCTTTGCCTACTACGGGCACATTGTTCTCGGCGTGGCAAGCGATCACACAAGCTGCACAACCCGTGCACGCATTCAGGTCGATAGAGAGTTTAAAATGATGTGGGGTAGTAGGATCTTTCTTTGTTTTAGGAGGTTGAGGGTTCCACACTTCGGCAGACTCGCCTAAAAAAGTCTCTAAAGAAATCTCTTTGAGGATATTTTTACGCCCTACCAATTCATTTTGCAGTTGTAAGCAGGCAAATTCGTGTGTGCCATCTGCTTTTTCTATCTGTACGCCTTGGTTTTTACAATGGTCTTTATAAAGAGGAAAGGCATTCACGCCTATTTGCATTTCGGCTTGTATGCCTGCCTTGCGCCCATAACCTAAGGCAAGCCCCACACTACCTTGTGCTTGCGCAGGGGTGATAAGTACGGGAGCGATGATACTTTTGCCGTTAGCACTGATTTTCGCCTGATGCCCGTCCAAAGCACCATCAGCAGTGTGCCAATTCTCAATACCTAAGGTTTGCGCATCGGTGGGGTGCATCGTGAGGAAGTTATCCCACGTAGTGCGGTGGATAGGGTCGGAGAGTTCTTGTAGCCAAGGATTGTTAGCTTGCTGTCCGTCTCCCAAAGCGGTGCTGGTATAGAGGGTGAGTTCAAAAGGCGATTCTGGTCGGCTTATAAGCAATTGACTGATAGATATATCGGTAAAAGATTCTTTGGTGCGGAATAAACTTAGTCGTTCCTCTTCTTGTTGTTCAAAATCAAATCTTTTTTCCTTATCTACAAAAGTGCCGTCGTGTAGGGCTTGTTCCCAAGGAAATCCTTTTAAAATATGGTTTTCCCAATGAGTTTTGATAAAATCGTAATAGCTCTCCTTGTGTCCTATCCATTGCAAAAAACAGTCTTGCCATTGTTTGGTGTTGAAAAGCGGACGTATACAAGGTTGCATCAGTCCGTAGTGCCCATATTTAAATTCTACATCGCCCCACGACTCTAAATAATGCGGTTGAGGTGCCCAAAGGGTCGTTTGTTGTGCGGTTTCATCAGCGCGCATCGCAAAGGATACCGAAAAAGGTACTTTCTTCAAGCCTGTGGCAAACGCTTCGGCGTTAGGCAAACTGTATAAAGGGTTGAGATTGTTGATAAAGAGAACGCCTACCTTGCCTTCGTTCATATCGGTGAGCAATGGTTTGAATTTCCACGTTACATCTCCTTTGCGCGTGAGTACGGGTGTTTCAGGTATAAAAGCCTTGCTTTTCAGTCTTTTATTCAGCGCAAAGGTGAGTTCTTGGGCATTGTCCCTGTCAATACCTGTTACAATTACGGCATCGCTACCCGCTTTTTTTACTTCATCGGCTATTGCTTTGAGTTTTTCATTGATTTCAGCAGGAAGATCTTCAGAATAAGAAGTTTGATATTCTGTTAAAAAAATATAGAATTGTGCTAAAGCTACTCTCAGTTGTTGAGGGGTGAGTGCGATACGTTCATCGGCATTAGCGCCTGTAAGGCTGAGGTTGGCTTCTAACTGAATATGGCGCGACATTCCGTTTTCTTTGCTGGGGATACGCCCTTGCGCATAGCCTGCTTCATAGCCCCCGCCATTCCAATCGCCCAAGAAATCGGCATCAAAGGAAACGATAAGCTTTGCCTTGCTAAAATCGTAATCGGGCATCGCGCGCAGTCCACAACGTTTTTCAAAAGCTCTGAGAGTAGCCTCTTCCGATACTGTATCGTATTCAACGAGTTTAAAGGTAGGGTATTTTTCTTTTAATAGTTCTACAAGAGCATAACTCGACGGACTTGCGAGTGTTTGACTGAGCATCACTATTTGCTTTCCTTCAGCTTTTGCTTTCTCTAAGGCTGAAAGGGTATCAGTGTCAATCTTTTGCCAAAAACCTTCCCCTGCAATGGTGGGAGGTTTCCTGTTTTCATCGTATAAACTCAATACCGATGCCAATATCCTTGCATTCACAGCCCCTCCTGCTTTGGCTTCGGGGTTGCGCAATACAGCAATGGGTCGTCCTTCGCGAGTTTTCACCAGTACGCTGGCAAAGTCAAAACCATCGGCGATGCAAGTAGCGTAATAATTAGCTTCACCTGCTACAATGCTTTCGGGCTGTATTACATACGGAATCGTTTTGTGTACCGCCCCTTCGCAACCTGCTAAGGCAGCCACCGCTGTAGAAAAACCTAAGAATTTTAGGAAATCCCGCCGTGAGGTAATGGTATTATGTATAGTCTCATTTGTCATTCGTAACTCGTAATTATTAGTAGTGGCATTTAGCACATTCTAAGCCTCCCATTTCGGCAACTGTTAGTTTGCTAACATTTAGCTTTTTAGCCAAAGCCTTATGCACTTCTTCATAGTGCTGATAATAAGGGTTGTTAGCATTCACAGGCATTTGGCGGTGGCAGTTTATACACCACCCCATTGTAAGAGGCGCGTACTGGTGTACCACCTCCATTTGTTGTACTTCGCCGTGACATTTCTGACATTCCAATCCACCTACTGCTACGTGCTGACTGTGATTGAAATAAGTAAAGTCGGGGAGTTTGTGAATGCGTATCCACTGCACAGGTTTAGAAGTGCCCGTATAGCGAAATTTCTGCTCGTCCCAGCCTACTGCTTCGTATAATTTCTTGATTTCTTTGGTATAGAATTCTTTAGTGTAACCATTGGCGAGATCCTCCTCACCCTCATATTCCGAAATGGTATTATGGCAACCCATACATACATTGAGTGAGGGCACGCCTGCTACTGCCGAAGTCCGTGCCCCTGAATGGCAATATTTACAATCGATTTGGTTATCACCTGCGTGAATTTTGTGAGAGAAGTGAATAGGCTGTATAGGTTCATAGCCCTCGTCTACCCCTATCTGCATCAGAAAGGCGTAAAGAGCGTAGGTAATGCCTAAAAAGGCAACGATAAGGGTTGATATAATGATAATCTTTTTCAATTGATAATTCATAATTGACAATTGACAAATGCCGTTGCATCACAAATTTTACCAAAGTTTTAAACTTTGGCAAAGTTGAATATGTATTCTCTTTACTTGTTTTTTGGCACTTTCTAAATCGATGTTCTCAATTACCGCATTTGAAAGGGCAATGCGCTGGGCATCACTCCACTGTTGAGCCATACGCGCTCGCACTTGGGCTTCGGTGCAATGGTCGCGTGCCATTACACGGGCAATGCGCAGTTGCTCGGGTACTGTAACTGTGATGATATAATCACAATCCTTGTAGCTTCCACTTTCAAAGAGGATAGCAGCTTCTTTCAGTACATAAGGTGAAGTTTGCTTCTTTGTCCACTGTTTAAAATATTTTGCAAGGGCAGGATGTACAATACCGTTGAGTATCGCCAATTTCTCAGGATTGTTGAACACAATTTGAGCGATATAAGCGCGGTTATACTCCCCATTTTGGTAAGCCTCCTCACCAAAAGCAGCTATAATGCGTTCCTTTACCTGTACATTGTTAGCGATGAGCACTTTAGCTTGTTCATCTGAATTGAATACAGCGATGCCTAAGGTAGCAAATGCTTTGGCTATAGTGCTCTTGCCACTGCCAATACCTCCTGTGAGTCCTACTACCATCATTCTTTGCGTATTAGAAAATCAACGGAGGTTTCTTTCATAAAAGCTACCTTTATGCGTCGTTTATGAGTATTGAGTTGTAGTGGTATATGGTTGTCGGTTGCCTCGCACAAATCAGCAGTTACTTCTATATCGTTAGGAGTAAGGGTCTTTAAGATACTCAATTCACCTGTACAGAGTACGCTTACCTCATCAGGGAAGACTTTTACTTGACTCTCTTTCGGCACGCCCATCACCTTCACAGGCACGCGCAATTCCTGCTCGCTCACCTTATCGACAAAGGCTTGCATCACAATTTTATGAGCGTTATAATGTACCCAAGGAGTGCTTTTGAGTGTATAAGTTTCACCGAAATTGTCTTTTAGCGGACGTTTGTGTCGGTATTGGAAAGTTACTTGTGTGAGCGTATCTATTACTTTTTGGCTACCTGAAGCTACTACCGAATCGGGTAAGAGGCGCAGTTCTGTAAGTTGGTATTCTTTAGGGAACTCCACGTTTAGGTGTACTACTACGGGTATTTTTTTGGTGTGTTTGGGTACTAAGTATAGTTGTAGAGTATCGGAGACTACCGAGCGTATTCTGAAATTCGATAGGTAGGTATTGCTGAGCTTGTCCTTACTGCTTTTAGAGAGTGTATAGAAGTGTTCGCCCACTTCTTGTAAATCGGAGAAATCTACGGTGAGGGTAGCATTTTGTCGGTAGGATTTCAGAAGAGAAAAACCATTGCCCTCTACTGTTATTCTCACGTAGTTAGGAGCAGAGGGTAAAAATACCTTGTCGGCTGGCAGATTGATAACCGTTACTGGTACTGATAATTCTCTGATGAGGTTTTTAGAGAGTTTCTTCAGCGACCAAATGAATACCGAGAGCAACAGGCATATCACAAAAGTGAGGTTGCGACGATTAGTGAAAAAGAGGCGAAAAGGCTTCATAATTAGGTAAAAGGTAAAATTTGGCACAAAGGTATAAACTTTTATTGAGAGCGCAAAATAATACTCATTAATACTTTAATGCGATATATACCTATTATTAGAAAAGTATATACCTGTGAGGTCTGCAGTATATATCTATCACTAAACGGGTATATACACGTTATGGCTCGCGTATATACCCGTTTGGTATTAGAATACTATTTGAGTATTTTCCTAATATAATTGGCTTCGTGGATACTTTGGGTAAGGGCTTCGGATTGTTCAGTTTCGATGAGGGTTCTGAAAGCTTCCAAATTCTTGATATATTCATTGAGGGCTTTTAGCACATTGTCCTTGTTCTCCAAAAAGATAGGACACCACATCTGAGCGTCACTTTTTGCCAAACGCGCCGTAGAAGCGAACCCTGTACTGGCTAAATCGAAGATTTGAGCTTCGTCTTTTTCTATCTCTAAAACGGTTTTGCCCAGCATAAACGAACTTACGTGCGAGAGGTGTGATACATAGGCAGTATGCAAGTCGTGGTCAGAAGGTTGCATCATCTTCACGCGCATATTAAGGGCTTTTACAATACTCAATGCACGGTCAAGCAGTTGCCAATTGCTTTTTTCTACTTCACAAAGAGCCATTACTTTCCCATCGAAGAGGTTGTAAAGAGCTGCCTCAGGTCCTGAATGCTCGGTACCTGCCATAGGGTGCGCTGCTACAAAATTTTGCCTATGGGGGTGCGTAGCTACTACCTCGCAGATGTGACCTTTTACAGAACCTGCGTCCATTACTAACGTGTGCTCGCCTACTTTATTGAGCACCTCTATAAGCACTTCGCCTATATGGTTCACGGGTACTGCTATGAGCACGAGGTCGGCATCGGTGAGATGGTTGTAATCTGTACTTTCATCGATGATGCCTAAGGCTAAGGCTTTTTCTATATGATTAGGGTTTAGGTCGATACCAGCAATGTGATAGCCTAAACGTTTTTTTAATTCTAAGGCAAAGGAACCTCCTATGAGACCTAAGCCTATGATGACTGCTTTTTTCAATTCGATATTAATTAGCTAATTGTCTCATAGTGTAGAGCACCAATTCAGTGGGTGATTTTTCAGTAACTATCCAAATAGATTTATCTAAATCTACATCTATTGCAATGGGGGATACTGATTCTACGGGAAAGTCTTTTAACAATTTTCCTTTTTCGTCGTATAAATAGGCTTTTTTGGTGTTTTGTTCGTCTACTGAGACGTAGTTGATGCCACGAATACGGAACTGTTTAGGACGGGCATATTTACCTTCGGGAAGTTCAATGCGTTGCCCGCCTATGGTAAGTATGTTGCCCGAAAGAGAGGTAAGTGCATAACGATTACCTTCCCAATAAAAGGGTTCTACCAGCGATGGATTTGTGCGATTCATTCCTCCTTTCTCATCGATAGAAATAAGGTTACCTTCTTGAGTGGTGAACATAAACAAGTTATTGAATACCAAAGGAGGATTGTTGGAGAAACGATAGTTACCCTTTACTGTTATTCTGTTTTCACCGTTGCGGTGCAAGATATTAAAGATACCATTATCGGAAGGGTAGATAAGATAGTCTTTGCCATTGAAACGGTAATGCTTAGGAGTAAACAAAGGTTTCCCATTGGTGCGCTGTAAGAAGCCTTTCACTTGTTGTCCTTTTCTGTCTAAAAGGTGCAAGATATTGTTTTCGGCAAAGAGGAAGCGGTATTCGCGATTGCTATCGTAATCGAAAACCTCCAAAGGTGTGATAGGGTTTTGATATTTTAGAGGGAAAGGCTCTACCACATTGCCGTTGCGGTCAATAATCCAGATAGACTTTTCGGTAGTGAAAGCCATTTGCAAGAAGCCGTTTTTAAATAAATCGACCTGGTAAATAGGGCTTTGTATCTTTCCGTCTAAGCGTTTTTTCCACAAGAGAGAACCGTTGTTACCTATCAGATATAAATCGTTATTGGTGTCTTGCACGGCTATTTCGAGTTGTTTGGTGCGGTGGTTTAAGAGAATAGTAGGAGGGATAACCATTTGGTCGTCTAACGTAAGGCGGAAGCGTTCTTTCATCTCATCGGAAAGAGTGCTTTCAGTTTGTTTTTGACTGATGAAATTGAGCACGTAATAGTCATTTTGAGGGGTTTGTTGGAATACTGCCCAGCGATAGTTTTCGGCTATATAAGGATATTTGCTGCTAAAAGCTGTGTTGTCATAAAGATTTGTGAGCCGTGTAACACTCACGTTGGAAGCGCTGTTTTGTTCTAACCAATCGTAAGATTTATTGGCTGAAAGCACATTGCCTCGTTGCATATCGTTGATTACTGAGGTAAGAAGGTCTTTGGTGGTAGTAAATACGAGAAACTTTTCATACACTCCGACGTATTTAGGGACAAACTGAGGTACAAAAGCCGTGAAAAAATCCATTGGAAGGTCGGGGTTTAGTTCGTACATAGAGAAATTGTGCTGAAAGTCTTCTGAGAGTACGGGCAACTGTTTGATGGTCTCATCTACATCAAAAGAAGAGGCGACCGCAAATTGACCTTCGGAGGTTTGAGCAAAAGCTACCCCATTGATAGAGGTTTTAAACGGATTATTGGTAGCTGTACTATCGTTTTGAGCGAGCTTATCGCCGTCGTCGAAAGTGTAAGAAACGAGCGAACGCAAGCGCGCGGGAAGTACATTTAATACATTGTTTTGATAGGGTAAGGTGTGTGCCATTATATCGGCATTGGTATTGGCAATGAGTGCCATACCGCTAAAACGTATGTTGTTTTCTTCTAAGAAAAGGTCGAGAGAGACCCAATCTTTTACATTTTGTAATATCTCGGTTCCGAAGAATGATTTGAAGTAAGCATTTGCTTCGTCTTTTTGGAAGAAAAGAGTAGCAACGCATTCGGTATTACCTACTTTTTGGAGTTGTTCCAAAGACTGTTGCCGTGGTGTTTTAGTTTCTTGTTTCAGTTGTTGATAAGCCGAAACGGTCTCGGAATCGCCTATAACTAAGTTGTTATCGGCTATGGTGTAAAACCATTCTTTACCAAACTGAGCTTGTTTTTGGATTTGAGTATCGGCATTGCGCCAAAAACTAATAGTATCGTTGCTAATACGGGGAGTTATCGCAAAGAAATGACCTTCGGTATCAAAAGCTACCCACAAGTTATCATCGGTGGGAATGCTATTAAGGAGTTTTACCTCGTGTGGGCGCAACTGATGAGGATTGTGCGTCTTCCAAAAGGTATTGTTAGCAATGGCACTGAGGAAGTTGTCTTTATCGTTGATGCGGAAAAGCATTTGCGTATTATCGGGGAAGAGCAAGGGTGTTACCTCCTCTTTCTTCTCTTTGGAATCGCAGGCGAGCAGGGATAAAAACAGCGTTATGTAAAAAAGAATGCGCATAATTAAGATGTTTCAATGAAAGCAGAGTAATATGCAATGAAGTGCAAAGGTAGGAAAAAATTTTTTAATACCAAAAATGCTGATAATACCAGAAATTAGGAAATGAGAAAATGAGGACATTAGCAAAAGAGTAGTGATAAAAATTGTTTTTTGACAGGTAAGACTTGTCGGACAAAGCGGATAGGTTAGAGAGAACGAAAGAAAACGGAGGTTTTCAGAAGAGGGTCGGGAGAGATTTTAATGAAAAAAGGGTTTAAGGAGGGTGGGGGTAGCTTATAGGGAGCTTATAGGAAGCTTATACGAATCTTGGACGATTGGTATAGGAAGGGTATATA
>ERZ773056.1013-NODE-1013-length-14539-cov-11.463891_pt1 | contig 14539 bp, 16 predicted proteins | sample MGYA00580857_ERZ773056 | MGnify/ENA primary metagenome ERZ773056 (study PRJEB29015, sample SAMEA2737996) | human oral metagenome | biome: human oral; feature: human-associated habitat; material: dental | place: China | collected 2114 ... | reverse complement strand
CTTTTATAAGACGCTTAAAGCCACCTAAAAAATTACGAAACATACCTTTGTTCTCATCATTATTTGGCATGGACATACTCTCCCTAATTTTAGTAATAATACTATTATAAAGGCTAGTAGAGCATCTGTCAAAATTTATTGCATTAAAATGAAGATTTTCAAAAGTAAGGGTTTTCTTGGAACTTTATAAGAGTTTTTCGCCGAATTTTACCCATTTTCACACTCTTTTTGAAGGATTTGAAGTCGATAGAAATAATATCTTAGAAATAATGATATAATATGAGAAGTTATGATTGTATTCTGGTTATTTAATCTTAATACAAGGAGAGCAGTTATGGAGGGGTTAAGAATATAGATGAGTAGACCATATTTTAAGGAAATCCGAATGAAGCTATTGAAGTATTCAAATATTATTTTACCCATCCCGAAGATTTTAGCTCAATCTTTAGCATTTTGGTAAAGTATGGAAAAAGTACAAGTAAATATATTTTATCGAAAGGAGAGATATATGAGTGAAATAGTTATTAATGCTCAGAATTTATCTAAAAATTTTTATAATTTTGATTCAAGACTCCCATTTATCAAGAGATTTTTGAAACGTAATCAAATAACGATTCGAGCTGTTCAAGATATTAGTTTTACGATTAAGAGAGGGAGTATAGTTGGCTTTATTGGGAGTAATGGAGCTGGTAAATCCACAACGATTAAAATGTTGACTGGGACTCTTTATCCTAGTTCCGGAAAATTAGAAGTGAATGGAGAAATTCCATTTAAAAGAAGTATAAATTTTAGAAAAAAAATTTCAATAGTAGTAGGAAATAAATTACAGTTATTTCAAGATGTTTCGGCTATAGATTATTTTCAATTGATTGGTACTTTATATGAGGTAGAACCGGCGATTTTACAAGAACGAATTCAGGAGTTAAGCAATTTGTTGAATGTAAAAGATCAGCTTTACCAGCAGGTCCGGACCCTCTCTCTTGGACAAAAAATGAAAATGGAGTTTATCGCGGCATCTTTAACAAGTCCGGAAATATTATTTTTAGACGAGCCTACTATAGGGTTAGATATACAGTCTAAAAAAGATATCAGAACATTTTTAAAGAAAATGAATGAAGAATGTCATACTACTATTATTTTAACGAGTCATGATATGGATGATATTTCGTCTGTTTGTGACGAATTAATCGTCATTGACAAAGGAAAAATTATTTTGCAGGAGTCAATGGATGTTATTTTATCTAAATTTTCTGATTTTAAATATTTAAAGATAAAAATGACATTAGATTTGGTACCAGAGTTATGCTCTGTTAAAGGAGTAGAAGTCATTTCTCAAAAAAAATCGGAATGTATACTAAAAATACCTAGAGATTTTGTCTTTGAGACATTAGAATCAATCAATAAGCTTGTAGATATAGAAGATTTTGAAATATCAAATCTTTCTTTAGAAGAAATTATTTTACAAAACTATTTTACAAAAAAGGAGCACAATTGAAAAAAGAAATGTCTATTATTCTGATATCATTTCGATCTATTTTGAACTATAAATCAAGTGTACTATTGTTAATGTTACAGGCAAGTATACAAATTATGATATCAGTATTTTTATGGACATATATATATCGGAGTAACCAGATAAATATAGCAGGATATGATTTTACCTCAATGGTTCAATACTATTTGGGGACTATAATTTTTTCATATTTTGTTTTTTATCCAGTTGATTGGGAAATCAATGACGATGTTCATTCAGGAAATTTTTTTAGCATATTAATAAAACCTGTTACTTTTTATAAGTATTATTTTTGTAAAATGCTTGGAGATAGGATTGCTCATTTATTATTTATCATCATTCCTGTCATTTTATTCTCCAGTGTTTATTACAAGAATGAGTTATTAACCATTGAAATTCTTATTTTAGGAAGTATTGCAATTATTCTATCTATGTTTCTATGGTTTTTAATATCATGTTGTGTAGGTATGCTTTCTTTTTGGTTAGAAAATATATTTTTTGTCCTTACTGTTAAAGAAATAGTAATTCAGTTTTTATCAGGAATATTATTGCCTTTAAGTTTTTTTTCAAATAATTTTCGTCTGTTTTTAGATGTATTACCTTTTAAATACTTAGTATATGAACCGCTTCAGATGGTTAGTAATGATACATATAAATTAATAGACTATTTGAGAATTATTTGTATTCAATTGATTTGGTGCATCATTTTTTATATTATATCAAGATTCATATTGAGAAAAGGAGTGGAGCACTTCTCAAATGTGGGAGGATAAAATGTTTAGAATAAATGTAATTTTTAGGCTACTTCATTTTGGTTTTAAATCTGATATGAATTTTCATTTTGACTTCTTTTGTGGTCTATTTTCGTCGATACTGTGGATTGGTTTACCTATTGTATTTTTTAGATTGATTTTCTTAAACATAGACTCTTTTAATGGTTGGGACTATTATCAAATTTTATTTTTGGTAGGTTCCTACACTATTGTAGATGGAGTTATGATGGGATTGTTAATTAGAAGTATGGGAATTTTAGAATCAGATATTTTGAGTGGTAACTTGGATCAAATTTTATTGAGGCCGTTTGATACTCAGTTGTTCTATATTTTTAGATCATTTAATTTAGTTCAATTCGTGAATACTTTTTTTGGTCTTGCGATCATTTTTATAAGTTATGGAAATTTAAATGTACATTTAAATTCATTAAAAATATTATTTTATATCCTTTCTTTAATGTGTGGTTGTATTATATATTATTCAATTTGGTTTCTAATAACGATTAGTTCATTTTGGTTCCCAACTAAATTTTCAAAAGTAGATGTATTTTTGAATTATATTGGAATTTCTAAGTATCCATATAATATTTTTACAGGTATTAACAGATTGATCACTATGTTATTTGTTCCCAATTTATTAATTGCCAATCCTGCAGTATTAATATTTTTAGGGAAAGATACATTGAACCTATTCTTCTATCAAATAGTTTTTACAGTTTTTTTGATTATTATCAGTCGTACAATTTTTAGAAAAGGATTGAAAAAATATGAAAGTGCAGGAAGATAAACAATGTTGTTCAGTTATATGTTTGACTGAAGGAAGTGATTTGCTGTACTTTGTTTTGTGGTCATTGAAACATCAGATAATTATAAACTATAATTTAAAGAATAGTATTATTAACTTATAGGTGCTAAGAAAAAATTTAAAGAAATTCCCTCATTCAATCAAACTTATTCATATTTTTTAAAATAAGAAAATAGTTGGATTTTGATGATGGTTGATATAAAGCTAAACTGAAAGTACCTGAAATCCAACTGTGTCAAACCAGGTCATACGATTTGTGAGAAAAAGAACACATAACAAAAAGAGGAGCTTCACAATAAAGTTCCTCTTCTTTTAAATATCCGAATCATTATTCTTATTTCAAAAAAGGTAGTGAAAAAGGTAGTGATTCGGTTGATTTATATTGCAATGTAGTGAAATTTAGAATTTCAAGAATCGCTTAAAATCAAGGTTTCTCACATCTATTGACGTGTAGTGAACCCCTATTTCACCTCTGTAAAGGTTGTTAATGTTATTTTAGCACTCTTTAAACGCCGTCATATCAACGTTTTTAGATTGTTCTTTAGGAAATGTAGTCATAAATGTAGTCATTTTGCTATGCTGTCAATTTTGCAATTTCTTTGAGATAGATTTCAACTGCTTCTGCCTTCTTTTTCGGTGCCAATTCAGCATAAGTATCCATTGTCGTTTTAATCGACTTATGGCCCATTCTTATCTGGAGCTCTTTCCAGTTTGCACCAGCATTCAGCATCAAAGAAGCATGTGTATGACGGAAAAGGTGAAAACCATAATCAGGTAAGCCAAGCTCTGAGAGACGCTTTTTAAGTGTTGTACGTTCGTTTCTATCACACATGTAATTTCCATAGATGGTTGGAAAGATAAGGTCTGTAGCTGGTAAATCGTGCTTTTCAAAATAAGTGTTCATCTCATTGTAAAAGTCTTTAAGCTCTTCCATTGTCTTTCTAGGAACGGCAACCTTTCGATTTCCAGAGTCTGTTTTAGCACTATTTTTGCAAACAACTTCCCCCCTAATACCAAGCTTTTTATTGGCAGCTCTCCACATTAGTGTTTTGGTAACAGTGAGCTCATTGTTATCAAAATCAAGGTCATGAATAGTCATTGCAAGCAGTTCATTGATACGCAAAGCGGAAGCTAGTAAGGTGTCACAGATGACCTTAAAACGTCTATTAGCTCGTGTATTTGGCAAGTTACTTAGATAATTCAGCCAAGTTGCTAAATCATCTTCATGTAGTACCATGATACGTTCTTTAGATGGTTTTGGTTTTGGAGGGATTTTTATCGTTCTAGCTGGATTATGAGTGAGTTCAAAATTAGTAATACCATAGTCGAAGATATCACTTAATTTATGGATAACAGCTCCAAAATCTTTGGCATGTCCTTTTTTAGACTTTTTAGCGCCTGATTCTACAGATTTCTTTGATTGTTGAGCAAGTTTGTTTACCCATATCTGAATATCAGCAGGTTTTATTTCTTCAGGCTTATAGTTGCCAAATTTTGGAATGATATAAGTATCTAAGTATCCTCTAACACGGTTGATTGTGTTCTGTGAAGTAACCCAAGTTACAAAGCTAGTGAACCACGCCTCTGCGAGTTCTTCAAAAGTATGGATAACAAAAGTCTCTTTTAAGGTGGAGCCTTTTTCTTCAAAGTTTAGCCTAGCTTGTATGATTTTTCGATCAAGACTTCGTAAAGTCTTGGCAGTAATAGATGAAGTCACTTTTTTACCAGTCTTGACATCAATCCCAATATAAACACCTCTTTGAGTGTAGCTGATTATACCGTTGTTTTTTGTAGTTTTTGTTATCTTTCGATTGTTGTGAATGATAGTTTCTTTTTGCATAGTAGCCTTCTTGTTTCGGATATACAAAAGGCTAAAATAACAACCTCACATGTATTTATTGTGATAGTCTTATTTTAGCACATTTGGGGTCAAGGAGTTAAGTATTTTATAACATCCTCCATTTTGTAATAGACTGTACGTGTTCCTTCAATAGGAGGTTCAAGCCTTTTAAGACCAGTTTTCTCCCACGATTTTAAGGTGTTAGGAGAAATTTGAAGGATTGATAACAATTCTTTTTGAGTGACTATACTAGTGCTCTTCCGTTTTTCTTGCTGCTGTTGCATGATAGTCAATAAGGCATTCAGCAGTTGTTCAATCTGACTCAATTTAGCGTATTCGGTATTAGTCATTATCTCCGTTTTCCTTTCTATAGCCTGAGTGACGACGTGAATCAAGAAATTTTGCAAAGAAGTAGGTCTTATCAACGATAATACTTAGGAGTATTGGACTTTCATCACGAGCATATATGACAAGGTTGTTAAACTCCGTGAAATTGTGATCCTCAATAGTATCAATTACAGCTGAAAGAAATTCATCGTTGTTATTGCTAATAAGGAATTTATCTAGTTCAAAGCCACAACCTGATTCGATATCCTCAATATCGTAAGGAGTCTTTTCAGGATTTTCTGCGTGGATAAAGTAGTCATACATACCCTTAGGTGACATAACGATTTCTACATGAGCAGGGGTATTCAGTTTTTCTGTTAGAAGTTCTGAGACTTGAGAGTAGCTTTTAAGTGAATCGAAGAATAAAGCACCATGTTTATGCGGCTTCTTAAACTCACCCGTTTGCCTGTTAACATCTTTATCATGCCAAGGACTGAGTACAAAGGGGACATGTATCTCTTCAAGGATATCCAAATAATTTTCAGGGGCGCTCTCTTGATAGAGAAGGAAAGCCCATTTGTTAGAGCGTTTTTCTTTTGCCATAGGTAGGTACCTCATTTCTAGTTCTTATCTATAAGGAGAATTTTAGGGTGATTTTGGTAGTCTTAGTTTCAAAATTATGATTATTGATTATTGATGTAATGGGGGTCGTAGTCGCCCCCATTACATAGCTAAGTTTGATAGTTTGGAAGAGCAGTGCTTATGGCTTTCACGTTGTGAGCCAAGCACTGCCCTTTCCTTATCTTCTTGTTGCTTTGAACCAGAGCTTGTTTCCTTCCCGATTTGGTGAAGAAAAATAATAGTTTGGGTTACGGCTCGAAATTTCTTCCTTGATATGTGCTTCCATGTCCCTCAAAAGTTTTTGAGCTTGCTGAGTCCTCGGGTATTTAAGAAAGACGCTAACAGAACTTTTTCTAACATCAACAGTTGCTTTTCCAACCGTTTGGTTAAAGTTTTTAAGAATTGGATTGAATTTTGTTATGGTTGTCTGGTTATCAATCGTGATAGCTGATTCTGATTTCTCATCTTGTCTTAAAAATTGTCGCAAACGTATTGTCTGATAGACTGACTTGAAATAATTCAAAATACTATCACTAATAATACGCTGAGATAATTCAATGATAAGCAATGAAACTGCAATTAGAAAAAGTATGATAGAAACCTGGTATGTGTAACTTCCTAGAAGGCTCAGTTTATCTTGGATAGTGATGATAGCACTATCCAAAGATGGAATGTCAAAATCTCCAAACAATTTTACAAGTAGATTGAAAGCGAAACTGAGAATGAAACTAATCAGACCAAAGAAAAGAAGGGAGGAAATGAGATTGTAAGTTTTTTGAAAGAAAGTCTTTTTCATGTTTAGAGTATGCCTTTCTTGGTGTAGTAGGTGGGGCAAAGGAGAGGGAGGACTTGATAGGGATGCTCATTGTCAATAATTTGAATCAAACCAGTCCCTTTACCTATTGGGATAACAATTCCTTCTGGGTCTAAGTCAGGGAAGAGAAATTGCGTGGTCTTCTTATTGATGTTTCCGATTTGAATCAATACATTTAATTGTTCTCGAACTGATACAGGAATCGTATTGTGGTCAAAACGTTGGCTGACTAACAGTAGGTGGACTTTAGTTGCCCGCCCAAGAAGAGCTATTTGAGACAAGAGAGAAAAGAATGAATCCTTTATTGTTTTGTTGACACCCTCGCTCAAAGCTAATACTTCATCAATGACAATCGTCAAATGGTCAAATTGGTGTTCAGGATTATCATAAAGAATTTCTTGGCGTTGTTGAATGAGATTTAGGCAAGTGCTGAGATTCTCATTGATTTCTGAGACAAAATCCGATTTGGAGCGATTCTTTTGAGGGTGAATCACAGCAATACCATTTTCACGAGCCCAACGAGAAGGCATATCGAACTTTGGGTCAACGATAATGAGCTCAGAAAAATTTTTTAATAAGCTTAAGAAATAGGTAAGTGCATATGACTTTCCAGAACCGCTATTTCCAGCGATTGCTAGCGAAGTGACCTTATTAAAGTTCAGAGTGAGATTTTTCATAATTGGAAGAATATCTTTTTCCTGCATTTTGGAGAAATCATCTAAATTTGAGATGATAAGGCGTTCAGAAACTCCTTTTTTCCACGGGAAGAAGAGGCCACGCTGAACGTGAATGTCATCAGTATCTAGCGCTATAAAATAGGCTGAATTTTGTTTTAAGAGGGTATAACGTGGGTAAAGGGCAGCATTGGCAATCAAGAAAATTTTCTGATAGAGTTCATCATCAATGATATAACCTGCAGGTAAGCGAGGAATAAACAGAAAGCCGTCAGACATAATCTTAGTATCAAAGCTGTTGGTATAGCTAGTTTCCCCCTGCATGAGGGCTCCAAGTCCCATATTGAGACTTTGGAGCAGGTATTGAGCTAGTTCTTTATTCGTCATCATTTAACCTCCTTAATATTAGTAGCACGGAAATAGATATTATAGCCAACTTCACAGGCTTCTAGGTTCTCAAATTCAACCATAGTCATATAGGCTGGCAGTGTTACCTCAGATTCAAATTTCACTTGGAAGGGTGGAAGTCCTTTTTGACTGAACCAAGCTTTATGAGCAATAATTTCTCCTGTTGGCTGACCGTCTTCAAATCTCATTTGAGGTTCAACTTCGGTACTCAAACAATGGATTGCTTGTTTGATATCAATATATTCAGTTGCTGTATTGGCTGAGTAGCCACCTTTACGATTACGAGTTTTCATAGGTTATACCTCAAGTATTTATTAGTTGTCTTAGCTAAGAACAATTTTAGTTTACACTGTTTTAACAAGATAGACTGTCAGAATTTCTGACAGTCTATCTTTTATAATTATGATATGAGACGAGAAAAGTTATAAAATCAATCTGCTAAATTTTCAGCGATTCCATAAGGACTTAACTCCTTAAGGGGAAAGTTTGAAATAGTTGCTATGTACTTTCTTATTATTTTCTCAGTGAAAAAAGAGCTCTGACAATAGGATTGCTAGGGAGTAAAAATTTATGAAAATATAATCTGAGTAGTACTAAGTTGTATAGAAACTTTTTTAGACAAATACTACATATTTTTGGGGTATAATATCATTATTGATAGTTAAAAAGAATTGAGGAAGTAGTATTGGTCAAATCATATATCTCAGAATTATTACCAAGAAAGTATAGAAAACGTCATCAGTTAATGCTTTATTTGTATGATATATTAGTTGATATATTGGTCAAAGCTGATAAATATCAATTATCAAGTTTATCTTTTGAGTTTACAAATAAAATAGATGATAAAATTGACCTATTCGATGAACTAGAAAGACAAAGAGACATAGAAATTTCTGAGAGAGTTCTTATACCACATATATTTTTTTCAATTCTGAGAGATTTGAATTACTATCTCTTCGAATCATTGAGTTGTATAGAGCGGGGAAAAGTTACTGTCGCATTTTCACTTGCTAGAAAACCATTACAGGATAATTTATTTTATTTAAGTTGGATGCTGGTTCGACCACACAAATTTTTAGAAAAAGTACAATACGGAAGCCCTGAAGAATACGATGTTAGTGATTTAAAAAGCAAAAAAGAAATGGTTATTAACCTATTTTCGAAGGTTAAGGAGCTAGTTCAGTCTGAAGATAATTCACTTGATTTTAGTAAAGAATTAATAAATCCAGAATTGTTGTATGATGTTGTATACAATCGAAAGGCCGAAAATAGTTTGACCAGTGCATTTGATAAATCAATTCATTTAGTGACTAGAAATAAAAATTATCCTACAGAGAAGCAAAATCTTAATTTTATATTTGCAGATGATAAGATTTGGGATGACTTTTGGAATTTGTACTACGAAAAAATTCCATATGTTCTAATATATTTGGTAGAGGTCATTTTTGCTATTTTTGAAAAATATATAGATATAGACAAAGAAACATCAGAGTTTAATCGATATATCAGAAATTTGAAGATAATATTAGCACTATCAAAGGCCGATAATAAAGAACTAGAGAATATTCTTGATCTAATATTTAACAGTGACTATCTGAGTATGACCTGTGATGAGTGTGGCAATTCATTTGACTTCAATACAGTTTTAGTAAATGAAATGAGAGAAGATTATCTTTATACTTGTCAGAAGTGTGGATTTGTAGAACGATTGGGACAATATTTTGTGAGTGATGAGTTGTTGAGTAGTCATAGAAAGATTTTGATTGATAACTCGGATAATGATAGCTGGAAGTTAGTTTAATATAAGTAATGTTATTACCATCATAAAATTAGGATTGGAAAGGCTGTGAAGGATTTTTGAATAACAGTTAGAAAGGATAATATGAATTTCAAAGATTACACTTGGGATAAAGAGTTTGAGATAAAGGGGTATTTTTCAGAACGTTCCGATGCTATTGTTAGTGAGAATAACTTGAGCGGTATTTTACACTATTCTCCGAGGGAAATTGTGTTAGAGTTATTTGGTGAATTTGAAGAGGAAACAAGTATCTCATTCGGTTTTGGTAAGCATTTGGAAAAGATATATGGTTTCTCTAGTAGTGGTAATATTTTAATTTTAAATACTTATGGTGAGCCAATGGTACATTCCTCATCTCCTGGATTTCCGATAACTAGATATAGAGTAAAAAATTTTAAAATTTACAGTGTATTTTATAATGAGCTTGAAAATTTTGATTATAGTTCTGAGGTCTTTAAAGATTTAATTAATGAATTAGATTCTGAAGAAATCAAGGAATATAGATTTAGTTTCGAACATATTGATGAATGGATTGAAAAATCATTGGTGACTATTAAGCGTGATGAGAATAAAACCATTTTTGAGAGTGCAATAAATGAATATCAATCAACAAAAGTGTTAATAAAATCATTGGGAATGAATTTTGAAGATATGCCGGTCCTATACTCTTCGTTCACAACAGGGTCATTTACAAGTGATTATTTTATCAAACTTACTTCAGCGGATTTAAATACAAGATGTTTTGATGAATTCTATCAAGCTTCACGTAAGTTTAAGGAATTTATTGAGATTTTATCAAATATACCATTGTCTTTTACTAATATTGAATTTTTTGTTCGTTATAAAATGATAGGTGGTAAACGTTTGCCACTTATAAAAGGAAAATTCTTTGTACAACATTCTAGAAAGTCTAAAAAATGGAAATCGTATTCCCAGCAAGATATTTCTTTGAGGAAATTAGAAGATAATTTTGAACACATTTTAAATCATTGGTTTGATAAATCTGAGGAACTTGAGTTTATAGTGAGGCAATTTTCAAAAAATCTTCATGGTGACCTATACTTAGAAGATCAGTTAGTTGATGCTATTAGGAATTTAGAAGTGTATTCTAGAAATTTTAAGGATTTTAAAATTTCGCAAAATTTATCAAATGTTGAAGAAAAAGCAAAACAATCTTTGTTTGATTTTATAAACACACATATTTTAGAAGAGGTTAGAGGTAAGTTTAGAAAAAGATTGAAATTTAATAAGAAAGAGCCTAACCTTTCTGAACGGTTGAAAAATTTATTTGATTCAATAGATGAGCTGAATCAGTCTAAAATTTTTTCGAATAGTGAGAGAGACTTACTAATAGCAAAATTAACTCAAACACGTAATTACTATACTCATGGTGATTCGAAAGATAAATATCCAGAAATGATAACAGATATCAGTGAGATGTATGAAACGAAATTGCTTCTTCAAGAAGTTTTGAGATATTATATCTATCAAGAATTGGATATGAAATATAAATATAAGAATTTCTAAAGATAAAGCAAGCAACTTAATGATTTTTGTTCGTGATTATAATACAGAACCGAATAATATATGGTGCTAACAAAAATTATGATTGCTATTTAAAACAGCTCCCTGAAATTCAGAAAGCTGTTTTACTTATACAATTGAAATATTGTTTTAGTCTTATTGATTGTAAATTTAAGTATTATAAATTTTGTTTAATAAATTAGCAAAGGTCTCAAATTAATATTTTTAGTGATTCTAAAGCATAAATAATAGTAGAAGGAGTCTGTGATATATTGTAAAATTTTTAAAAATTCTATTCACTATGGTTATTTCCCCATGAATCTGTAGAATATTTTCCATTGGATAATAGATTACAATCGTAAAAACTTAAGTCACCTTCAAGGAATTTCCAAATTCTTCGCCCATTCATAACGATAGATTTTTGATTCTTGAAGTTTTCCCAAGAATCATCATTTAAATAAATATGCACTCCTTCACCATTAGGTAGTAAACCAAAGACAAGTTGATCTTCCGGTTCTATAGCACACCAATATATTTTCAAATCCATAAATAGTTTCTCCAATCATTAATAGTTGTCTTAGATAAGAACAAGTCTAGTATAAACGAATTTCATTAAGTGTACTGTCAGAAATTCTGATAGTACGCTTTTTACAGTTGTGATATTAAGCAAGCAAATTCAGTAAGCCAATCTGTTAATTTTTCGGCGATTTCATAAGAGCTCGACTCATCGGGGAAATCAGGAAAAAAATTGGAGAGAGAGTCAAGAAGTAACTTCTTGTTAGACTGTATAAAATATTTAGTATCTTCTTTATAATGATCGCTAATTTTTTGATTTAGAGTTTGTCTTAAAACCGTATTATTAAAACTAGAGTCATTTAAAATAAGAGTGGTTAACTGAGATAACAATTTAATTTTGAAAAAGTCGTCCTGTAAAAATAGTTTTTTTGGTGTTTGGTAATTAAGTGTCGCTTGAAAAGCAAGCATAGCATTGTAACTCATGTTTCGTTTTCCTTTTATGATTTGTCCGACAGAAGTTTCAGAAAGTAAAATGACCGTCCCATCAAATTCATCATACCCAATTTGATTTTGCAGAATATGTGCTTCTGTTAGTTTAGTTTTAATAGCTTTTCCCAAGATTTTGGTGTAGATTGATGTCACTATTTCTTTGTATAGCATTCTCTGTTCCCTCTTGTCCTTTGAACGGAAAGAAACTATTATGAACCATACTGAATACCGAACAGATGTAAAAAGGCACATCAAAGAAACGGATAAACAGATATATGCAGAACTTGACTTTTATTGTCAGAGTTTTCATATTAGTTTCAATCCGTCCACTTTAATGGCCATTAGTAAGGACTATAAAATTTATTAGTCAAGAAACTTTTATTAACGTTTCTTGCTAAGTCTATTCTACTAGAGCTTTCAATCAATGAATTTTATGACAAAAATAAAAATTAAAAAACGCAATTTTTTTTTAAAATTTTGATTATTGAAAATGAAATGTTGTTTTGAAAAAGTATAATAGTTGAATATCCTAGTTGATAAGAATGATTGTAAAATAAAAAGAGCAGAGAATGAAAGAATTCTCTGCTCTAAGACTATTCTTTTTTAAGTAATGTAGATTATCTTTAGTGAACGTGGGTAGACGCCCCCTTTTGATTCCACAACTAATAGAAAAGATTACGCTATTTCTATTAGTTTTAGGAATGAAAATATAGAGAAAGAGGAAATCCGTGTGTGGAGTTCCTCTTTCTTTTCATATATCCGAATTTCTAAATTTATTTCACAAAAAATGTAGTCAAAAATGTAGTCATTCAGGTGATTTTTATTGCAATACATTGAAATTCGAAATTTCAAGAATCGCTTTAAATCAAGGTTTTTCGTCTCAACTGACGTGTAATGAATGTCTACTTAACCTCTGTAAACACAACGTGTTTGCGAAGTTTTGGTGAGTATTTCTTCAATTGAAGACGGTCTGGAGTGTTACGTTTGTTTTTAGAAGTAAGGTACAAGCGTTCACCAGATTCTTTGTGTTCAAGTGTAATATTTACGCGCATGGTATCTCCCTTCTATTATTCAGCTGCAGCAGCTTTAGCGATTTTACGTCCTTTGTAGTATCCCTTAAGTGATACACGGTGAGAACGTGAGTAATCTCCATTAGTTTCGTCAAAAGTTACAGATGGAGCTGTTACTTTGTAGTGTGTACGACGTTTGTTTTTCTTCGCTTTTGAAGTGCGACGTGCAGGTACTGCCATTTTGATTTCTCCTTTAGGTATTTAAATTCGATTCAATCTACTGATTTTCATCAACCATACTAGGATAACACATTTTTTTTGTAAAGTAAAGTTACTTGACAAAAAAAGATGAAAAAATTCTCCCGTCCGAGCCAGCAGACAGGAGAAGGTGTTAAATATCAATCTCAAATGGTTCATCAATGGTTTCTGATACGTATTTTCCGTCTTTCTTTCGTTGCTTGACACACTCTGTGAGGAGATATTCGATTTGCCCATTGACTGAACGAAAGTCGTCTTCTGCCCATGATGCGAGTGCAGCATATAACTTATTCGAGAGTCGAAGGGGGATTTGCTTTTTTTTAGCTTCTGCCATTTCTAATAAAGGCTTCCTGTATTGACAATTGGTTGTGCATCATGATTGCCACAGAGAACGACTAAGAGATTTGAAACCATGGCAGCTTTTCGTTCTTCGTCAAGCTCTACCAATTCTCCTTCATTGAGACGTTCTAGTGCCATTTCAACCATTCCTACAGCGCCGTCTACAATCATCTTACGTGCATCGATAATAGCAGATGCTTGTTGACGTTGAAGCATGACGGCAGCAATTTCTGGTGCATAAGCTAGGTAAGTAATACGTGCTTCAAGGATTTCCAAGCCAGCATCTTCAACACGACTTTGAATTTCTTCACGAATACGGTTAGTTACAATTTCGCTAGAGCCACGGAGACTTCCTTCATCTGCTTGTCCATCCCCTGTAGTATCTACATTAGGAGACACATCGTAAGGATAGATGCGGACAATATTACGAAGGGCGCTATCACATTGCAATGAAAGATATTCTTTGTAGTTATCAACGTTGAAGACTGCCTTAGCGGTATCGACTACACGCCAAGTAACGGCAATTCCGATTTCCACAGGATTTCCTAGACAATCATTGATTTTTTGACGAGAATTGCTCAAGGTCATAACCTTGAGGGAAATCTGTTTCTTGCCAATTTCAAGATTTACATCATTGCCATTTGATGATTTCATCCCTGAAAAAGGAGATTTCGTGCTAACGTCACCACTTTGTCCAAGTCGAGTGTGGTTTGCAGGGTTAACTGCTACGCTGAAGGGATTGACAAAGTAAAAACCAGGTTCTTTGATGGTACCTGTATAGTTACCAAAGAGTGTCAGAACCAGAGCTTCCTGAGGTTTGACAACTTTTA
>ERZ773056.1010-NODE-1010-length-14545-cov-26.442581_pt1 | contig 14545 bp, 12 predicted proteins | sample MGYA00580857_ERZ773056 | MGnify/ENA primary metagenome ERZ773056 (study PRJEB29015, sample SAMEA2737996) | human oral metagenome | biome: human oral; feature: human-associated habitat; material: dental | place: China | collected 2114 ... | reverse complement strand
TATTTTCATTTCCTCCTTGATTAAAAATATATTTATATACTATTGTAATGGTTTTTGAAGCTTTTATAAATAGTTTTTTTATACTAATTTGTAAATAAAATAGAAAATATTTATAAAATGAGCAGTAAGGCAAGGCTAATAGCAGGTTGAAAATACAAATAATTATAAGTATATATCAAATCTGACACTGCTTTTTAGGCGAAGCCTTGTAAAGGTACTGATATTTCAGCTTGTAACTTAGTTATAATTTTATGTAACTAATAAGTGATAATATTTTAACAATATAATAACATAAAATAAAAAAGTATCAAGTAAATTAAGATAAATGTATTTAAAAAATCTTATAAAGAAACAATCCAGAAAAAAGAAGTGCTAAAGACAAATAAAGGGCTGTCGCATAGAATAATACTTTATATAGCAGTTGTTTATTTGCCGCTATATTTGTATATTCTTAATGCAACAGCCTCTTTACCGAGCTTGTATTAATTTGACTACATTTCAGGTAGATCATTCATCTTAGTCAAAAAACTGAAAAAGTTTAAATTTTATATATGAAGCAGACGAATTATACATATATATCCAAGCTACTTAAACTGTAACTTAATTTGTAATTACCAAACCGCTGTCCTTATCAAAGATATGGATTTTTTGCGTATCAAGTGCAAATACTGCCCTGTCTCCATTTTTAAGAGTGGTTCTCGGATTTACTCTTGCAGTTATTGGTTTACCGTCAAGGTCGCAGTATAAAAATACTTCCGAACCTAAAAGTTCATATACCTTTATATCAGCCTCTACCTTTCCTGAAAGAGCTTGATTCACAAACAACTCACTGTCATGTATATCTTCAGGACGAATACCGAGTATTACTTCCTTGCCGTTATAATTATCATTTACAAGTTTCTCTATCTTATCAGCAGGCAGCTTAATGTTATAAGAGCCTACCTTAAGTTCTACATCATCCTTTGAAATCACATTGACCTTGGCATCAAGGAAATTCATCTGAGGAGAGCCGATGAAACTTGCCACAAAAGTATTGCAAGGATTGTTGTAAAGATTTTTAGGTGTGTCTACCTGCTGCACAACTCCATCCTTCATAACTACTATTCTTGTACCCAAAGTCATAGCTTCGGTCTGGTCATGAGTTACATAAATAATAGTTGCTCCGAGACTTTCATGTAATTTTGCAATCTCTATACGCATCTGAACTCTGAGCTTTGCATCAAGGTTTGATAAAGGCTCATCCATTAAAAATACCTTAGGGTTTCTGACAATAGCCCTACCCATGGCTACACGCTGTCTTTGACCTCCGGAAAGAGCCTTCGGTTTTCTGTCGAGCAATGCCTCAAGACCAAGAATGGAAGCGGCATTACGAACCTTCTTGTCTATTTCGTCTTTGGGAAGCTTTCTGAGTTTAAGTCCGAAAGCCATATTCTCATAAACTGTCATGTGTGGATATAGTGCATAGTTTTGGAATACCATAGCTATATCCCTATCCTTAGGTTCAACATCATTAACTACCTTGCCGTCAATCTCCAAGGTACCGGCACTGATGTCCTCAAGACCTGCAATCATACGAAGTGTGGTGGATTTTCCACAACCTGAAGGACCTACAAAAATTATAAATTCTTTGTCATCAATGTCCAAATTAAAATTCTGCACAGCCTTAAAACCGTTAGGGTAAATTTTCTCTACGCCTCTAAGTGACAAACTTGCCATCACAACCTCCTAAAAATACATTAATACTGAAATTATATATTGTCTTACATGCCAAGTAAAGCTTTTTCATCTGCAACTACAACAACATCCTGATGTAATTGTAATATAGAAGCCGGAACCTCCGGAGTAACTTTTCCCTTTATAGCCTTAGCAAGTATAGCTGCCTTATCTTCTCCGGAAACCAGTAGGAGTATTTTCTTAGCGGATAATATAGAGGCTATACCCATGGTATACGCTTGCTTCGGAACTTCCTCTATACTGTTAAAAAACCTCTTATTAGCTTCTATTGTACTTGCAGTAAGATCAACACAGTGAGTTCCTATACTGAAGCTGTCGCTTGGCTCATTAAAACCTATATGCCCGTTATGTCCGAGTCCTAAAACCTGTAAATCTATACCGGCTGAATTCTTTATAATAGCCTCATATTCCTTGCAAGCTTTTGTACTATCAGGCTCCATACCGTCAGGAAGATAGGTATTTGCCTTGTCAATATTTACATGGTCAAATAAATGTTGATTCATAAAATACCTGTAGCTTTGTTTATGTGTTGCCTCCAAGCCTCTGTACTCATCAAGGTTAATAGTACTGATCTCTGAAAAATCCAATTCACCCGCCTCATACATTCTTACCAAAAGCTCATAAGTTTTTATAGGTGTAGAACCTGTTGCCAAACCGAGTATGGCATTTGGCTTTAATATAATTTGACTTGCTATAATGGATGCAGCCTTTTTGCTTGCTTCTAAATAATCTGCAGTTCTAAAAATTTGCATAAAATCCTCTCTCATATATAGAATATATATATATATGTGTATTTAATAGGTTTAAGCTTAAGCTTACAAAATAACTGATACTATTATACATCTTTAAGTTTATAAAGTATAGTAGCTACAAGCCCTATCAAAGATTTTTTTAAATGTTTAAGATTGCAGAATACTTGGGTAACAAAAAAATAAGCAATTATTTATAAAGATTTTTATAAGTTCGGAATAAAGTCGCTGCCACACATCCCCCTCCGCCTTCCACTTGACAACATAAACAATTATAAATATATCTACACACCACTAATCTTTTGTAACAGTAGTGTGGCGGGAGATAAAAAAACTCCGTATAATTCAATCTTTTTAGCGGTTAACCCTTTTGATAAAGCGAGGTACAAATTCCACAGACGAGGACTGTTCGAGTGCAGCTCGCCCGCTTTTGGCGAGCACACGAGTTCCGCAGTCTGTGTGAATTTGTCGAAGCTTTGAAAATGGGTTGCGAGTATGATTGAATTATACGGAGTTTTTTATAAACTAATAACCAAAAACTATTATAATTATTTATGTTGCCAGCTCCCCGATAAATCATTAGAAGATTAAAGAAGAGAGGTTTAACAGTACTGACCGTACTCAAAAACACTTAATAAAACAATATCCCAAGTGAGTAAGGTCAGTCGAACTGTAATCTGTTTAATTAATCTATGTTAACCATTCGTACCTATGGTATAATATACCATAAGAGTGATATTTATTTAACACATGCAATAAACTTTAGACAATTCAGTTTTCTATTGAAAGGTTAGGAATAAAGTATGGGGAAAAAGGGTTTTGTGTTTTTACCGAAAGGATTTGACGAGGTAGTACGCAATCTGGGTAAAAAGTATCGTATCTACGCACCTGTGCTAAAAGCAGGAGAAGGCAGATTTACAGATACGGATGTAGTACGCTATGATTTTATAAAGGAGGCGGCAGAGATTGAACTTGAAAAGAAGTCCGATTATTCTTTCAAGGAAATTTTAACACCTCTGTCACAGACACTGTTCTTTTTTACAGAAAATGAAGTAAAGGAAGCGGATCAAGATATCAGTGAGGTAATAGTATTTCTAAGAAGCTGCGACTTAAATGCTTTGAAAAGACTTGACCAGATCTATCTTCATAACGGAAGAGATGAAGACTATTTCTATGCTCGTATCAGAGATAATGTAAAATTCGCTTTGATAGGATGTGCTCACTCCTACGAGGACTGTTTTTGTGTAGACATGGGTACTAACCGTGCAGATGATTTGGATTATCTTTTTTCAGTTGACTTAATCGACAACCGTTTCCATTGTCAACTAAAAGAAGAAAGTTTGGAAGAGATTTTTACAAATAATGCCATTAAAGAGCAGGAAGTTATACCTAGATTTGTTACGGAGAATGAAACAAGAGTTGATTTGCCGGAAAGTGTGCCTTTGAGCCTTTTTCAGTCAGATATGTGGAATGAATATACTATTCGTTGTATAGGCTGCGGCAGATGTAATTATGTATGTCCTACCTGTACCTGCTATACAATGCAGGATGTTTTCTATACGGATAACGGCAAGGTAGGTGAAAGAAGGAGGGTCGGCGCATCTTGTATGGTAGACGGCTATACCAATGTTGCCGGCGGTGGAGAGTATAGAAAGAAAAACGGAGATCGTATGCGTTTTAAGACTATGCATAAGATCTATGATTTCAAAAAGCGTTTCGGCTACAATATGTGCGTAGGTTGCGGAAGATGCGATACTGTCTGTCCGGAGTATATTTCATTTTCCAATATAATAAATAAAGTTACAGCCGAGGTAAAAAAGGAGGTCGCTAATGAGAAATAATCCTTATGTACCCTTTTCTTCCAAAATTTTGGAAGTTATTCCTCACACAGAAAAAGAATATACCTTCCGTATGGAATTTGAGGGAGAAGTAAAGCCGGGGCAGTTTTTTGAAGTATCTATTCCAAAGTTCGGAGAAGCACCTATTTCAGTCAGCGGCATCAGTCCTAAAAGCATTGATCTTACAATTCGTAGAGTAGGAAGAGTTACCGATGAGGTATTTGAAAATTATGCAGGGGATACACTGTTTCTTCGTGGACCTTACGGTAACGGTTTTGATGTAAATAAATACACTGACAGCGAATGCCTTGTGGTAGCCGGAGGTACAGGCGTTTCTCCGGTGCGTGGCGTAATTGATGCACTGAGTGAAAGCAAAGATGCAAAGGATAAGCATATTATTTTAGGCTTTAAGAGCCCTTCGGATATGTTATTCAGAGAGGATATTGCACGCTGGGAAAAGTCGATGGATCTTATACTTACTATGGATAAAGAGGCAGAAGGCTACAGCGGCAATGTAGGTCTGGTAACTAAGTTTATACCGGAGGTGAAGCTAAATAATGTGGAAACAACACAGGCTGTTGTAGTAGGTCCTCCTCCAATGATGAAGTTTTCTGTAATTGAGCTTTTAAAGCGTGGCTTTAAAGAGGAAAATATTTGGGTTTCTTATGAAAGAAAGATGTGCTGCGGTATCGGTAAATGTGGGCATTGTAAGGTAAATGACACCTACATTTGTTTAGACGGTCCGGTATTTAATTATGTTGACAGCAAGAGTTTGATCGACTAGGAGGTGTGAAAATGGCTAGAGATATTAATGTCGGAAAATTAAAAAGAAATGCCTTTCGTGTGTCTAAGCATCGTGGAGAGACTGCATCTCGTGTCAGAATGCCGGGTGGTTATATAGATGCTGAAAGTATGAAAAGAATCAGTGAGATTGCAGAAAAATACGGAAATGGAAGCATCTTCCTTACAAATCGTCAGGGTGTTGAGATTCCGGGCATAAAGCTCGAATACATGGATGCGGTCAATAAAGAAATTCAGCTTGTTATTGATAATGTTAAGACCAATCAGGAAAAAAGAGATACCGGTTATGCGGCTGCCGGAACAAGAAATGTGGTAGCCTGCCCCGGAAAGCGTCTTTGCCCTTACGGAAATTACGATACTACAGAATTTGCAAGAAAAATGGAAAAGATGGTTTTCCCTAATAACTTGCATTTTAAGATAGCATTTACAGGCTGCTCCAATGACTGTGCAAAGGTAAGAATGAATGACTTCGGTATTATCGGAATGACGGAGCCGCAGTATAATCCCGACCGCTGTGTTACCTGTGAAGCCTGTGTAAAGGGCTGTAAGAAAAAAAGCGTCAATGCTTTGAAAGTAGTGAACGGAAAAATAGTAAGAGATACCGAAAAATGTATAGGTTGTGGTGTCTGTGTTACAGTTTGCCCTACAAGGGCATGGACCAGAAGTAAAGAAAAATACTACCGCCTTGTATTGCTTGGAAGAACAGGAAAGAAAAATCCGAGAATGGCTGAAGACTTTATCAAATGGGTTGATGAAGATACAATATTAAAGGTGGTAAAAAATGCCTACGCCTATGTGGAAAAGTACATTGATCCGGAGGCTCCCGAAGGAAAAGAGCATGTAGGATATATAGTTGACCGAACAGGTTTTGAGGAGTTTTACAAATGGATCATGGAAGGAGTTACCTTATCCGATAAGGCTGAGCTTGCAAAGACTATGTACTGGGGCGGAAAACATTATGACCGTTTATAGTTTGCTTTGGTAAAATGCACCTTGTATTTCAAACATACTCATTTTATAGCTAAATAGTCAGAAACACTCCCTATTTCAAACATACTCGCAGTACTGTTAATAAAGTTTCGCAGTCTGTGTGAATTTGTCGAAGCTTTGAGAAAGCTCTGCGAGTATGATTGCATAACAAGAGACTTTTTAGATATTCAAAACGATTTACACTAAAGGCAGTACATTTTACTACATAAGTAAATCAAAAAAAGCCCTATCCGCCTTCGACATAAACCCATCCCTGTCATAAGCAATACAAAGCCTCCAAAACGCCTGATATTTTCTTGGTATGTGAAAATAAACTATACCCTCATCGGAATTTGACTTGGCATAGCTTTCCGGCAGTATAGTTACCCCGAGATTATTCCTTACCAGCTCTTTGGTACTGATGAAGTTTTGAATAGTAATATAAGAATGAACATCAAGCATATTAGCCTTTTTAAGAATCAAGTCAACCATCTGCCTTATTCTTTGATTGCTAAAAAGCATAATAAACTTCTCGTTCTTTATATCTTTAATATCAAGGCAAAGTCTTTCACTGCCATCTTCTATAAAAGCCTTTTTACACACAGGGTTCTTATCTGACACAAGTATAAGAAAATCCTCTTTGGAAAGTATTTCATAACAAAATCTTTTATCATCTCTATCTTCGCTTAGCAGATGCATAATGGCAAAAGAAATATTACCCTGCTCCAAATCGGTAAAAAGTTGATTGGAAGAATTTTCGGTTATATTGATATCAATATTCGGATAAATCTTAGAAAACTCACTTATAATTTTTGGAAGGAGTACCAAGCTCAAATGATTGGTGGTTCCAAGATTTATACTTCCTGATTGTAATTTTTCAATATCAGCTATTTCAAGCTTCATTTCCTCATATAGTTTCAAAATCTGCTTGGCATATTTATAATAATATTCACCGCTTGTACTAAGTTTAAGCCCTTTTGAACCTCTTATAAAAAGTTTGGTGTTAAGCTCTTTTTCTATGCGTTTTAGAGCCTGACTGAGCGAAGGCTGTGCGATATACAGTCTTTTCGCAGCCTTTGAGACACTGCCCTCTTTGGCAATGCTTATGATATAAAGTAATTCCTTATCAGACATATCTACCTCCGGGAAAAATTACATAATGATGATTTATCTGTCTATTTATCACATAAACCGTTACAAACATATCTTGCCTTGGCTAACTTCATCTCGCAGCGGTACTAAGCGTTATCTTCGCCTGACGGTTTGATAAAGCAAGTACCGGCGGTCTCAGATTGTCCTTCGTCAAGGTAGTTTAACGGTTTATGTGCCTAAGGTGCCGAGAGTGTTCCTTACCTTACCTGATTTTTTTCATAGTATATTTCAGTTTTGGAGTCTCAATTACCTCGGCAATTTCAAATCCCAGTTTTTCATAAACCCTCTTCGCATTTTGATTGAAGTCAAAAACCGATAAAGAAATACTTTTAATATCTGTGTCCTCAAAAATAAAATCCATAAATTTCCTAAGTGCTGCTGTTCCAAACCCCGATCCTGTTCTTTCAGGGTCAAGTACGAATCTGCCTATGTGTATGTTATCTTTATCAATTCGTACTTTTTGTATCATTCCGATAAATTGTCCTTCAGTAAATATTGAAAATGTATTTTCCAACTCTTTTATCTTTTGATAACTTAAGGGATAAGAAACTTTTGGTCCCATCCACTGCTCCTGAAATTCTCTTCCCATTTTATTTGACCATTCACATAAAAGTAAGGCATTATTTTTACTTATCCCTTTTTCAAAACTTATATCCATACTTACCCTCTCAGATCCTACAAACAAAAATTATCATATTCACATATATAGAAAAAATCAATAACTTCTATAATATTTATAGTATTTGCCTATATAGATATATTATTATATAATGCAGTTTAAAACAAGAATAAGTTAAGGGGAAGGCTATGGTAAAACTATATGAAGGCGGAGTTTATATATTAAACTCCAAGGAAATAATAGAAGAAAAAGATTTTGACAAGGTAAAGGCAAAAAGAAATTTAACAGTTGATAAAGAAAGCGCTGTAAGGCAAACTATAAGCTATGAGATATTAAGTGCTCACAATACCTCAAATGATGATAAAAAATTAAAGCTCAGGTTTGACTCTATGGCATCACATGACATAACCTATGTGGCAATCATACAGACCGCAAAGGCTTCGGGCATGGAAAAGTTCCCGCTGCCTTATGTACTTACCAACTGTCACAACTCACTTTGTGCAGTAGGCGGAACCATTAACGAAGATGACCATTTATTCGGACTTTCCGCTGCAAAAAAATACGGTGGTATATATGTTCCTCCACACATTGCGGTAATACACCAGTACATAAGAGAGGCTATGGCAGGCTGCGGTAAGATGATACTGGGATCGGACAGCCATACAAGATACGGTGCACTTGGAACTATGGCAATAGGTGAAGGCGGTGGAGAGCTTGTAAAGCAGCTTTTACTTGACACCTATGATGTAAATTATCCTGAAGTAGTGGGAATCTATCTTGACGGCAGTCCTGTAAAGGGTGTAGGTCCTCAGGATATAGCTTTGGCTATAATAAAGGCGGTATTTAAGTCAGGTTATGTAAAAAATAAGATTATGGAATTTATAGGGCCGGGCATTGCCTCTATGGATACGGACTACAGAAACGGTGTAGATGTAATGACTACGGAAACAACCTGCCTAAGCTCTATTTGGGCAACGGATGAAGATACAAAAGCATTTTTAAAGGCACATAACAGAGAGGAAGATTATAAGAAACTTTCGCCGGGAGAGGTTGCATATTATGACGGTCTGGTATATGTAGACCTAAGTAAAATAAAGCCTATGATAGCGCTTCCCTTCCATCCGAGCAATGTATATGAGATAGACGAGGTCAATGCCAATCTTGAAGACATACTTGCAAGTGTCGATAAAGAGGCTGTGCGCATAGGTGGTAAGGCAGGTGAGGAGCTTAATCTTAGAGGAAGAATAGAAAACGGTAAATTAAGGGTCTCACAGGGAATTATAGCAGGTTGTGCCGGCGGTAATTACAACAATGTTATGGAAGCCGCACATATACTTAAAGGCAAAAGCTGCGGCTATGACGAGTTCAATATGTCGGTATACCCCTCATCACAGCCGGTATACATAGAGGCTGACAGACAGGGGGCGATATCGGATCTTATGTCTGCCGGAGTAATAGTAAAGACTGCATTTTGCGGACCTTGCTTCGGAGCCGGAGACACACCTGCACACAGAGGACTCAGCATAAGACATACCACAAGAAACTTCCCGAACAGAGACGGTTCAAAGCCTGGAGCAGGGCAGATGTCTGCGGTAGCCTTAATGGATGCAAGATCCGTAGCGGCTACGGCTGCAAGAGGAGGTATACTTACTCCGGCTACGGAGATAGCTGACGATTATAAGGTACCTGAGTATCATTTTGATGGAGGTATATACGAAAAAAGAGTGTATCAGGGCTATGAAAAGGCGGATGATAACAAGGAGCTTATATACGGACCTAATATTAAGGACTGGCCTAAGATGTCGGCTCTTACCAACAACATACTTCTTAAGGTTTGCTCAAAGATCTTAGATGAGGTAACCACCACAGACGAGCTTATACCTTCAGGCGAGACCTCTTCTTATAGATCAAATCCTTTGGGACTTGCGGAGTACACCCTATCGAGAAGAGATCCGGATTATGTGCCTAACAGTAAGGCAGTAGACAAGCTTGAAAAAGCAAGGGTGGAAAATAAAAACTCAGTTTTGGCAAATGAGGAACTTACAAGGGTATATGATAAACTAAAAGAAGCAGTTACTGACATAAATCCCACAGAAACGGAAATAGGCAGCATGATATATGCTAAAAAGCCGGGAGACGGCTCAGCCAGAGAACAGGCGGCAAGCTGTCAAAGAGTTCTTGGAGGACTTGCAAATATAGCGAAGGAATACGCTACAAAAAGATATCGTTCAAACCTTATAAACTGGGGTATGCTTCCCTTCTTGTTAAAAGAGGATGCGGACTTTAAGGTAGGTGACTATATTTATATACCGAATATAAAACAAGCTCTCAATACGGATATGAAAGAAATTACAGCCTATGTGGTAGATATAGAGAAGAATATGTGTTATGATATAAAACTGACAATATCAGAGATGACTGATGTTGAGAAAGATATTATAAGAGCCGGCTGTCTTATTAATTACAATAAGAACAGACTTGAGAAAAAGGCTGTATAGTTGTCTTAAAAAAATAAAAAGGAGGAGGCTACTAATCAGGTAGGTTATTTATCTTTATTAAATATGCAGGTGTAATATATTATTGATATTTAATTAATATCAGAAAAAGTAGGGTAAATCTCAAATTTCCTTATTATATACTTATACTTAAAGTTTGCTTATGAATTTTACGAAGATAGATGCTGAGAACAGTCGGATAGATAGTTACTTTTCCGGTGCCTAAGTATTAAATATATTTTTAGTAGCGGATCATATAAATGGAATTTAAACTTAGTTCACAGTTTGCGCCTACAGGAGATCAGCCTCAGGCTATAGAAGCTTTGGTAAAGGGGTTTAGAGAGGGCAATCAATTTGAGACCCTGCTTGGAGCTACCGGCTCGGGAAAAACCTTTACCATGGCAAATATTATCCAAAAAGTGCAAAAGCCGACTCTAGTGATTTCTCACAACAAAACCCTAGCTGCTCAGCTCGCAACCGAATTCAAATCATTTTTTCCTGATAACGCGGTACATTACTTTGTTTCCTACTTTGATTATTACCAACCAGAAAGCTACCTTCCAAGCTCTGGGACCTACATTGAAAAAGAAGCCACCATCAACCAAGAAATCGAGATGTACAGACTCGCAACAATGGCCTCACTTCTCAGTAGACCAGATGTAATCGTAGTTGCATCTGCATCATCACTCTATGGACTTGGACAGAGTAGATTCTTTGAAGAAAACTGTCTCCAGCTCTATGTAAACCACAAATATAGCTTCGATGCAATCAAAAAACAGCTCCTTCATATGCAATACAAACCTATCCAAGGGAAAATAGAAGCAGGAATGTTTGAGATCAAAGGAGATATCCTTGATATTTTCTCCTCTACAGAAAAATGTCTCTACCGCTGTTTCTTTGATGAAGAGACACTTGAGAGGATAGAAAAGAGGGATTCATTAAGCTATGAACTTCTAGAACCAGTCCAGAAAACCATGCTCTGGCCAGCCACACAATACCTCCAAGATGTATCAGACCTAGAAAAAATCCTCCAACAAATGGATGCCGAAAAAGAGCTCAGAGTTAAAGAATTTGAGAAAATGGGAATGAGTCTAGAGGCAGAAAGGATCAAGAAAAAAGTAGAATATGACATTAGAATGATCAGAGAAACCTGATTTGTCAACGGAATCGAAAACTACTCTCTCTACTTTGACCAGAGGCTCCCTGGAGAACCACCAAATACAATTTTTGATTATTTCCCAGATGATTTCTTGATGATTGTAGACGAGTCTCATATGACAATCCCTCAGCTCAGAGCAATGGCTGAAGGAGATAGAGCGAGAAAAAATAATCTTATCCGCTACGGATTCCGCCTTCCCTCAGCAATTGACCATAGACCACTGAGATTTGAAGAACTTGAGGTTTCTCTTTGACGAAAATCTCTAGATACTGTAAAACTTGATCAAGCTACTCAAGACCTAGAGCTTGTTTCAACCGCTCATCAGCAGGTGCTTGATACCTCATCAATCATCAAAAGCGAGGCAAGAAAAGCAAATCACTACTCTAGCCTCAAACAAAAAATAAAAAGCTGATCAAAGGCCATCTTTCTTTCAGCAACTCCAGCTGAATATGAATTAGAGCTTTCTGAACAGGTTGTTGAGCAGATCATTAGACCAACAGGATTGCTTGATCCAATCACCTATGTCTATCCGAAATCTTGAGATTACGCTATGCTGATAGACTCTCTAGATCCTCTTCTCAAAAAGAAGCCACACTTAGATACCTATCTAGAGGCACCTCCTACTGAGGAACAAAACTCAAGTGAACTCCAGCATCTCTTTGAAGATATGGCTTCTGTTGAATAAAAATAAAAAACTAAATCAAAAATCTGGTTTCTTTCTTTTTTTTAAATCAGATCGCTTGGTTTTAGCTTTTGAATACCTAAGATGTGAATTATCACCTCAGAAAATAGCTACATAAGTATCACAGCTACTCAAAACGAGAAAATAACACAGCTCAGCTATCTCACAAATAAATCATCCCTCATGAAAAGCGAATATCAAGTCCAACATGGGATTTGGATCTTAATTGATGAAATAGAAAAATCTCAAACTCCTTATACCATAGATGAATACTGATTTATGCTAACTATCCATCTTCCAAACGGACAAAATAGGATCATTTATCACGCAGACTATGGTTTTGATAGTTCGACACTGAGAAGAATCTTTGAGGACAAAATCTACACCTCAAAAATTCTTAGAAAAAACTGATTTTTAGTCGCGGAAGATATGCTCGTTGCTAGAGAAAATACAAGATATAGCAACCCAGACAATAATAGTTCTGCCTGCATCCAATTTGCAGAAAAATACGGATATCCACTAATCTTCAAGCCAAATGATGGCAGTCTCTGATCTTGAGTTGCAAAGATATTTGATAAGAATCAGTTATTAGCTACGCTTTCTCATTTCAATCAGAGCAATAAAGGTATGCATCTGTTGCAAACCTACATTCCAGGTAGAGATTATAGAGTACTCTATTTGGATGGAGAAATCCTAGTTGCCTACGAGAGAATCCCTCCAACCATTACAGGAGATGGAGAAAATACAATAAAAAATCTGATTGAAACAAACTTTCCAACAATCAACCAGAAAAAAGTTGAACACTACCTCGAAACCCAAGGATTCAACACGGAAACAATCTTAGAAAGAAATAAAACACTCCCTCTCCTACCAACGGCAAACATTGCAACCTGAGGTTCAATCAGAGAAATCAAACACACAGACCGTGATACTACATTTCTAAGGAAAATCGCAGCAGCCTTCTGAGCAAGATACTTCTGAATTGATATCATCTCAGAGGGAGAACTAGCTGATGGATATATCCTAGAGATCAATAAGTCTCCAATCACAAAATGAATCTGCGAATACTCACCAGCTTTCAAAAACCTTTTCTCAACAAAAATACGAACCACCATACAAAAAGATGAAAAACTCATCTAATCTCAAATACCCAGCTTTACTTCTAGTCAATTTTGTATGAAAAATCTCACAAAAATCGTCAATATTTTAATCAAAGTCTTCCTGATTGGACTCTTTCTACAATTTTTTCTCCATACCCTCCTCACTTACAAGTTCTGACGAAGCGAAGGTATTCGAAACCGAGTCCGACTACGAAAAGAAGCACTCATTTTCATCTTTATGCTCATTGCTGGGCGACTCCTAGTACAAAAATACCTTTTATCATCAGAAGAATCTGAAAAACTATCTCGGAAACAACTCTTACAGACCTCTTTTTTCAGATTTATTTGTTGATTTTTAATCCTCTGCATAGTTACAGCATTCCTCGCAGTCATTGTTCAAAAAATCAGTATCTCAACCTATATTCTCTCAGCAAAGTATGACCTGATCTGATTCCTCATATTTATTCTCTGAGGACTACTCGCCCGAGCACTCCCTATCAATAGTAAATTTCACAAGCGATACGAAAAGTCCCCCTTAGGCCACCCTAAGAAAATCCTGCATATTTCCTATGCACACCCATGCATAAAACCCTAATATTTCGGCCTTGTCCGCAATCTGAGATTTTCGCCGAATATGTCTACTGCGTCACACTTTTTTATCCACTCAACCCCCTCCTCTCCTCAGTACCTATCTGTTACTGGTGTGACTCCACATCATCAAACACACCCCATCAGCACCAAACATCTTGATTCCTCGAAGACAGTTACCCGTGCGGCCTGTGTGACTAAGCCCGACCGCAAAACCCCTCTCCACCATCATCAAGGGGGTGTCGATGCCTCCTAGGCCCCGAAACCCCGATACAACTTCTCTGTTTACTATGCGAACCCCTTCCTCCTCTTCTTTCGCCCCCTCCTCTTGAGCCCCGCCAGTCACAGCCCGGCCTTCAGCCCTTCCGCGCCCCGCCGACCCGGCCGTCCGCTTCAATGCCCTCTCCTCAAGGGCGGGGGTGTCGACAAACCCCCTTGACAGTCCGCCAACACCGGTTATAATCGCGCGCCCGCGCACGCGCGGTAATAAGAAGGAGAAGCCGGAGGGGGTGTCGAACCCCGAAACGGGCGGGAACCTCGTGATATCCTCAAGTCATGCGGATCGAGATCAAGCCGCCCCCCGGCGCCACCCCGCCCCTTCGGCCCGGGGCGCTCGTCACCCTTCGTGTCGAGGCCGCCGACCCGGCCCCGCGAATCGA